>JACCEB010634378.1_pt1 | contig 15940 bp, 15 predicted proteins | sample 7454761 | NCBI WGS metagenome assembly JACCEB01 (sample SAMN15323454, study PRJNA562643) | freshwater metagenome | isolation source: river surface water | place: USA:Blue River Watershed | collected 2017-08-18 | reverse complement strand
ATGCTGGTTGGATCAATAGCGTGTCGCTGCGCGATTGGTTTGACGAGACTCAAATCAGACGACTACACATGTAGAACTGTACGAAAATGGCTTGTGGACGCGGGTTCAATTCCCGCCAGCTCCACCAGATGCAAAAACAAAGGCCGCTAAGTGTTAACACTTAGCGGCTTTTTTCTGATTAAGATGATCAGATTGACCCTCATTCAACCGCATTTCAACTCAAGCAAATCAACCATGTCCAACGCACAAGTCTTCACACCAGGTAACTACCGTTTCGTTCCCGGCGTTTTTCAATACTCAGCAGGTGTTGCAGCCGAGCCTGGGTTTCGGATCGAGCGAGTTCGCTTTATGAAGTTTGTTTCGCTTGCAGAGGGGTTTCGCCTCATTGAGCAGGTTCTCAAAGCAGCAGGCAGGCCGCTCACGGCCTTGTGCGCCTGCGAATTGCGCTCGCCCCGCCCGTTCGATGAAGCGGGTTTCGAAGCATTCAACAAAGAATATGTTGGCACGCTGGCACGTTGGGGTCTGTTTGATGGGCAGACCAACCCAGTGGCAAGGAGCAATGTTTGTCCCGTCATTGATTCGCCAGAGGTGCCTGGTTTTTACGCGTTTTCCTACACAGTGGCCGATGCGTCTGCCGTACCCTCTTTTGTGGTGGCTGGCAGCGGCGAAGCGCCAGAGGGCAAGGGCAACTACAAAGATCACATTGTCAATTTGGGCGATATCTCTTCAGAAGGCTTGCTCAACAAAGCTCGCTTCGTGTTGGGAGAAATGGAAAACCGAATGCGTGTTCTGGGCTTCGGTTGGGCCGACGTTACCGCTTCTCAACTTTACACCGTGCACAACATCTTCCCTCTGATGGCAGAAGAAATTGGAAAACGTGGCGCCATGCGTGCTGGTTTGACATGGCATTTAAACCGCCCTCCCGTGGTCGATCTTGAGTACGAAATGGATTGCCGTGGTGTGTACTTTGAAAGGGTACTGGCCGTTTAATTTCTGCAAGCACCAAGGAGAAAATAATGAGCAAACCATCTATGAGCGCTCAACTCAGGCAGCTGATTCAACAGCAAGGCCTTTTGCGAATGCCTTGTGTGTACGACGGAATCACAGCTCGTTTAGGACAAGAAGCGGGTTTCCCAGCTCTGGCCACTTCTGGCAATGCCGTAGCGGCCAGCTTGTTGGGCGTGCCAGATCTCGGTTTGCTTGGCTTGGCTGAAAACGTTCAGCATGCTGCCCGCCTGGTCAACGTGCTTCATGTCCCCTTAATTTGCGATGCCGACACGGGTTATGGCGGCCTCCTCAACTCGGTGCGAACCTTGCGCGAGTTTGAAGCTGCGGGTGTGGCGGGCATCTATCTAGAAGACCAAGTATTTCCCAAGAAGTGTGGACAGCTACCAAGCTATACAGCCGTGGAGTCCATGGCCGATCAATGCCGAAAAATAGAAGCCCTGGCCAAGGCCAAAGTGAGTTCCGATTTCTATTTGATTGCCCGCACTGATGCCAAATCTGTGAATGGTTTGGACGATGCGGCCCTGCGCGGAAAGCAATACTTAGCAGCAGGTGCCGATGCCGTACTGGTCGTGGGTGCCGATACAGCAGAGGAGCTTGAGCGTGTGGCAGAGGTGGTGCGTGGGCCGCTCATGACGGTGCTGCATGAGCATCCGCCCTCTGGCGATCTCGATGATGCATTCCTTCGCAGCGTGGGCTGTGTAATTGCCATTCATTCGGGCGTACTGCGCTATGCGGTCGTGAAAAAGTTGCGCGAAGTTCTGGCCACCATGCGCCAAGATGGATCGACTCGCGCCCTGCGTCACGAAATGTGCAACCTTGAAGAGTACAACAAGGTATTGGGAATAGACGATTGGTTATCACTGGAATCGTAAAAGCCCATTACTTGTTTTTTTAACAAAACAAGGTAGGATCAATTTGGAAAAGCACACAACAGATTGACAGATTTTTTAATAAAGGACTTTGAAATGCGGAAAATATTCAGTCTCGCTTTGCTTGCAGCTCTGTTCCAATTTGGCAGTGTTTCGGCACAGACCCCGGCCTATCCCGCTAAGCAAGTCCGTTTCATCGTGCCCTTTGGTGCCGGTGGTGGCGTTGATATTTTCAGCCGCACCTTGGCTCAGCGCATGCGCGAGCAGTCTGGTTACACCATCGTTGTGGAAAACATTCCTGGTGCCGACGGCAACATTGGCGCAGACTTGGTCGCCAAAGCACCAGCAGATGGCTACACAGTGCTCATGAGCGCTGTCACCCTGCAAATTATCAACAGCGCTTTGCAGCCCAAGCTGCCCTACGACCTTGTGCGTGATTTCGCGCCCATTAGCCTGGGCACCACTGCCCCCCTATTTTTGGCTGTGCACCACGCGCTGCCTGCCAAAGACTTTAAAGAATTCAGTGCGCTTGCTAAAGCACGCGCCGGCAAGCTCAGCTATGGCTCATCCGGCACGGGCAGCTCGCTGCACTTGGCTGGCGTGATGCTCGACAAGGCAACCGGCAATGAAACTTTGCACATACCCTACAAGGGCGGCGGTCCTTTGATGCTCGACCTCATTGGTGGTCATATTGACTACGCATGGCAGTTGCTTGGCGTGATGCAGTCTTCAGTTGACTCAGGCAAGGTTCGCCTGCTTGGCGTTGCAGCGCTCAAACGATACCCAAGCATGCCCAACGTTCCAACCATGACCGAGCAAGGCCTGCCGGGTTTTGAGGCTGAAACCGTGTACGGCATCATGGTGCCTAAAGGCACACCGCGCGCCGTTCAAGAAAAGCTCAATGCCGATGTGGTGAAAGCGCTTGAGTCGCCAGATGTCAAAAAGAAGTTCCTTGAGCAGGGCATGGAGTCATTTCCCTCTACGCAAGAAGCGTTCGCAAACTATTTGCAAACAAACATTGCCAAGTACACAAAGATTGTGAGAGAGTCTGGCATTAAGAAGGACTAACTTCTGAAACAAAGATTTCTTCAAGAGCAGGTTGACGAGGGATAAGTCCCTGCTCAAACGACCAGCGAATTTGAGTTTCAAGCACGCTGCGGTTTGCTTCTAAACCGTAGCGCCAAAAATCCTTGCCCATCAGCGCCTCTGTGGCTTGCGCTTCTGCTGTCATCCAAGGCAGCATGATGGGAAGCGTTTGGTGCACAGCCAATTGGGCCAGCGCATGTTGCTTTGCCTTTTCAAATGCATGCAGAAGTGCTTTTGAAAGCGTGGGGTGAGCAGCAAGCACATCTTTGCGAATGCCCATGATGTGCATCACTGGAAACACCTGGGTGCGCTCATAGTAGTTTTGTTCTACAGTGCGCCAATCTGGAAACAGACGAACGATCGAGCTGTCCTTGCCGAAATATTCGGGGGGCGAGTAGGCAATCAGAGCATCCAAATTGCCGGCAAGCATCAAGCTAGACAGTGAGCGGCCTTGGATGGCCTGCATGGAAACACCGTTGGTGGGCCAGTTTTTGCTGTCGATGGTTTGTCGCTCTACGTGGTCAACATCACCAATGAGCCACTCATTGGCTTCTGGGGCAAAACCATATTCGTCTGTCAGGATGCCGCGAACCACCAAAGAAACTGTATTGGAATATTCACGCGTGCCAATGCGTTTGCCGCGCAAATCGGCTGGCGATTTGATGCCAGCATCTGATCGAAGATAGATGGCCGAATGGCGAAATGAGCGCGACGGAAAGATGGGAAGTGCCATATAGGGGCAAGTGCCACGCGCGCTAGAAATCAAAAAGTTGCTGAACGACAATTCAGTGACTGCGAATGGTGCTGTGCTGAAAGCTTCAGCAAAAATTGCTTCCAAATCGCCCGAAACAAATTGGGTTTTGAAACCTTCAACTTGAATAGAGCCATCCAAAAGTGCGGCTGTGCGATCGTAGGCGCCTACAGCAATGTTGATGGGGTCAGTCACGATGCTGATCCCTTCATCCACTTGATGGGAATGTCTTGCTGCAACACGGGTGCAGCGCCGGGCTGAAGTTGCAGCTGTGGGTGTTGATCTAACCACACCTTGAGTTGCCCACCCACGCCGCCGTGCCGAATGATGTCTTGAAGAATAAGCGGCATGGGATCGACACTGGCCGATGTTTTCTGGGTGATGTTGCGGATCATGCCGGTTTCCATGTCAACCTCAATCTCATCGCCATCAGCAATTGGAAGGCTCTCGGGGCTCCAGCCTGTGAGCACGGGCAATCCATGGGAAATAGCGCCACGCAAAGACGTGCGGGGCATGGAGCCACACAGCACACCCATGTTCAAAGCTGCCATAGCGATGAATCCCTGAAAGTGGGGCTTGCCACAACAAAAATCTTGGCCAGCCACCACAAAGTCGCCTGGCTTAACGCGGCTGGCAAAGCTGGGATCGATGCCTTCAAAGAGATGTGGAATGAGGACAGCCGGATCGGTAATGCGGCCGATGGCAAACGAAAAGGCCATCACGCCTTCGTCTAGGGGAATTGAGTCACCAAAGACATGGCAACGGCCTGTTTTTTTCAAAGATTGAAGCATGGGCAAACTCATTGCGAAAGAGACTGACGGGGATCGGCCAAGCAACCGCTTAGCGCCGAGGCTGCCACTGTGAGTGGGCTACCAAGATAAATTTCGGCCTCTTTGGCACCGAAACGACCGGAGTGGTTGGTGGCAGCTGTTGCGATAGACACCTCGCCTGGGCCCAGGGGTGCCATGTTGCCGCCGGCGCATGGGCCGCAGCCAGAAGGCAAAATCATGGCGCCTGCATCGATGAAGACTTGTGAGATTCCCTCGTTGGCCAAACGCTTGGCTGTGGCTGGTGTACCAGGGACCACAAACATTCGCACACCGTCTGCAACGCGTCGGCCTCGCATCATTTCGGCGGCATCTACAAAGTCTTGGTACATGCCTGATCCGCAGGAGCCAATAACGGCATGATTGACCGGACGACCAACGTGGTCGACCACGCTGGCGGCCCTGTCTGGCCCACCAGGCAAAGCCAACTGCGGCTGAATATCGCTAAGGTCGAAATCGATTGTGGCCTCATAGGGGGCATCTGGATCGCTTAGGAAGTCGGGCGCGCCGTCTACAGAGATGCCAGGCGGGGGGCCGTTAAAGAGCACGTTGGCCACACCCATCTCGGTGACAGAATTGCAAAGCGCCACCCGATCGGACAGCTGGAGCCCGGCCAGTCCTGGGCCCCCAAATTCAATCACGCGGTAGTCGTGCTTCAGGTTCCAACGACCTGTGGCAAAGCCGTGGGCCAACATAAATCCAACATCACGTGGATGCGAGCCCTTGGGCAGTTGGCCGTTCAATCGAATGCTGACCGTGTGCGGTACTTCGGTCCAAATGGTGCCTGTGGCCAACACAGAAGTGACTTCAGGTCCCACCGCCATGGCCAACGCACCCACAGCACCAAAGTTGGTGCAGTGCATGTCGTAGCACATGAGAAACATACCGGGGCGAACCAGGCCACTTTCAATGGGAAAGATGTGGCCATGACCGCCGCGCCCTACGTCAAAGAACTGCCCAACATCCCAAGCCTTGGCAATGGATCGAATGTTGCGGCCGCGCTCTACGGCACGTGGCGTGCTGTAAGAGACCTCATGGTCGGTGACAAATACAACCTTCTCAGGCGAGGTAATGCGCCCATAACCCAAGCCGCTCAGTTCTTTGTAGGCGGTTTCGACAAAACCGTCGTGAATGATGAGTAACTCTGGTTTGGGGTAGACCACCTCTCCAGGGGTGACCCAATCTCGATTGCAGGCACGTGCAAACATTTTCTGAGTGGCCGTCATGGCTCGTGCCTTTGGCAGCGAGTCTTTTTGATCAGAAATTCCCATGTGTGTAGTTTCCAATTGAGGTAAGTGCCTTGGTCTTTTTCACCAACAAAAAAATCAGTTTAACTGACTCCATTGATCTAGCACAAATCCACAAAATTTTTAAGCGGGACACTCTGAAAACCGCCACGATATGTTGGCTCTATTTAGTTCAAATTGCAAACAAAACGTCTATGACATCTGAAGTTCTCAAGTCTTACGCGATCAATTGCGCTGTCACCCGCAAGTCACATCACAAAGATGCCGCCAGCGGCGGTTTTAATGAAAAAAATCTTCAGGTACCTGCCCAATGAGAGTGACAACACAAAAACAATGGGTCTTGGTTTGGGACTTGCCTGTCAGAGTTTTTCATTGGCTGTTGGTCATTTCATTTGCGGGGGCATGGCTTACCGCTGAAAGTGAAGCGCAGCAAATGCTTCACTACGCATTTGGGTACGCCGCTTGCGCTTTGGTTTTGTTCAGAATAATTTGGGGCGTCATTGGCACTCGGTATGCTCGATTCACCCAGTTCATCAAAGGCCCTACAGACACTTGGCATCACATCAAGTCGCTTTTATCTGGCAAAGACACGCTTCGATTTAGCAGCAATCTGGGCCACAACCCAGCAGGTGCTTTGGCCATGATATCGCTCATGGTCTTGGTGATGCTCATTGGCATTACGGGCTATTGGATTGTGAAAGATGACTACGGCGATTTTATGAGTGACGCGCATGAAACCATTGCCAACATTGCCTTAGGCGTTGTGATCATTCACGTGTTTGCAGCGGTCATCATGAGCTTCATGCAAAAAGAGAATTTGGTGAAGGCCATGGTGACTGGCAAAAAACAAGGAACACCTTCGCAAGCCATTCGGGGGCCATTGAATTTGGTGGGCATTTTGTTGGTGTTGGCTTGGGCTTACTTGATGTTTCTGATTTACAGCGGTGCTATGGCATCGTTAACTCAATGAATGCAATGGGTTAAATCATTTTTAATGAGATACTTTCCTTGGCGCTAATGTCTATTAGGTCCAGTTTTCAACTTCTAAGCCCTTCACTCGCCTAAAGTCTTTCACATTGTTTGTCACAACAATGGCATTGATCGCACGCGCATGAGCCGCAATCATCAAGTCTGCCGCACCTAACTGCGCGCCTCGTTTCTTGAGATCAGAACGAATCTCAGCGTAATATCTTGCAGCGGCTTGAGGCCAGTCCAACACAGATAAATGCAATGCCAAACTATCTAGAGTTGATTGATTCTGTTTGCGTTTGGCAGAGGCCGAAGCCTGCACACCATAACTGAGTTCAGCAAAGGTCACCGCCGACATCAGTTGCTGCTGTAAGGGCACGGACTGCACTTTGCTTTCCAACTTCTCTGACTCACCTCGCATGAGAAAGATACAGGTATCTGTGTCTAACATGAACAGTTGGTTGCTCAAAATTTTCTCTCTTGAATGGGCATGCTCTCTCTTTCAGTCATGAAATCATCAGATGCCTTCATGCCTGAAGCGAAGAATCCCGACCAATCAGTAGGTCGTGGTGTTAAGACCACGCTCTCGCCTTCTCGGCGTATGTAGACCTCGCGCACTGAATCGGGAAAGCGATATTCAAGGGGCATCGTGACGGTCTGAGAACGGTTGTTCCAGCCGACGCGTGCCGTTGTCTTTGTGATGGAAGTTTGATTATTTGCCATATATCTTAGTATATGGCAAAAATTGTCCTACGCCAAGCTAAGCCAAATATAAGAAAACTGCAACTATGCAGATCGTGCTGTGTGCAACTTCTTAAGACTGTTTATCAACCGGTGATGCCTATCCAGGCCTTCTAGCTTCATGCTAGTTGGAGTGAGTCCGAAGAACCTCACACTGCCATCCACCGAGCCAAACACCGCATCCATGCGCGCATTGCCAAACATGCGGCGGAAATTGTGCTCATAGTTGGCCATTTCCAGCTCAGGGTCCAAGGCCACTTCCAGCGCCACATTGAGCGCTTGGTACAACAGTTTGCGCTCCACTGTGTTGTCGTTGTATTGCAAAAAGGCACCCACCAAATCTTGGGCGGCGTCTAATTGCTTTAAAGCCAAGTTGATCAGCAGCTTCAACTCCAGCACAGTCAGCTGACCCCACTCCGTGTTCTCATCAAACTCAATGCCAATGAGGGTGGCAATGTCGGCGTATTCATCTAGCTCGTTGTTTTCCAAACGGTCTAGTAGTGCGGCCAATTGCTTATTGTTTAAGCGATGCAAATTCAGAATGTCTTCGCGGAACAACAAGGCTTTGTTGGTGTTGTCCCAAATCAAATCTTCAACCGGATAAATTTCAGAATAGCCTGGCACCAAAATTCGGCAGGCCATGGCACCCAGTTGGTCGTGCACCGTGGTGTACACCTCTTTGCTCATGCCTTGCAAAATGCCCATCAAGCTAGCAGCCTCGTCGGCATTGGCGGTGGGGCCTTGGCCTGCAAAGTTCCACTCTACAAATTCGTAATCGGGCTTTGCGCTAAAGAAGCGCCAAGACACAATGCCGCTAGAGTCGATGAAGTGCTCTACAAAGTTGTAGGGCTCGGTCACGGCATTGCTTTCAAAGGTGGGAGGTGGCAGATCGTTCAAGCCTTCAAAGCTGCGGCCTTGTAAGAGTTCTGTGAGGCTACGTTCTAGCGCTACCTCTAGGCTGGGGTGTGCGCCAAAGGAGGCAAACACACCGCCGGTGCGGGGGTTCATGAGGGTGACGCACATCACGGGGTACTTGCCGCCCAGCGAAGCGTCTTTCACCAGCACAGGGAATCCTTGGGCTTCGAGTCCTTGAATGCCAGCCATGATGCTGGGATATTTGGCCAACACTTCGGAGGGCACATCGGGCAAGCAAATTTCACCTTCCAGAATTTCTTTCTTAACAGCGCGCTCAAAAATTTCGGACAAGCACTGCACTTGCGCTTCGGCCAGCGTGTTGCCCGCGCTCATGCCGTTGCTGACAAATAAGTTTTCTATCAAGTTGGATGGGAAGTACACCACTTGCTGGTCAGATTGCCTTACAAAGGGCAGCGAACAAATACCGCGCGCCACATTGCCCGAGTTGTTATCAGTCAAGTGCGAGCCTTTGAGTTCGCCATCGGGGTTGTAAATACTCAGGCAGTACGGGTCCAGAATTTCTTTGGGTAATGCATCTTTCTTGCCTGGTTTGAACCACTTCTCATTGGGGTAATGCACAAACTCAGCGTTGGCCAAATCTTCGCCCCAATACGCGCCTGCGTAAAAGTGATTGTTGTTAAGTCGCTCAATGTATTCACCCAAGGCAGAAGCCAGCGCGCTTTCTTTGGTGGCGCCTTTGCCATTGGTAAAGCACATGGGCGAATGCGCATCGCGAATGTGCAAGGACCACACATTGGGAATGATGTTGCGCCAAGAGGCAATTTCAATCTTGATGCCTAGGCCCGCCAACACACCAGACATGTTGGCAATGGTTTGTTCCAAGGGCAAGTCTTTGCCCAAAATAAACGTGCTGCTTTGGGCATCGGGTTTGAGGCTGAGCAAGGCTTGTGCGTCTTCGTCCAAGTTCGCCACTTCTTCAATGACAAACTCAGGGCCTTCTTGCACCACTTTTTTGACAGTGCAGCGTTCGATGGAATTCAAGATGCCACGGCGGTCTACTTCAGAAATATCAGGCGGCAACTGCACCTGAATTTTGAAAATCTGCGCGTAACGGTTTTCGGGGTCAATAATGTTGTTTTGCGAGAGGCGAATGTGCTCGGTGGAAATGTTGCGGGTATCGCAATACAGCTTCACAAAATAAGCGGCACACAAAGCAGACGAGGCCAGAAAATAGTCGAAGGGACCAGGCGCAGAGCCATCGCCTTTGTAGCGAATGGGTTGGTCGGCAACAACCGTGAAGTCGTCAAACTTGGCTTCTAGGCGAAGTTTGTCGAGAAAGTTGACTTTGATTTCCATGGGGTCTGCTTCAAATGAGCATGCAAAATGAAGACACAAAAGTCATTCATCTGAGATTTCGCATGAGACCGTGTATGTTATCGCTTTCGACAAGAAGATCACGCCATACAAAGTGATTGAGGTCTCTTAATCAAAAACCAATCCATAATTTAGCCATTCAAACCCTAGAAAAGACATCAAGTTGACGCCGAAAGATCACCCTGTGTCACCTCCTCCACCAGATCAACCACCGCCTGTCAGCTTTTGGCAGGCATTGCTTTTTTGGTTCAAGTTGGGCTTCATCAGCTTTGGCGGTCCGGCGGGACAGATTGCCATCATGCATGAGGAGTTGGTGGTTCGAAGGCGCTGGTTATCTGAAAAACGTTTCCTTCATGCGCTCAACTACTGCATGGTGTTGCCAGGGCCAGAAGCACAGCAATTGGCCACCTACATTGGCTGGTTGATGCACAAAACACGGGGCGGCATTGTGGCGGGTGTTTTGTTTGTGCTGCCTTCCTTGTTGATCTTGATTGCGCTTTCTTGGATTTACATTGCCTACGGCCAAGTGGCCTGGGTGGCCGGCTTTTTTTATGGCATCAAGCCTGCCGTCACAGCCATCGTGATTCAAGCAGCCTATCGCATTGGTTCGCGTACCCTTCAAAACAATTTGCTAGTGGGCATTGCAGCGGCCAGCTTTGTTGCCATCTTTGCACTCAAGGTGCCTTTTCCAATCATCATTCTGGCAGCAGCAGCCATTGGTTTCTTAGGAGGGCGCATGTCGCCTGCATCATTTAGTGCGGCAGGCGCACACTCCGCAACGCATGCTACCCATGGTGCAGCTCTCATAGACGATGACACGCCCACGCCTGCACACGCTGTATTTCATTGGCAGCGATTGTGGCAAGTGTTGTTTGCTGGTGCGCTGTTGTGGGCCTTGCCCATGACTTACTTAGTGGTTCAAAACGGATGGGATCACACCTACACCCAAATGAGCTGGTTCTTTACCAAAGCGGCGCTACTCACCTTTGGCGGCGCCTATGCCGTGTTGCCTTATGTGTACCAAGGGGCAGTTGAGCAGTTTGCTTGGATCACGACCACTCAAATGATCGATGGCTTGGCTTTGGGTGAAACCACGCCTGGGCCGCTCATCATGGTGGTTGCTTTTGTGGGATTTGTAGGGGGTTATGTCAACGCTGTGTTGGGCCCTGACAGTTTGTTTTTAGCGGGTGCTTTAGCTGCCACGCTGGTCACATGGTTCACGTTTTTACCGTCGTTTATTTTTATTTTGGCAGGCGGGCCGGTGGTGGAAAGTACGCACAACGATTTGAAGTTCACCGCACCATTGACAGCCATCACTGCAGCCGTGGTGGGCGTGATTGTGAATTTGGCCTTGTTCTTTGGCTATCACACACTGTGGCCTCAAGGCCTGAGTGGCGCCATCGATGTACCCTCAGCCATCATTGCAGTGGCTGCGGCCGTGGCACTTCTCAAATTCAAGCTCAATGTGATACATCTCATTGGGGTTTGCGGGCTGATTGGCATTGGCTTGCAATATGGGTTGAATTTAACCTAAGACCATTTACACACTGTATAAAATCCTGTAAATTCTGACCAATATAGTCAGAATTACTCCAAAGGGGTCAAGATGCAAGTGTGGCAAATGCAAGATGCTAAAGCTCGACTGTCAGAAGTCGTCAAATGTGCAGAGACCTTGGGGCCTCAAAATATCACCGTGCACGGTCAACCTGTGGCCGTCGTCATCTCGCAAGCCATGTACGAAAAGTTAACTGGTAACCAACAATCATTGGTCAGCTTTATGCGTGCATCACCTTTGTACGCCATGGAAGATGTGCCGCTAGAAAGAGACAAAAGTTCAACTCGCAAGGTGTCGCTTTGAGCTACCTGATTGATACCAATGTTTTGTCTGAAATTAGACGCAAGACACCCGATGTCAATGTTCTGGAATGGGTTAACAGCAGACCTCCCACATCTCTTTATTTGAGTGTGCTAACTTTGGGCGAGTTGCGCAAAGGAATAGACAGTTTGGCAGACACTAAGCGCAGATCGAAATTGGTCGACTGGCTCGAAACGGAACTTCCCTTGTTTTTTGCAGGCCGTATTCTGGGCATCGACGAGGGCGTTGCAGATCATTGGGGCAGGCTGTTGGCTTCAGCAGGCAGAACCATGCCAGCCATAGACAGTCTGATTGGCGCAACGGCATCACACCACGGTTTAACCATGGTGACGCGAAATAGCAAAGATTTTAAAAACTTAGGACTAGACGTCCTCAACCCTTGGAACGATTGAAACAATGACCAAACAATTCGACATCGTGGTGCATGGCGCCACTGGTTTTACCGGACGCCTCATTGCAGAGTATTTACTCACCCGCTCAGACACTGGCCTCACTTGGGCAATGGGGGGCCGCAGCTTAGAAAAGCTGCAGGCTGTGAGAGATGAAATTGGCGCACCTGCTTCCACCCCCTTGGTGGTCATTGAAAGCAGCGACGAAGCTTCTCTGAAGTCTTTGATGTCTCAAACCCGCTTGGTCATTTCAGCAGTGGGTCCCTACCAGCTGTATGGCAACGAGTTGGTCAAAGCTTGCGCCGAATCGGGCGTTGACTATGTTGACTTGTGTGGTGAGCCCGCATGGATGCGCCACATGATTGATCAGCACCAAAGCACTGCCGAAAAAAGCGGCGCACGCTTGGTCTTCTCTTGTGGCTTTGACTCTAGCCCTTTCGACTTGGGCGTGTTCATGGCGCAAGAAGAAATGACAAAACGTTTTGGTCAACCTGCACCGCGCGTGCGCGGCCGTGTGCGCAAAATGAAGGGCACCTTCTCGGGTGGGACTGCAGCCAGCTTCAAAGCCACCATGGCCGCCGCGGCCACGCAGCCTGGCGTGATTGACTTGCTCAAAAACCCCTTCTCACTCACACCCGGGTTTGAAGGCCCGCGCCAACCCACAGGCCACAAACCCATGCTAGACGAACTAATGGGCGTCTGGGTGGCACCCTTCATCATGGCCACCATCAACACCCGCAATGTGCACCGCTCCAACTTTTTACTCAAGCATGTGTGGGGCGCCAATTTTGTATACGACGAAATGATCGTCACTGGCCCCGGCGAAAAAGGCGAAGCCATTGCCAATGCCATTGCACAAGACAAGAGCATGAGCGAAGACAAACTCAAACCAGGTGAAGGCCCCTCCAAAGCCGAGCGCGAAGCAGGCAGCTACGACGTGCTGTTCATTGCCAGCAATGAGCAAGGCCAATCTGTGAAGGTGGGCGTCAAAGGCGACCGCGATCCAGGCTATGGCAGCACTTCCAAAATGATTGCCGAGGCAGCCATTTGCTTGTTGAAAGATGCCAGCGCAACTCAGGGCGGTTTTTGGACACCCGCTTCAGCCATGGGCAACGCGCTCATTGCGCGACTGCAATCGCACGCTGGCCTCACATTTACTGTGGAATAAAGCGGCCTGAAAAGCGCTATGAACAGCGCCCTTAAAAAGCGCTACGAAGCTTAAGGATTGAGTTCCATGGCCGAAGGCAAATAGCCTTTCAGGCTGTGCACGCCATTGGCAAACAAGATAGCGTTCACCGTGGCCTGCGCTGTGGCTTCTGCAGCCATCACGGTAAGCAGCAGCATATCGGGTGCTGCGGTTTCCACACAGGTGGCCATGGCAAACAAAGTATCGCCATCCAAGGTGGTGTGCGCTGGCCGAATGCTTCTGGCCAACCCATCGTGCGCACTCATGGCCAAACGCTTGGCCTGCGCTTTATTGAGCGTGGCATTGGTGGCCACCACGCCAATGGTGGTGTTGGTACCCGCCATGGGCGTGGCCGAGCTTTGACCTGCCAACAAAGCGTGCTGCGAATTGCGCAAGCGTGTGCCGTCGGCCGTGCGTGCGCCTGCCAAGACCTCGCCAGTGGCGGGATCGATCACATCGCCCACGGCGTTGCAAGCCACCATGGCGCCCACTTGCCATGGCCCCACCTTCACCAAGGCATGGCCAATACCGCCTTTCATGGCGCGTGGCAAGCCAAACAACTTGCCCACCACGGCACCTGCGCCAGCGCCCACATTGCCCGACAGGGGCGGCACCACCGAGCGCATGGCACTGGCCGACATGGGTTTTTGATACAGCGCATCGTCGCAAGCCGCATAGCCAGCAGCGGCGTCGGGTCTGATTTTGGGGTTGTCGCCATCCCGCACCAGCGGCAAGTCAAACAACACCGCGGCGGGCACGATGGGCACACAGCCATGGCCTGTTTGAAAGCCCAGGTTGCGCTCGTCCAACCAACGCATCACACCGCTGGCGGCATCCAAGCCAAAAGCACTGCCACCCGACAACAACACCGCATGCACTTTGTCCACCAAATTGGCAGGGTCGAGTAAATCGGTTTCTCGGGTGCCCGGCGCGGCGCCCCTGACATCAACACCGCCCACGGCACCTTGCGGCGCCAACACCACCGAGCATCCCGTTAAGCGCTGGCCAGAAGTAAAGTGGCCCACGTGCAATCCCGCAATGTCGGCAATGCTTCCATAGTGCGGATTGGCTCTTTCACTCAACCGGGTGTTTACAATCTTCTGAGATGTCATTTAATCGCCTTTTTTCAATGCCCACGCCCTCTCGCGCCCACATGGCTGCAGGGACGCCATCCCTGAAGACTCAAGGATAACGCGTGTCTTCGTTTGTGCTCCAGCGTTTCTTCAGTTTTTTCGCTACTTTGGCTGTGACCTCGGTGGTGGTGTTTGCCGTGCTTGAATGGTTGCCAGGCAATGCGGCGCAAGTGATTTTGGGCGAAACGGCCACCCCAGAATCTTTGGCCGCCTTGGAAGAAAAATTGGGCCTCAACCAGCCTGCGCTCTCACGTTATGTGGAATGGGTGGGTGGCTTGCTTCAAGGTCAATCGGGTATCAGCATTTCCTACGACACCCCCACAGCAGCTCTCATGATGGAGCGCCTGCACGTCACCCTGCCTTTGGCCATCATGGCCATGGGCATCACCATGGTCATGGCCTTGTGTCTGGGTTTGTATGCGGCTTCCAAACAAAATACCACTGGCGATGTGGGGGTCATGACACTCAGCCAATTGGGTTTGGCTTTGCCCAATTTTTGGTTGGCCATTTTATTAATCCTCCTTTTTGCAGTGCACCTTCAATGGGTGAGTGCCGGCGGCTTTCCTGGCTGGTCTGAAGAAGATGGCGGTGGCTTGCTGGCCGGCATGGCCGCCTTGATCTTGCCAGCCATGGCCTTGGCCGCAGTGCAAACGGCCATCCTCCCGCGCGTAACTCGTTCGGCCGTCATTGAATCGATGTCGGAAGACTATGTTCGAACTGCGCGCGCCAAGGGCTTGTCCAAGCAGCAAGTGCTTTGGCGACACGTGCTGCGCAACGCCATGATCCCGGTGGTGACTGTCATGGGCTTGCAGTTTGGCAACCTCATCACCAGTGCCATCGTCATTGAAAATGTGTTTGTGCTGCCTGGCATTGGCCGGCTCATTTTTCAGGCCATTGCCAACCGCGATTTGATTGTGGTGCGTGATGTGGTCATGCTGCTGTCGGCCATGGTCATCTTGATCAACTTCTTCATTGATCTGCTTTACGCCCTCATCGACCCGCGTTTGAAAACAGGGGCTGCTGACGCATGAAAGCTGAACAAACTTTCACGCAGCATGCACAGCGCGCTTTCAAGCACCGCAGTTTTGCAGCGGGTGCTGTCATTGTGCTGTTGCTGGTCATTAGCGCAGCGGTGTCCTTGTTTTGGACGCCCTACCCTGTGACCGACATTGACATTCCCAACAAATTGGCGGCCGCCAGCGCCCAGCATTGGTTTGGCACAGACAGTCTGGGGCGCGACATTGCATCTCTCTTGTTGGTGGGTAGCCAAAACTCATTGTTGGTGGGCTTCATTGCGGTGGGCATTGGTGTGGGCTTGGGTGTGCCGCTGGGCTTGTGGGCATCGGCCCAACGAGGCTGGGTAGAAGAGGTGCTCATGCGCGCTGCCGACTTCACCTTTGCCTTTCCAGCATTGCTATCGGCCATTTTGCTCACCGCCATTTATGGGCCTGGTTTGGTGGTCAGTATCACCGCCATTGGTATTTTCAATATCCCCGTATTTGCGCGCATCACGCGGGGCGCTGCCAATGCTGTGTGGTCTCGCGATTTCACCTTGGCAGCCAAAGCAGCTGGCAAATCCAAATGGGCCATTACTTGGGAGCATGTGTT
>JACCEB011609542.1_pt1 | contig 15946 bp, 15 predicted proteins | sample 7454761 | NCBI WGS metagenome assembly JACCEB01 (sample SAMN15323454, study PRJNA562643) | freshwater metagenome | isolation source: river surface water | place: USA:Blue River Watershed | collected 2017-08-18 | reverse complement strand
TACCTATTGCTTAGTCAAAACCCAAGAGGTCAAAAATATCGCGGTCTTTCATGGGCACTGCGGGTAATGGCTCGGCGCCTGCCCATAGAGCAGCTGCTAAACGTAAATATTCTTGTTGAACTTTTTCGAGCTCAGGGGATTGTTCCATTTCAAAGAGGGTTGATTTTTTCAAGCGACTGCGCCGAATCACATCCAGATCGGGAAAGTGCGCCATGGTTTTTAAACCGACCCGCTCATTGAACTTATCGATCTGATCGGTTCCAGCGCTGCGGTTTGCAATCACGCCACCTAAGCGAACGTTGTAGTTCTTTGCCTTGGCACCAATCGCTTGCACGATTCGGTTCATTGCAAAGATTGAATCAAAATCATTTGCGGTCACAATCAATGCCCGATCGGCATGTTGAAGAGGTGCAGCAAAACCGCCGCAGACGACGTCGCCAAGAACATCAAATATCACGACATCGGTGTCATCCAAAAGGTGATGCTCTTTCAATAGCTTCACCGTTTGTCCAACCACATAGCCACCACAACCGGTACCAGCAGGTGGTCCACCCGCTTCAACACACATCACACCGTTATAACCTTCGTAGACAAAATCTTCGATGCGCAGTTCTTCCGAATGAAAATCAACTTTTTCTAAGACATCAATCACCGTTGGCATGAGTTTCTTGGTTAAGGTAAAGGTGGAATCATGCTTTGGGTCACAACCAATCTGAATCACACGCTTACCTAATTTAGAAAATGCAACTGATAGGTTCGATGAAGTGGTGCTCTTGCCGATTCCGCCTTTGCCATACACAGCAAATACTTTTGCTTTACCAATCTTTAAATTGGGATCAAGTTGAACTTGCACACTACCCTCACCATCAAGACGTGGTGACTTCATTTCACTGACGGGAATATTGACTACGTTCATCTCAGGTCTCCAAAGTGATCAACGTCCAAAATACGCTTTTGCGTCATATAAAGTCTCCAAAGTAATCGTTGGTAGTCCCCTCTCCAAAGCAAAGCGCTCGGTATTTCGTCTAGCCTTGCCACGGACAAAAAATGGTATCTTGTTCAACTCTTTCTGAGCCTCAGGCTCCCAAATACTTTCAGTGACAGCGGCTCCGTTCGCCACGGCGGTCTCAGGCACTTGCACAGACTCATCAATCTGAATCGCCTCATTGGCCGACGTACGTGTATGACCGTGACCCAAATGCGATGGTGCAGCTCCATCGTGGAACTCAAAGTCCTCACGGAACATACCGATGAGATGCTCTTCCAGTCCCATCATCAATGGATGTACCCAGGTATCAAATAAAACGTTTGCCCCTTCAAATCCCATCTGTGGTGAGTAACGGGCTGGAAAATCCTGCACATGCATCGGTGCAGAGATCACTGCGCATGGGACCTTTAATCGTTTAGCGATATGGCGCTCCATTTGACTACCCAGAATCAACTCGGGCTGAAGCTCTGCAATCTTTTGTTCAACTTCTAAATAATCATCCGTAATTAATGCCTCAACACCATATAAGGCAGCAGTCTCTCTTACTTCACGAGCCAGTTCACGACTGTATGTTCCTAAACCAACAACCTGAAAGCCCATCTCTTGTGAAGCAACCCGTGCTGCAGCAATCGCATGGGTAGCATCACCAAAAATAAAGACACGTTTATTGGTTAAATAGGTTGAATCGACGGATAAGGCATACCAGCGCGCACGTGAGCGTTTTGTTAGCTCCTCAATGTCACAATGAATTTGTGCAAGCTGACAAACCTCTTCAATAAAAGCTTGTGTGCCATGAAATCCGATGGGGATTGTTTTAGTACTGGGCTGACCAAAATTTTTACTCATCCATTGAGCAGCACTATTGGCAATCTCTGGATAAAGCACCACATTGAAATCAGCCTCGTGTAAGCGTGCGATATCTTCTGGTTTTGCCCCTAGCGGTGCAACGACATTCACCCGAATACCAATCTGCCTTAAGAGCTTGCGAATCTCAACTAAATCATCACGATGCCTAAAACCTAGAGCGGTTGGTCCCAAAATATTACAGCTCGGTGGTAAACCTGCTGGTCGTTGTGCACGCTTCTCACCCGGAGCTAAAACATATTCTTTACCAAGCATGCGAACCATTTGATAAAAGGTCTCAGCAGCTCCCCAGTTTTCTTTTTTCTGATAAGCCGGCAACTCCAGTGGTAATACAGGTACCGATAAATTCAGTGCACTGGCTAAACCACCTGGATCATCCTGAATTAATTCAGCGGTGCATGACGCGCCGACCATCAGCAAATCGGGTTTGAAGCGTGCATACGCAGAACGTGCTGCATCTTTGAAGAGCTCAGCCGTATCGCTACCTAAATCACGCGCCTGAAATGTGGTGTAAGTTACGGGTGGGCGTTTGTTCATCCGCTCAATCATGGTGAACAATAAATCTGCATAAGTATCACCCTGTGGTGCATGCAATACGTAGTGCACGTTATCCATTGCAGTTGCAATCCGCATTGCACCGATGTGTGGTGGGCCTTCGTATGTCCAGAGGGTGAGTTTCATGATGGGTGTCCTAGGCTGCCAACTTGGTTCTGCGCACTAATGGCCGCGCAAAGAGCTCAGCCAAATCGGCTGCTTGATCAAAACCTTGAATGGGAGTGAACACCAATTCAATTGACCACTTCGTGGTCATTCCCTCCGCTTCAAGAGGATTCGCTAAACCCAATCCACAAACTACCATATCGGGCTTGTAATTGCGGCAGCGATCTAACTGCTTCTCAACATCCTGCCCCTCTGAGAGAGCCACATCCTTTGGTAACAAAGCGAGTTCTTCAGCAAGATGCTGGCGATGAATGTATGGCATCCCGATTTCCGTTAATTGCATACCGAGCTCGCGATGCAAGAAACGAGCCAACGGAATTTCGAGTTGCGAATCCGGAAAGAAAAAGATGGTGCGACCGTTCAAAATAGTGCGCTGACGCTCAAGCGCTAATTTGGCACGCTCACGTTTGGGTGCAATTGCTTTCTCAAAGCGTTCATCTGCAATACCAAAGGCATTTGCTGCCGCCCTTAACCATGACTCACTTCCCTCAATTCCCAATGGAAACGTTGCAGGAATGCGTTTTGCACCCAACTCTTCAAGCGTGCGCGCAGTGTCGGTTAAGAATGGCTGAACCAGTAGATATTTGGTTTGGCTACCGACTCGCGGTATATCGCCAGAACGTCTTGGCGGAAAGAATGCATACGAATGTATTCCAAGCTCGTTAAAGATTCGTGAGAACTGATCTTCAACAACATCGGCTAAGCAACCCACAACCAATAGTTCTACTTCCTTCTCGTGTGGGTGATTTTTAGCAACCTGTGGAATCTCTTTGGCAAGTGACGCTAAGCAAGCATCTTCACCTTGTGTAAAGGTGGTTTCGATACCGCTACCTGAATAGTTCAAAATTCTCACCCGTGGGGTGTAAGTTTTACTCAAACGCTCAGCAGCTCGCGAGAGATCTAACTTAATTACCTCAGATGGGCAGGAGCCCACCAAAAAGAGCATTTTGATATCGGGTCTACGCGTTAAGAGCTGATCCACGACTCGGTCTAGCTCTTCATTCGCATCGGCTAAACCAGCCAAATCATGATCATCGATGATGGCTGTTGCAAAACGGGGCTCGGCAAAAATCATGACCCCGGCAGCCGATTGCACCAAATGAGCACAGGTGCGAGAACCTACCACCAAGAAAAACGCATCCTGTATCTTGCGATGTAACCAAATGATTCCGGTGAGGCCGCAAAAGACTTCGCGCTGACCTCTTTCTTTCAAGATAGCGCGATCGGTGGAATCACAATCACTCACACTGGGCTGCAATGGAATAACTCGATTCATATCATGACCTCGCTTGATGAGCGAATCGATTCTTGCAAGCGAGCCTGCCGCAGCTTCCACAAAAACTGAGCCGCATTAATCACATAGGCAAGATAGGCCGATAGCGCCAAGGCCATTAGTGAACGCGGTTCTAGTAATCCAAATCCGAGCGCCACCAAATAAGCGGTGTGCAGAAAGAGGACCAACATGCTAAATACGTCCTCCCAATAAAAAGCGGGAGCAAATAAGTAACGCCCAAAAACTTCTTTTTCCCAAATACTGCCAGTGACCATGATCGTGTACAACACTAAGGGCTTGATCACAATCGAGATATTGGCCGCATACTCGCCCTCACCCGTGGTCAAAAACCGAATTACAAAATAGAGACTCACCAGAAAAACGAGGAATTGAACGGGTGCAAGAACCCCCTGGACAAGCGTCCACTTCGACCGATCGCGACGCAGTCGTTCCTCGGGTGTATAAAGGGGGTGAGATTGACTTGCCATGTGCCTTTTTTTCCTTACGCAGCCTGGCTCCTATATAAAGATGTAAACTCAAGTTTACGCTTTTTTATGTAGACAAATCTAGGAATAAACCCTTATTAGTGTCAAATTATTTTGACAGTTTGGCTGGCTAATGGTAAACCTTGGTAAAACCATTTAGAGAAAGGGATGGACAGCCAGAATTTAGGTTGTTTGGAGCCTCAAAAGGGCTGAATTCTGGGTAGAAAAGCGACTGAAAAATTGCGCAAATGTATTGCGTTGCAACATAAATTGATATCGCAGGGGCAAAAATTGGATCAAACCAATCTAAAAACAGATAAAAATCAGGGAAATAAGTCAAAAAATGGTCGGGGCTGGCTTCAAAAATTACGCATCGGCTCTTTCATGCCGAGTTTTGATTCAGCGACCAAAGAAACAAGTTCGGACGTGGAACTTGCCACCCTCCTCAATAAAACGATTGAGGCACAAATTATTCCTCGCCTCCTGATGCAGCACTCTCATCTACCAGAACGCCATACTTTTGAGGAAGCAGATTCCCCAATATCTGTTGATGAGGTCAAATATTTCTCGGAACTCTTAATTCATAGCTCGAATGAAATATGTCTTGGCTATATCCAATCTTTAAAGATGGAAGGTCGCAGCCTCAATGAAATCTATCTCGATTTAATTGCGCCGGCAGCAAGACGACTCGGTTGTTATTGGGAGCTTGATGAACAGAGCTTTACGACCGTAACCCTAGCCTTGGGTCGGGTACAACGCATCATGCAAGAGCTAAGTCCCGACTTTCGTAATAAAGAGGAACATCTTCGTGCCGTTTCCGGAAAAGCCCTGCTGTTTGCAATGCCACATTCGCAACATACCATGGGGGTATTCATGCTTGGAGAGTTTTTCTCGCAAGCGGGTTGGAATGTCACTACGATCCCAAATCCCACCGAAGATCAAATCGTTTCACTACTGAGTAAAGAGTCTTTTGATATTGTGGGTATCTCGATTTCTTATGAGCTGCAATGGGATCCAATGCGCGATTTAATTGCAAAGATTCGTACGATATCAGCAAACTCGCAAGTCGGAATCATGGCTGGCGGCGCATTATTTAATGCAAGACCGGAGTTGGTTGATCAATGTACCGCTGACATTTGCACAACCACTGCAGCAGATGCGGTAATTGCCGCTGAGAATATTTTAAAATCACGCGTTTAAGCAAAAACCAATACTCGAGCCAAAATCGTGACCAACATGACCAGCACCGCCCACGTTTTTGGGCAACTCAATCCCGAGGAAATCGCGCATGTTGTTCAAGCCTCAGCAGATATTTCTCTGACTCTCAATCAACAGGGAGTGATTCAAAGCATTGCGTTTGGTAACCCGGACTTAAAGAGTCCGTATCTAGAAAACTGGGTTGGTAAAAATTGGATTGATGTTGTAACCGTTGAAAGCCGACCCAAAATACAAGCGTTATTGCAAGACGCTAACGCAACCAGCTTATCCCGTTTTAGACAGATTAATGTTCCAACTCCCGGTACCACTGATTTACCCCTTCTATGCGCGACCCTAAAGATTGCAAGCTCTGGTCAAATCATTGCGCTTGCCCGTGATTTACGAGAAATCTCATTGCTGCAACAACGCTTGGTTGATGCTCAGCAAGCAATCGAGCGTGATTACACCCGCTTGCGTCAACTCGAGACCCGCTATCGCGTGCTATTCGAAATGGCATCAGAGGCAGTGCTGGTCTTGGATGCGGCGACCTTCAAAATGGTTGAAGCCAATCCCCGTGCCGCAGATCTACTCGGCGAATCGATCAAGAAATTAAATGGTCGCTCGCTAATTGACTACCTCGCTAAGGGAGATCGTATTCAAGCGCAATCACTTCTTGGCAAAGTTGCATACAGCAGCACCCCGGCCGATTTAGGAACAAAGCTGTTAAGCGGTCAAGAGGTGTTCTTATCTGCCGCACCGTTCCGTAATGAAAATCAATCCTTAATCTTAGTAACTCTAAAACGGTCTGGCGAGTTTGTTGATCGCCAAGATGCGGGTGCACAATCGCTCGTCATGCAAGCACTTGAGAATGCTCCAGACGGGTTCATCGTGACCAACTCTGCAGGAAAAATTTTGACTGCTAATCAAGCGTTCTTACGGATGGTCATGGCTGATAAGCTCGAGCAAATTTTGAATGAGTCCTTAGAGCGTTGGTTAGAGCGCTCAAGTGTTGATTTACGTGTCATGCTCTCGAACTTACAAGAAAAAGGTTCCATCAAATTATTTGCCACTTCAATCCGCGATTCGTATGGCACCTTACATCCCGTTGAAATATCAGCCGTATCGGTTTCATATCCGCATGCTTGTCTAGGATTTACGATTCGGGAAGTGGGTTCACGCATTCGCTCCAAGATACAACCCGAAGAGTCTATAACGCGCTCAAGCGAAGAATTAACCCAATTAGTTGGGCGCTTACCTTTAAAAGAAATTATCAATGAGACTACTGATTTAATTGAGCAGCTTTGCATCAAAGCGGCTCTCGATCTCACACGCGGTAATCGAGTCTCTGCTTCCGAGATGCTTGGTCTCTCACGTCAAAGTCTTTACATCAAACTGCGCAAATACAATCTGAGCGATCAAAGCAAAGATAACGACATCGAGGAATAAGATGTCTTCACAGGTAGCGGTCATGACTTTGGTCAACATCAAACCGCGAGCCAAATTCGCTGGTATTGCACGCTTGATGTTTAATCGATTTAGCACCTATCGTCCAAAGGGCTTAATTCTGCAAAAGCATATGGGGTCTGGGAAGAATGCTGGGTTCTCAGTCAATCCCAGCGGCACCCATCAAGGTTTGTTTGGTCTCTTTGACACCATCGATAACGCCCAGCAATTTATCAATAGCTCACCACTCTTACAGTGGTATCAAGATCATGCTGATGAGCTCTTTACCGTTAAATTGCAAGCCTATTCTGTAAAAGGAAAATGGTCAGGCCATCAATTAAATGAAGTGATACCAACTCCATCAAGCGGTCCAATTGCGTCATTAACGCGTGCTTCGATCAAACCGCTCAAGACCTATTCGTTTTGGACCAAAGCACCACCCGCAGAGATCGACTTGCATGAAACCCGGGGTTGCATTATTTCGGCGGGTGTCGGTGAAGCCCCGATTCTGAGGCAAGCCACCTTTACGATTTGGGAATCACAAGCAGCCATGGATGCCTATGCACGCTCGGGTGCTCATTTAAAAGCCATTAAAGCTGCAATGCAAGGACAGTATTTCTCTGAATCCATGTTTGTCCGATTTCAGCCCTTTGATGCCGTGGGTTCGTGGAAAGGAAAAACTCTTGGCTAGATCTCTCGGAGAAAAACCCATTGTTGTGATTGGTGGGGGTATTGGAGGTCTAGTGAGCGCGCTTGATTTAGCTAGCGCTGGTCTTGAGGTGATTCTGATTGAAAAAGAACAAACCCTTGGGGGCAAGATACGGCAAATTGACTGTGCTGGTAAGGGAGTGGATTCAGGGCCAACCGTTTTTACTATGCGCTGGGTCTTTGATGGTCTCTTTGAAAACGCCGGTACCCGCTTAGATGATGTGTTACAGATTGAACAATTAAAGATCTTGGCGCGGCACGCGTGGAGTAAGTCTGAGCGACTCGATCTCTTTGCAAATCGAGAGCAATCGGCTCAAGCAATTGGGGATTTTGCGGGTCCTGCGGAAGCAGCGCGTTTTCTTGATTTTTGTCGGCAAGCCAGTAAGCTCTATCGCGCGCTTGAGAAACCGTACATGCTCTCGCAACGCCCATCGATGATGGGAATGATGAGCGATTTAGGTCCAGCGGGATCAAAAGCCCTCTACGAGATTGGCCTCTTTAATGATCTTTGGAAAAGCCTAGGCCGCTACTTTAAAGATCCGCGCCTACATCAATTATTTGGGCGCTATGCAACCTACTGCGGCTCATCCCCCTTTCAAGCACCAGCCACCTTGATGCTGATTGCCGATGTTGAGATGCAAGGTGTGTGGGCGGTTCGGGGTGGCATGATTGCGATTACCCAGGCGATTACCAAACTAGCTCATGCAAAAGGTGTGAAGTTCATGCAGGGCGTCAATTGTGAAGAGATTTTACAAACCGCAGGAAAAGTCTCCGGAGTTCGTCTAAGCACCGGTGAAACCATTCAAACCCAAGCGGTCGTTTTTAATGGGGATGCGATGGCATTACAAACTGGTCTGCTTGGGCAAGCCAATCAACATGCTGTTCAAATTACGCAAACCACACGTTCGCTTTCTGCGATTACCTGGTCGATGCTTGCCATGCCCAGCGGCTTTCCTTTAGTGCGTCACAATGTATTTTTTAATCGTGACTACGATAGTGAGTTTACGGACATCTTCTACCGTAAACGCTTACCTCAACATCCCACGGTTTATATCTGTGCTCAAGATCAAACCGATACAACAAGTTCACATTCGGCGGGAGAACGGTTACTATGTTTAGTCAATGCTCCTGCCATCGGTGATCGACAACAACCCACGCTAAGCGAGATTGAATCATGTCAAGAAAAATCCTTTTCACTCCTCGAGCATTGTGGCCTCAATCTCTCTTTGGAGGAGGCAACCGTTACGCGTACCACTCCGCAGGATTTCCATCGACTATTTCCAGCGACCGGTGGAGCTCTTTATGGCCAAGCCAACCACGGTTGGATGGATACTTTTCGGCGACCAGCAGCTCAGACAGCAATCACGGGTCTTTATCTAGCGGGGGGCAGCGCCCATCCTGGAGCGGGGGTGCCGATGGCAGCCCTATCCGGTCGTATGGCGGCCGCAACCCTGATGGCTCACCTCGGTTTGATCAAAAAGTCGGGTCGGGTGCTTATCTCTGGTGGTACGTCGATGCCTTAAGTGATGATGGCCAGCATGGTCTGGTCATGATCGCATTTGTCGGCAGCGTGTTCTCACCCTACTATGCTTGGGCTTTGCGACGCAACCCCAAGGTCAATCCTGAAAACCATTGCGCAATTAATTTAGCAATTTATAGTCCAGGTAATAAACGTTGGACAATGACAGAGCGAAGTGCAGCAAGCGTATCTCGTAATCAACACGAATTTGTTATTGGGCCAAGCAGTCTTCAATGGCATAACGACCATTTGCGAGTCGATTTTATGGAGCGCGCTGTACCCTTTGGTCAACGTGTTGCCGGACACTTCAAATTATTTCCTCAGCAATTATTTAATTTCTCGACACATCTTGATAATCAACATAAACATCGCTGGGGGCCATTAGCACCATCCGCACGTATCGAAGTCGAACTTGAATCCCCCAAAATTCGTTGGCAAGGCAATGCGTATTTTGACTCCAATGAAGGCGATGAACCAATCGCCATTCCATTTAAAGACTGGGATTGGTCACGCGCTCAACTGAGTGGTGATCGCACTGCAGTGATTTATGACGTTCGTCAACGCAATGGAATTGAGAGAGTTCTGGGTTTGATTTTTAATCCCAATGGTCAGATCGAAAACTTTGATCCCCCTCCTCGCCAAGCTTTACCCAAAACTGCTTGGCGAATCCAGCGTCAGATGCGCAATCCTAATCAAGCCAGTCTCGAGGTAACCGAAACCCTTGAAGATACACCGTTTTATGCCCGCTCCGTACTTAAAAGTGAGTTACTTGGAGAGCGAGTAACCTCTTTTCATGAGACCTTGAATGTCCCAAGACTTTCTTCCTGGGCAGTGCAGTTTATGTTGCCGTGGCGAATGCCTCGAACAAAATAGGGGTTAACTAACTCGTTGAAAACGATCAGTTGTATTTAACTCCGCCTCGCGTTTACGCTCTTCTACTCGTTCGAGTAAATCAACCACCCAAGTTAGTCGTTCGTAAATAGTTCCACCGTAATGGCGAATGTGCGGGGTTTTAATCACAGCATTGATTAGGAACTGAATCGAGGGATGCGCTTCTGGGTTAAAACGACGGATGGAGAACTTGGCAATGATTGCTGAGGTAGCGTGCGTGAGCAAAACTAATTTACGCTGTTTTGATACAACTGCACGTGCCGATACTGAATCTAAGTTGAGACGCTCTACTTCTCGTCCAATCTCTGCATAAATCAAGCGCGCCGCTTGAATCGCTGGACGACAATCCCATGGCAGATCGCTGATACCTAGTTCGGCTTGTTTATAGAGTTGATCCGCCGCATTGAGTAACCGAGCAACCACGCGTGAGATTGGCTCATTGAATTGAGGATTCTCAAGCCATTGCTTTACATCAATTCCCTCTTCCTGTAACCAACTAATTGGTAAATAGATACGTCCATTTAAAGCATCCTCGCCAACATCGCGTGCAATATTGGTTAATTGCATTGCAAGGCCTAATTCACAAGCACGTGCCAGGGTCTCAGGCTCACGTTTGCCCATGATGAGGCACATCATGGCACCTACGGTTCCAGCAACACGTGTGCAGTAATCTAGGAGATCATCAAAGGTTTGATAGGTGCGATACTGGGTATCCCATTCATAACCCTCAATCAGTGCTAATGGGAGTTCTTTGGGAATATCAAACGCTCGCACTACTTCTGATAAAGCTCGGTCTGCAGGTTCGTCGATAGGCTTCCCTGCATAGATTGCATCCAGTCGTGCTCGTAACTGATGAATGGACTGTTCGGTTGCATCAACAGCATCCGCGATGTCATCGGTAATCCGACAAAAAGCATACAAGGCGGTGGCAGGGTCTCTTACTCGACTTGGTAGCACCCTCGATGCTGCAAAGAATGACTTTGACCCATCGCGCATCGTCTTTACGCAGCGGCTCAGATCTTCATCAAAGTGTTTTGAGCTGCGGTTCATTGCGCATACCCTTTCGCAACATTAATTGGATGGGGCACCACTGACATTAATGCCTTTGCCGATGAAAGCACGCCGGGTATACCGGCACCAGGATGAGTTCCCGCACCCACCATATAGAGACCTTTGACATCTTCACTACGGTTATGCGGTCTAAACCACGCGCTTTGGAGTAAAAGCGGTTCAAAGCCAAATGCTGCGCCCTTCACCGATAACAATCGATCCTGAAAGTCTTGTGGGGTTGTGCAAAACGAGGTTGTCAGTTCTTGTTCAAAACCCGGCAGAACCGATTGATCTAAATACTGTGCAATCGCTTTTCGATAAGGCTCGGTTTGGGTTTTCCAATCGGTACCGCTATCTAAATTAGGTACCGGCGAGAGCACATAGAATGTATCGTGGCCAACTGGTGCAAGGCTTGGATCCGTCGCGGTGGGTCGATGCAGATATAAGCTGAAATCATCTGCCAATACCTTACGCTTGAAGATATCCTCAAGTAACTCCCGATAACGCTTACCCAATAAGATCATGTGATGAGGTACATCGGGATATTGCCGCTTGGTACCAAAGTACCAAACAAATAAACTCATTGAGTATTTGCTATTGAGAACCTTTTTGTCGGTCCATACTCTTCGGTGTTGCGGTTCAATCAATTTTTGATAGGTCCAAGCCGCATCTGCATTCGAAACCACAATATCAGCTGGTACAAAATTACCATCGGCAACCGTGACACCTACTGCACGACCATTGCGCACCTCAATGCGCTTCACTTCGGTATTGCACTGCACGGCAACGCCTAAATCGCCGAGTAATCGCACCAAACCCTTGATAAGAGAACCGGTGCCACCCATGGCTGAGTAAACACCATGCTTGCGCTCTAAAGAATTAATTAATGAATACACTGCGGTAACCGAGAATGGGTTTCCTCCAATCAATAGCGGATGAAAACTCATGACCTGACGTAGCTTATCGTTCTTTAGGTGTCTTGCTACGAGTGTATAAATACTCTCCCAGGCTTTCATCTTTACCATCGATGGAAATGCTTCTAATAAATCGGTCAGTGAATCAAATGCCACGTTGCTGAGATCTTCAAAGCCAAGTTGGTAGCATTTCTCGGCCTCAATCAGAAAGCGATCGTAGCCAGGTAAATCAGCAGGGCTAAATTTAGCCACCTCTGCGCGCATTCGCTCGAGGTCACCCGTGTAATCAAAATGACTGCCATCGTCAAAACGAATTCGATAAAAGGGATCCATTAATTTGAGATCTACATCGGTCTCTAGGCTCTCGCCACACAACTCCCAAAGTTCTTGTACTAAAAATGGGGCGGTGATGATCGTTGGTCCGGCATCAAAGGTGTAACCATCGCGCTGATGAACATAGGCGCGCCCACCTGGCTTATCCAACTTCTCCAGTACTTTGACACGATAGCCTTTGTGCGAAAGCCGAATCGCAGCAGCCAATCCACCAAAACCACTACCGATCACCACTGCGATCGGGCGATCATCGTTGGGGAGGTAGGTTCGTTTGAGCATATTGGCTGATTGAGAAAAAAATGGCGCCACGAAGGACGCCATAAGTACCGGTTACATCATCGTCACTTCATTGCAATCGTATTTTTATCCGCCGGCTTTGGCGCAACTCGCGGTGCCGGGGTACCTGTCAAAAATGGATAGTCTTTGAGCATCGACACCCCATACAAAGGCTTATAAGCGCCTTGATGACAGGTTGCGCAGTTTGCCTTAGCCACATCACCCTCTGGTCCCAAGCGATGCGCTGGGAAGACATTTGTAATGGGCACCATGTAGTTGTTATTAATATCACGTGCCATACGTATTCCATACCAAGCGGTCATCCGCTGTGGAGGACTTTGCGACCACTCGGGCATCGAGCGGGTGTTATGACAATACGCACAGTTCACCCCAAGAGCAGTTGACATATGCACCATCAAACCAAACACCTTCTCGGTATCCTGAATACTATTTTTATTACCGGTTGGCAAAGCAGTCGGTCCATTCATACGAATGTTCTCTGCTTTTAGTAAGTAAGGAGTAAATGGATCGTATGGCAAGTCTGATAAGCCTACCGATGGTGATGGTGTATTTTGACCATTCTTGCCGCTTAAGAATCCACTACCCTGTTTTTTGGCAGGATCGGTGAACCAAACATTTTGTGGAATATTGTTACCGCGATGGCAGGTGTAACAGGTCACACCGGTCTCAGCAACGTGCGACTTCCACTCGACATTGATTCGTTGCGTCATCTGAATCATCTTGCGCGAGACTATTTTGGTATAGACCGCGTCTTCGGCAAAGTTAGCCACGTTATGGCAATAAGCGCAGCCTTGCTCAGGCGCTACCCAACTGGTCATTGCGACCATGAAATTGGTAAATTGCGCAACACTCAAATTACCAAGCACTTTAACGTTCTTGTAAACCGCGCCCGCTTTGGGTCCATTGGGATCGGCTGGAATACCAGCAGGTACCTCATTTTTCTCAGCCTGGGCTTCTAAAGTGCGGGGGTTATAAACCATCGCCATGCCGGTTCCCCGAAAACCATTTTGTACTGACTCAACGGGGGGACGCTCGCATGCTGCGAGGAGGAGTACTGCGGCTCCGAGAGATACAAGACTTAATAGACGTTTGATCGTATTCATGTCTTGCTCCTTATTTCGCAACGGGTGGTGGTGGCACATACGTCGCTGACGGATCTACTGTGGGAATGCTATACACATCGGGGTAAGCCGGAGCTACTCCATGTTTTACTGCCCACAGATACCAGTTATCAACAACCGTACCAGTTAAAAGAATGCCGATACCACCAGTGAGTGGCACAAGTACTGCGAACCACCATGCCCAACGGTGAATCGATTCCATCGTGGCATTAAAGCCCATCGTCCATCTCCAGAACAATCCAGCACGCTCCGAAGCAGTACCGCGATCAACGATTTGTTCAATCTCACGCTCGCCACCATAACGGCCTACCGCTAAGATCGTTGCACCGTGCATTGCAAATAACAATGCTGAGCCATACAAGAACGCAATCGAGAGCATATGGAATGGGTTGTAGAACAAATTTCCATACCGTAATGAGAACGCTGCAGTCCAATCGAGGTGCGAGAAGATACCAAATGGCACACCCTCACTCCAACTACCGACTAGCAGTGGTCTAAAAAATCCCAAGACTAGGAAGAGCCAGATGGCAGATAAGAATGCCCATGCAATATGTGTACCCATACCTAGGGCTACAGCACGGCGATAGGTTCTCCACCACCACAATAAGATAGAGGCAGTTAAAAATGCACCAGCCATCATCCACCAACCACCTTCCGATAAGGGCATGATGAAGTTCAGCCCATGCTTCGGTAATGGTGGATCAAGCGATAACCAAAATAATTGACGTACAAATTGAATTGGATCCCAGTTCACCGAAGCCAACATGTTCCAGCCAATAATCTGAAATCCAATCATGCCAAAGAAGAGTGATGCAATGCCGATGGTTCCTAAATAGATAGGACCAATTTGCGCATTACCCAAACGCCCAAACAAATGAACTAAAAATGGTTTACCGATCCGCTCGCGCTCATCCTTTCGGGGGTTCAGCGGCGACCCATGGTGCGGTTCAGCAACAACCTGAACTTGGGTGAATAAATTTTGATAGTCCATGATTGATTCCCTCGATTCTTATTCTTATGACCAGATGGGAAGGTTTAACCACCAGCCCCACCACTCTGGCCAACCACGAGTCCAAAATGGTCCACTAATCACGATGCATACTGCACTCCAAAAGACTGCTGCTAAAGCTAAGAACAATCCCAAGCGGTGAATACCTAAAGTACCCACGGAGTAACCGATCAAATCACGGAAGAAGGTATCTTCATGCTCCGGTGTTTTGACAAACTCACCTTTTTGCGGATTGGTGGATGACAACACTAAGGCGCCGTGCATCGCCAACGCTAATGTGGTCGTGAAAAATAAAGTGATCGCAATCATGTGTGCGGGGTTGTAATGGAAATGCAAGTATTGATAGCCCACGTTCGATACCCAATCGAGGTGGCTCAAAATACCGTAAGGGAATCCATGTCCCCATGCGCCCATCAAGACTGGACGGATTACTACTAATGTGAAGTAGCCGAACACCGCTACCGAGAATGCAAACGGTACATGAAATCCCATGCCCAATTTGCGACAGATCTCGACTTCACGTAACGCCCAGGAGCCAAATGCTCCTAAAGCACAAATCGTAATGAGTTGCCACAGCCCGCCTTCCATCAATGGTGCAGGTGCTAAACCATATTTCAGATCAGGAGGTGCAATATTAATTTGCCACAAGTTCCAAGTTGGTCCTTGTGAAGCTCCCCACAAAATCAGAGCGGTTCCTAAAAAACTAAAGAAAATCGTTGTAATACCAAAAAAGCCAACATAAAAAGGGCCTACCCAAAAATCGAATAGATCGCCGCCGACGAGAGTTCCTCCTCGGACTCGGTACTTTCTCTCAAAACTGAGCATGGCCATTTTTAGTTCTCCGATAAATTGGTAGATAAGACTTGATGCGTGGTCAAGCCCTATCCACCATGGTTTTCATCATGCTGACTACTTTGCTGCTGGTGCTGCTGGTGGGGTTGCAGAACCCGTACCTGTTTTTGCTTTATATTGCGTCTGGCTCAAACCATCTAACCAGTTAAAGCGCACTGTGCTTAGCAGAATCAAATGAATCATTGCTGCCAAACCAAACAGGAAGATTCCTTGAATAGCCATAGCCCGGAGTGGGTCGTATAGTTTCCAAATTCTCCACATGGTATTTCTCCTAAGTTAAAT
>JACCEB010393329.1_pt1 | contig 15958 bp, 15 predicted proteins | sample 7454761 | NCBI WGS metagenome assembly JACCEB01 (sample SAMN15323454, study PRJNA562643) | freshwater metagenome | isolation source: river surface water | place: USA:Blue River Watershed | collected 2017-08-18 | reverse complement strand
GTAACCAAAGCGATCCACATAAACCCCCGAAAACCCAGCAAGCCATTTTGGCGCTAAGAGCATCATTGAGCTAAAAAGCGCATATTGGGTCGCTGAATATTGCACATTCGTAAGCGATGACAAATAAGCAATAAAGGCTGCCGAGGCAATTCCAGAACTTAAGTTATCCGCAGATATCACCCAAACCAAACCATTAAGGTCATGCCCGCGCGTGCTTAACCAAGCAAATAACAGATTGCTGGCAGCCGATAATACGGCGCCTAAAAATAATATGCGCATCACTCCAAAACGTAGTGCTAGGATACCTCCCAAAAATGCACCCAGTAGCGTCATGATGACCCCAAATACCTTCGTAATGGCAGCTACCTCATCTTTGCTATAACCCATATCAACATAAAAAGGGTTGGCCATTATTCCCATCACAACATCGCTAATCCGATAAATACCGATCAAAGCCAGAATTAAAAACGCATGCCAGCGATAGCGTCCGATAAAGTCTACAAACGGCTGAACGATTGTTTGCAATAACCATTCTTTTGGGCTGCGCGCTTTAAGTGCCTGAACCATTTGTGGCTCAGGACTCAAAAGCGTTGTAATGATGCCGACGCTAATCGATAGGGCCATTACTAAATATGCAAATTGCCAAGCATTTGCAAAATAAATCCCGATGCCCTGTTCAGCACGGGCCGCCAGCCAGAGAGCACCCGCACCTGCCCAAATCATCGCTAAGCGATAACCAGTTTGATAGCTCGCTGCTAAAGCCGCTTGATATTGGGGCTTTGCTGATTCAATCCGAAATGCATCGAGTGCAATATCTTGGGTAGCGGATGCAAAAGCAACCAATAATGCAAATAAGATGATTGGTTGCAAATCTTGCTTCGGATCGCTGCTTGCCATGCCAAGCAACCCAATGATGATCAGCGTTTGTGCAAAAAGAAGCCAGCTACGTCGCCGACCCAGGCGCTTCGTTAGAAAAAAAATAGGTACACGATCTACTAATGGTGCCCATAACCATTTACCAGCGTAAAACAATCCAACCCACGATAAATAGCCAATCGTGCTGCGATCAATGCCAACTTCTCGGAGCCAAAAACTCAGTGTTCCCAGAACTAAAAGTAGCGGTAGGCCGGCTGAAAAGCCTAAGAAAAACATGCGAATACTGGGCCACTCTAAATAGACCCGTAAATCACGCAACCAAGATCGAAGAGTATTAGGCTCCACGCACTCGATAAATGGCTAAGCTGCCAAATAAATTGGGCATTAAATTTACTTTTGCGCCCTCATGTAGTACGACTCGACCCAAAATTGAAATTCCTAATTTGTGTGCCAATGCTTCAAAGTCGGCAATCGTTAGAACTCGAACGTTGGGGGTGTTAAACCATTCATAAGGTAAAGATTTAGAAACCGGCATTCTGCCAAGCGCCACCGCGTATCGATGGGACCAGTGACCAAAGTTCGGAAAAGAAACGACGCATTGTTTTCCAACCCGAACGACTTCGCGCAAAATCCGCTCTGTCTGATGAATCGTTTGTAAGGTTTGCGACAAAACTACCGTATCAAAACTTTGATCTTCGAAAAGCGCTAAACCGCCCTCAAGATCTTGCTGAATAATATTGAGTCCCTTTTGAACGCAGGCTAATACTGCGCTATCGGTAATCTCAACTCCATAGGGCTTTACGTCACGCTTAGCGCGAATAAACTCTAAAAAAGAACCGTCGCCACAACCTAAATCAAGTAGCGAACTATTAGGTTGAACCCAATTTGCGATAGCGTCAAAATCAGTTCTTAACTGCATTTATCCTCCGCCACCTTATTAAAGTACGCGCGTATTAAGCGATGGTAACGCTCATCGTCGAGTAAAAAAGCGTCGTGTCCGTGAGGCGCATCAATTTCTGCGTAGCTCACATTTGCTTTGTTTTTTAATAATGCCTGCACAATTTCACGACTCCGGTCGGGTGAAAACCGCCAGTCAGTCGAAAAACTAGCAACTAAGAAATTTGCTTTTGCAGGAACTAAAGCTTTACTAAGATCGCCACCATAATTTTTTGCAGGGTCAAAATAATCAAGGGCGCGTGTAATTAATAAATAAGTATTGGCATCAAAATAACCAGAAAACTTATCCCCTTGATGGCGCAAGTAACTTTCTACCGCAAATTCAACATCAAAACTAAAGCGATATTCTTTGGGCGCACCCGATGCTCGCTGCAACTCGCGCCCAAATTTCTCAGCCATATCATCATCGGATAAATAGGTAATGTGACCAACCATGCGAGCTAAGCGCAAACCACGCTTTGGCACAACCCCATGCTTGTAATAGTCTCCGCCATGAAAGTCAGGATCCGACAAAATTGCATTGCGAGCAACTTCATTAAACGCGATATTTTGTGCACTTAATTTAGGGGTTGAAGCAATAACCACACAATGCGCAACGCGCTCTGGGTACTGAGTTGCCCAAGACATCGCCTGCATTCCACCCAAACTGCCTCCCATTACTGCAGCAAATTGTGTGATGCCCATTTGATCTGCAAGTCGGGCTTGCGCATTAACCCAGTCTTCAACCGTTAGTACCGGAAAACTTGCGCCGTAGGGCTCTTTAGTTCGGGGATTAATGCTCATTGGGCCAGTTGAACCGAAGCAAGAGCCAAGATTATTAACGCCAATTACAAAAAAACGGTTGGTATCAACTGGCTTTCCAGGACCCACCATATTGTCCCACCACCCAAGCTCATTTGGATTATCAGGATGTATGCCAGCGACATGATGCGACGCATTTAATGCATGGCAAATTAAAACGGCATTACTCGCATGGGCATTTAATCGGCCATACGTTTCAACGACTAAATCGTATTGCTCAATACTGGAACCACTTTGTAAAGGCAGCGGCTCAACGAAGTGATAGCTTTGCCTTGAAAGGTGCAGCTCGCTCATGCAGCAAGTAAGATCCGTAGGCTTGGATCAATGCCTTCGCTGGGTAATTTTTTAAAACCACTGCGGGCAAAACGGTGCCATCTTCCAATCACATAACTCATCAGTAATGCAGCTTGCATACCGACAATATCTGCCTGAATTGGGTCTTTATTTTGTGTTTGTGCAATCCGCAGAGATTGCTTTAGAGATGTTTCAACACGATCAAGCACTTGATTGATTCGATCTTGTAAACGATCATCTTCTTGCAATAACGCATCGCCTAACAAGACGCGTACCATGCCTGGATTTTTTTCAGCAAACCCCAAAAGCATTTGTACTGTTCCTTTGGCTTGGGCAATCCCCATTTCTTCTTTTTGATTGATTTGGTTAATTAAGCCAAAAATCGTTTGCTCAATAAATGCAATCAAGCCCTCAAACATTTGTGCTTTACTTGCAAAGTGACGATAAAGCGCCGCTTCGGATACGCCTATTTTTGCGGCAAGCGCTGCGGTCGTGACGCGATCACCGCTCGGATTTTGTAACATCTCTGCTAGGATTTGTAAAATCTGTAAACGGCGCTCACCAGGCCGCGGACGCTTACGTGTCTTGGTATCTCCTCCGCCCGTCTCAGAGGCGAGATCTTGATGGGGAAGGTTACCGCTCATATTCATACTTTTTTATTTATCTGGAACGTATCATGGTACCAAAAGCCTGTTCCGTCAGAATTTCTAGGAGCAAAGAGTGTTCAATTCGACCATCAATAATATGAACTGAATTAACACCGCTCTTTGCAGCATCAAGAGCGGATGAGATCTTAGGAAGCATGCCCCCTGAAATCGTGCCATCCGCAAACAGAGCATCGATCTCGCGTGCGCTCAGGTCCGTTAAAAGATTTCCGGCTTTATCCATAACACCCGGGATATTGGTCATCATGACTAATTTTTCTGCCTTCAAAATTTCAGCCATTTTTCCAGCTACTAAATCTGCATTGATGTTGTATGCCTGACCTTCTTGACTAAAACCAATCGGCGATATGACTGGAATAAAAGCATCGTCTTGTAAAGCTTTAACAACTGCGGGATTAATCGACTCAATCTCACCAACAAAACCGAGATCAATCGGCTCCCCTTGGGGCTGCTCTTCATTACGAACCATCATTTTTTTCGCATGAATCAAGCCGCCATCTTTACCAGTTAGGCCCACTGCCTGACCGCCAAAATGGTTAATTAGCATCACAATGTCTTGCTGAACTTCGCCGCCTAAAACCCACTCAACCACTTCCATCGTCTCTTCATCGGTTACGCGCATACCTTGAATAAAGGTACCGGTTTTGCCAATTTTCTTGAGAGCCTCATCAATTTGTGGACCGCCGCCATGAACAACAACTGGGTTCATGCCAACTAACTTCAGGAGAATAACGTCGCGCGCAAAACTTTCTTTGAGGCGCTCTTCGACCATGGCGTTACCGCCGTACTTGATGACAATCGTCTTACCGTGATATTGCCGAATATAAGGCAATGCCTCAGCCAAAATCTCCGCTTTTAAAAGGGGTGGGATATCTGCAAGAGTTGGTACGACTTTAGTCATGATGAATAAGAGATTTATTCACCAAATAACTTTTGGCGTAACTCGCGACGCTCTTGTGCCTCTAGCGATAAATTGGCAGTAGGGCGAGCTATTAGGCGTGACAAGCCAATCGGCTCGCCCGTTTCTTCACACCAGCCATACTCCCCAGACTCGATTCGAGCCAAAGCCTGTTCAACCTTCTTTAATAGTTTTCTCTCGCGATCGCGCGTACGTAACTCAAGGGCATGCTCCTCTTCAATGGTTGCGCGGTCGGCAGGGTCGGGAACTAAGATATTTTCACGCAAGTGCTCTGTCGTCTCACTTGCATGTTTCAAAATGTCTTCTTTGAGGGTTTGTAATTTGACACGAAAGAATTCAAGTTGCGCTGCGTTCATATAGTCTTTATCAGACATTTTTAATAAGTCAGCTTCGGAGAGAGGTGCGCCCTTGGCGGACGAGCCAGAAGCCTTTTTGCCCACTTCAGCAGACTTTGCTTTAGAACTTGCTTCTTTAGTCGTCATTTCAATATTCCTTCATTACGGATACAAAACTAAGCTACCTAGGGTTATTACTAAAACCCAGATTTAACTTTCAAGCGAGCATTATTACTCTTTCTAAAAAAGTTTCAATGCCTATTTGTTTTAATACCTTGGCGGCGCATTGTACAGTAATCCAATTAATTCAATTAGTTAGACAAACAGCCCTCTAATCCGGCCATTAAAGTATCTTTGGGTAAATCAATCCCAATAAAAACTAGGCGGCTTTGTTTGGGCTCAGAACCCCATGGTCCGGCTAAATCACTGCCCATCATTTCGTGGACACCCTGCAACACAACCTTGCGTGCCGAACCCTTTACGTAGAGAACGCCTTTGTAACGCAGCATTTTTTCGCCAAATACCGATAAAACACCGCCCAGAAAATCCTCGAGTTTTCGGTGATCAAATGGTTTGTCGCTTTTAAAGACAAATGATTGAATACGATCTGTGTGACCATGATGATCATGGTGATTGTGCCCATGGTCATGGTGATGACGATCATCATGGCTATGGTCATGACCACAATGACTATGGTCATGATCGTCTTGCTCCAAAAAGTGTGGATCAATATCCAGCTTAGCGTTGAGATTAAAGCCACGCAAATCGAGAACTGAATCTAACGGGACAGCTCCTTTGGTAATTGTTTCAATCGGTGCGCGAGGATTCATGTGTAATAAACGATTTTTTAATTGCGCTATTTCATCTGGATTAACAAGATCGGTCTTGGTAATAAAGATTCGATCTGCAAAGCCGACTTGGCGTTGAACTTCCTCGTGTTCAGTTAATTGTTTTTGACCGTGCTTGGCATCTACTAAAGTCACTACTGCATCAAGTATGTAATGATTTGCAATGTCGTCATCAATAAAAAATGTCTGGGCAACAGGGCCTGGGTTAGCAACACCAGTTGTTTCAATCACAACCCGATCAAAATTAATTTTTTTATTTTTACGCTGCTCCCAAAGCTGATTAAGGGCCTCAACTAAATCGCCGCGAATAGTGCAACAAACGCAGCCATTGCTCATCTGCACAATTTGCTCTTTAGAGTCTTGGATCAAAATATCATTGTCGATATTTTCTTCACCAAACTCGTTTTCAATCACGGCAATTTTCTTGCCATGTTCCGTAGTCAAAATGTGTTTTAAGAGTGTGGTTTTGCCGCTTCCCAAAAAGCCAGTCAAAATCGTAACGGGTATTAAAGCCATAAAAGATTCATTTCTATATAGTTCAATTTCAAATTAATTCAGTATCTTAATGATTATTCAATTCGTTCAACCAACAAACCCTTAAGGTACTCGCCCTCCGCAAAACTTGCCAGCACGGGGTGATCGAGACCGGCCGCTAAACGACGCATGATCCTGAAGTTTGCCTGCGAATCATGCATATGCGCCAAAGCTTCACTAACCGAATTAACCAACATCTGTTCAAAGCGCTCCAAGCTGACGGCACCAGAGCACGAAAATGTAAATAAAAGTGCTCCTGGACTTAAAAGTTGCAGTGCAGCTCGATTGATTTCTTTATAGGCTTTGATAGCACGATCCAGGTATTGTGCTGATGGCGCAAACTTCGGCGGATCCAAAATGACCAGATCAAATTTTTCCTTAACATTTCGTAAATTACTCAGCGTTGTAAATGCATCCGCGTCTATCCACGTAGCGCACTCAACTGGAAATTGATTGAGCACCATTTGTTGCTGAGCAATTTTCAAAGCATCACCAGATGAATCGACGGACATTACACTTTTTGCGCCACCTTTGAGTGCAGCCAAAGAAAATCCACCGGTATAGCAAAACATATTTAATACTCGCCGGTCTTTTGCGTTTTCTGCAACTAGCTGTCGGTTATCACGTTGATCAATATAAAAACCCGTTTTATGGCCATTCATCACATCAACTTGATAGAGCACTCCATTTTCATGAACTGCAACTCCGTCACTGGGAGACCCCCCAAACAAAATCTCAGTTTTCTCTGGTAAGCCCTCACGCGACCGAACTGCTGCATCAGAACGCTCGACTAAAAAAGAACATTGGGTTTGTTCACGCAGTGCATGGATGATTGCCTCACGCCAGTATTCAACACCGGCACTTAAAAATTGGCAGACCACGGTTTGATCGTATTGGTCCACAATCAAGCCAGGTATTCCGTCTGCTTCGCCAGCAATTAAACGAATGGCGTTAGTATTCCGAATCCATTTTTGACGGTACTTGATTGCCTGCTGAATCTTGCGCTTAAAAAATGCATGGTCAATCGCTTCATTCGGATCCCATGACCACACGCGCACTCGTATTTTGGACTCCGGGCTAAATGCCCCCTTCGCTAACCACCTGCCGTCTTGGGACAGTATCTGAACAGTCGCCCCTGGTTTTGGCTTGCCTTCGACTCGCTTGATTGCAGTCGAATAAACCCAAGGGTGACGACGCATAATAGGCCGCTCTTTTCCTGACTCCAAAATAACGTTGAAATTCATCTTATTTATTGCTTTTTAACTTCGCTCTTGGGTGTGCGCTGTCATAGGCCTTTGCTAGATGTTGAAAATCTAAAGCGGTATAAATTTGCGTGCTTGCAATACTGGCATGACCAAGCATTTCTTGCACGGCTCGTAAATCATGAGAGGACTGTAATACATGACTTGCAAAACTGTGACGCATCATATGAGGATGAACATGGGTTGGCAATCCAGCACGAATCGCCAACGACCGTAAACGTGACTGCACGGTTCGTGGTGAGAGGCGCTTACCTTGAATAGAAACAAACAATGCATTCTCTTCTGGGTAGTTCATTTCTTGTCGATGAGAGCGCCATTGCTGCAAGGCCTTCATCGCCGGACCTCCTACTGGAATTGTCCTGCGCTTCTTACCTTTTCCCAAAACGTTAGCTTCAGCAGAGTTCCAGTCTAACCACCCTAAAGAATTTCGAGCAGGCTCAATATCTAAACCTAACAACTCGGACAGTCGCAAACCAGATGAATACAAAAGCTCAACCAAGGCATGATCTCGATAAGCCTCCCAATCCTGTTTGTCAGCAGCCTCTTTGGCAGCATGCTCTACAAGTGCAATTGCCTGCTCGACCGATAACGCTTTAGGTAGAAGTTTTGTGCGCTTTGGGGCCTTCACATCGCCCACAGGATTAACGCTGATCGTAGGCTGAAACTTGGATTCCAATAAGAGCCAATCGTAGAAACCGCGCCACGCGGAGAGTGCTCTTGCAATGCTTCTGGCTGATAAGCCTTTAGCATGAAGTGCTGCAGCCCACCGTCGTATTAAAGCATTACTAACCTTTTGTAATGACACCTTTTCAGCGCGAGCATTTTCACTCAAGATCAATAAATCAGCTCGATAAGCTTTCAGGGTGTGCGCAGATAATTGACGCAAAACATGCAACTCATGCAGATACGCGTCGATTTCGGGCGCAGAGCAGATCACGTTATGGCGTTTGCCAGGCAACTCGCCTCAAAGCTGCGGCGGCCAAACCAGCAATTTGTTTTAAATAAAAGGCGCCCATATCGGCACTAAAACGTTCTTGATCAGTACTTGCAATAAGTAAACCCGCAAACCGATCCTCCGCAAGAGGAAGCGCCAAAATGGCGCAGCTCTTCCAAGAACTGTCATCAAGTTTTGCTTTAGTTATTCTGTCTTTAAATTCTGTAGGGAAATTTTCATAAGCCATACAAATTGGTTTTCTATGTAAGGCGTCGAAAATGGGATCGGCCTCTAAAACGACGCAAACCTCCACTTCAAAAATTGACGATAAACCAACCTCAATCGCCTCACTAACAGCTTTCGGATTATTGGCTTCAATCAAATTGCGCAACCAAGTAACCATTAACTCTTGAGTCTTATCATTCCGATTACCAAATCGCAACATCTCATTGAGGCGCTCATTCAAGGCTTGGTTTTGCGTTCGCAATAAATGCATCTGCCTCTCTTGCAACGAAATTGCTTTTCCGCGATTTGGATCTTTGAGCTGCACATCTCGCAGAATGTCGGCATGGCGCTCGAAAAAACCTGGGCACGCTTTTAGCCACTCGGCTACCAAAGCTTCTTGTTCATGTTGGCTAAGCTCTGATGCACTCATATATTTCCTATTAATCCTGTAATTTTTTTCGCAGAAGATCGTTTAATTGTTGTGGATTTGCCTTGCCTTGTGAAGCCTTCATAACCTGGCCAATGAGCGCATTAAACGCCTTTTCTTTACCAGATTTAAAGTCCTCGACTAATTTGGTGTTCGCTTGCAATACCGAATCAATCAGAGATTCAAGGGCGCCGATATCAGTAATTTGCTTCAAGCCACGTTTTTCAATGATCTCATCGACACCCATCACGGGTTTGCCCGATAAAGCATCATCCCAAAGTAAGCCAAAAATCTCTTTGGCGATCTTGTTCGATATTGTTCCATCGATCAATCGACTTAGTAATGATTGAATTTGTGAGCTACTTAGTGGAAGTTGCGCAGCCGTTAGATTCGAGCGGTTTAATGAGGAGGCTAAATCTCCTGCAATGAAGTTAGCAATCGTTTTTGCATGGCCAGCACCCAGCTGATGAACAAGCTCTTCGAATAAATCTGCCGTAGCACGATCCTGACTCAGTATTTGACTGTCATAGGCACTTAAGCTGTAATCGCTTTGCCATTGTTGACGCAATGTGCTGGGTAAGGCTGGCATGGCGGAGCGAATTTCTTGAATCCAATCTTCAGAAATCACAAGCGGAAGTAAATCGGGGTCAGGAAAATAGCGGTAATCCTGAGCATCTTCCTTGCTGCGCATACTTCGCGTTTCTTGCAGATCCGGATCATACAAACGCGTTTCTTGAATCACTGTTCCGCCATCCTCGATCAACTCAATTTGGCGGCGCACCTCAAACTCAATTGCCTCTTCAAGAAAGCGAAAAGAGTTGAGATTTTTAATTTCACAACGCGTGCCAAATTCTGTTTGACCAAGTGGACGAACCGATACATTAGCATCGCAACGAAACGATCCTTCTTGCATATTGCCATCACAAATACCTAGCCACATCACTAAACTGTGAAGTGCTTTAGCATACGCAACCGCTTCAGCAGAACTTCTCATGACCGGCTCGGTAACTATCTCCAACAATGGAGTACCAGCGCGATTTAAATCGATACCGCTTGCGGGCTCACCGTGAGGCCCCCTAAAATTTTCATGCACTGATTTACCAGCATCTTCCTCTAAATGCGCGCGGGTTAGCTGAACAAGCTTTGTCTCGCCGTTTACCACCGTCTCGATCTGCCCGCCTTGCACTACAGGAATTTCATACTGACTGATTTGATAACCTTTGGGCAAATCTGGATAAAAGTAGTTCTTACGCGCAAAAATGCTTTTTGGTGCAATGGTTGCGCCAATTGCCAAACCAAAGCGAATCGCATGCTCAACCGCTTGGCGATTGAGTACCGGTAGGACCCCCGGTAAAGCCAAATCCACAGCACACGCTTGTGTATTGGGTTTGGCTCCAAACTCAGTGCTCGCGCCACTAAAAATCTTTGACTTTGTTAATAACTGGGTATGGGTTTCAAGCCCAATGACAACTTCCCATTTCATGCGGACACCTCACTGGGTCTGCGCAAATGCCAATCACTTACTTGCTGATAGTGATGAGCTACTTGTAAGAGCCTAGCCTCTGAAAAATAGTTACCAATTAATTGCATCCCAATCGGCATTCCCTCCTTCGAGATTCCGCACGGCGCACTCATCGCAGGCAAACCCGCTAAGTTTGCCGATAACGTGTAGATATCCTCTAGATACATCTGCAATGGATCTTTATTCTTTTCTCCCAAGTTCCATGCAACATCTGGGGCCACGGGTCCCAAAATAACATCGCATTGTTTGAATGCTTGAGCAAAATCAGCCGCAATAATTCGTCTAATTTTTTGAGCCTGCAAGTAATAAGCGTCGTAGTAGCCGTGTGATAAAACATAACTTCCGATCAAAATTCGCCGCTTAACCTCGGCACCAAATCCCTCGCTACGTGAACGCTGATACATGTCGAGTAAATCGCTGTACTCGCTGGCACGGTGTCCGTATCGAACCCCATCGTAGCGACTCAGATTGCTTGATGCCTCGGCAGGAGCCAAAACGTAATAAACCGGTATTGATAACTTTGTTTTCGGCAAACTTACTTCAGCAATGATTGCACCTAAAGATTGAAACGCTTCTTTTGCTTTCATGACCGATTGAGCGATGTCTTCGGATAAACCTTCAGCAAAAAACTCTTTTGGTAAACCAATACGTAAACCCATTAGAGGTTTTGAAGAGCCATCCTCTTGCCAGTTTTGATGAAGAAAGCGCCCATAATCTTCATGGCTATCTTTCAGTGAAGTGGAATCGCGTGGATCATGAAAAGACATTGCACTTAAAAGAAGCGCGCAATCCTCTGCATTTTTTGCAATGGGTCCTGCTTGGTCCAAGGAAGAGGCGTAGGCAATCATGCCGTAACGAGAAACACGCCCATACGTTGGCTTGATTCCTGTAAGGCCGCAGAATGCTGCGGGCTGGCGAATCGATCCGCCTGTATCCGTTCCCGTCGAAATTGGGGCTAAACCAGCAGCTACTGCAACTGCGGATCCGCCAGAAGACCCCCCAGAAACCCGTTTGGTATTCCATGGATTAAGGGCGGGGCCGAAAGCAGAGTTTTCATTGGAAGAGCCCATCGCAAACTCATCCATATTGGTTTTGCCCAAACAAACCATTCCGGCGGCATTCGGAAAACTGGCATCTGGCAATCCTAAAGCGCCCACAACAGCAGCGTCGAAGGGGCTTTTATAGCCGCTAAGCATTTTGGATGCCGCAGTTGTAGTCCAACCCGTCGTTACAAATACGTCTTTATGCGCAATTGGCACGCCAGTTAATGGCCCAGCGTTTCCTTGGTGACGTAATTCATCGGCTCGTTTAGCGTGATCGAGTGTTAGCTCCTCTCGTACATCTAAATAAGCATTCAAATGCTTCTGATCGGCAATTCGTTTCAGAAAAAAACGGCAGAGCTCGACACTAGAAATATCTTTATTAATCAATGACTTAGAAATTTCTGACAGGGTTTTATGGTGCCAACTCATTCGATGACCCTTGGAACCAAAAAATACCCCTCTTCTTTCGCTGGGGCGTTGCCCATATTTTTCTCGCGATCATCTTTCTCGGTCAAAACATCCGCACGCAACGGTTGAGCAAGGTTTTCAATAAATAAAATCGGGTGGGGCAATGGCTCAACTTTGCTGGTATCGACCGCTTGCATCTCCTCCACAAGCGAAAACACAGCCTGAAGCTGGGGCAAAACCGCTTCGGCTTCAGAGGCGCTTAATTTCAAGCGAGAAAGCTTAGCTATACGGTGAACTTCATTTATATCCATGGGGCGCTAGAGTATCATTTCATCTTTGAATTAACTATTTTTCTATTTTCCCACTTACATTATGTTTGGTCTCTTTCGCAGCTACTTTTCTAATGACCTAGCCATTGATCTAGGAACCGCAAACACCTTAATTTATATGCGTGACAAGGGAATTGTCCTCGATGAACCCTCTGTGGTTGCAATTCGTCAAGAGGGCGGCCCAAATGCAAAAAAAACAATTTTGGCAGTTGGGCGTGAAGCAAAAACAATGTTGGGTCGAGTCCCTGGAAATATTGAAGCGATTCGTCCGATGAAAGACGGTGTGATTGCAGATTTCACGATTACTGAGCAAATGCTCAAACAATTTATCAAGATGGTTCACGAGAGCAAGTTACTCAAACCAAGTCCTCGAATCATCATTTGTGTTCCCTGCGGTTCTACTCAAGTTGAGCGTCGCGCAATTCGAGAGTCTGCACTTGGCGCCGGCGCCTCTCAAGTTTTTTTAATTGAGGAACCCATGGCCGCTGCCATTGGTGCGGGCTTACCAGTTTCAGAAGCTGCGGGATCGATGGTGGTTGATATCGGAGGTGGCACCACGGAAGTTGGTGTGATGTCTCTCGGTGGTGTAGTTTATAAAGGATCTGTTCGTGTTGGTGGCGATAAATTTGATGAAGCGATTACAAACTACATTCGTCGCAATTATGGAATGTTGATTGGCGAACAAACTGCTGAAGCAGTTAAAAAAGCAATTGGTTCTGCTTTTCCTGGAACAGAAGTTAAAGAATTAGAAATTAAGGGTCGCAATATTTCTGAGGGTATTCCTAGAAGTTTTACTGTGACTAGCAATGAGATCTTAGAAGCGCTTACCGACCCCTTGAATCAAATCGTTACAGCAGTAAAAGCGGCTCTCGAGCAAACCCCTCCAGAATTGGCTTCTGATATTGCCGAACGCGGCATTATGCTAACGGGTGGTGGCGCCCTGCTTCGTGACCTTGATCGCCTTCTCATGGAAGAAACTGGCTTACCCATTCATGTGGCAGAAGATCCTTTAACATGTGTTGCGCGTGGTTGCGGCATTGCTTTAGAACGCATGGATAAATTGGGTGGAGTCTTCTCACAAGAGTAGGCGACTTATCGCCGGAGTAGGCCGTGCAACATAGCGCCCCACCGCTCTTCAAGCAAGGCATTCCGGCGCTTGCAAAATTAATTGCGTGCCTGCTCATTAGTTTGGCGCTGATGATTATTGATTTTCAGATTAAATCGCTAGACTTTATTCGTAATCAAGTTAATTTTGTTATTCGTCCACTTGAGCAACTGATGTTGCTTCCTATTTCAATTTTTTCGGGTGGCTCAGACTACTTCACCACTCGCGCTAGTCTCGAAAAAGAAAATACTGCGCTGAAATTGAGGCAAACCGAACTCTCATTGCTGGCCAATCAATCTGCATTGCTGTCGGTTGAAAATCAAAACCTACGCAGCTTACTTGATTTGCAAAAAAAAATTAGTTTTAAAACTGTTCCGGTTGAAATTCTTTTTAATCCCCCGAATCCAATTTCTCAGCGAATAGTTGTTAATCGCGGACAAAATCAAGGCTTAAAACTCGGCTCCCCGATTGCCAATGAAATGGGTATTCTCGGTCAGGTGGTTCGTCTTTATGACAACTCGGCAGAGGTATCTCTGTTAGAGGATCGCGACTTTGCTGTACCTGTGTTGGTTGCCAGAAATGGTCTGCGCGCTGCAGTTGTTGGCAGTGGCAGAGGGCAATTACTCCAACTACGGTATTTGCCAGTTGCGAGTGATCTTGAAGTGGGTGATATTTTATTAACATCAGGTGTTGACGGTGTTTATCCACCTGGATTTGCGGTAGCCGTCATCACAAAAATTGAACGCAATGTTGATCAAAATGCATCGAATGTGTTTTGCAGCCCAATTGCTGAGGTCAATCGATATTTACAAGCACTTGCCTTAATCTACGATCCGCAGCTTGATGCTCGCCCCGCTGCAAATACAGCAGCACCTTCATCGACCGGACGCCGCCAAACTAGGCCCAAGGGACAGCAATGATTGACTATCAAAGCGGCTATATTCTTCGGCCAGTAAGGCCGGCGTTTATCTATGTCAGTCTATTGCTTGCCCTTCTCTTGAACTTTCTTCCATGGGGAAACCATGCTTGGGTGCCTGACTTTTTAATTGTTTGTATTGTCTTTTGGAATATTCATCAACATCGATTTGTTGGGGTGATCACGGCATTTATTTTCGGAATCGTAATGGATATCCACAGCGGTTCATTACTCGGTGTTCATGCATTTAGTTATTCATTAGTAGCCTATATTTCAATTGCTTGGCATAACCGCATAACCGCATTACCCGTCTTCTCGCAAATTCTTAATGTCCTTCCAATTTTCGTACTAGTTTCAATATTTCCAGTTTTTATTCTTTGGGCCCTCAATGAACAAATCCATTGGTGGGGCTTAACAAGCTTAATTCAGGCTGCCATCGAAGCACTTCTTTGGCCCCTTGCAAATTATTTGCTTCTGATGCCTCAACGTCGTCCGATTGACATTGATCCAAATCGGCCTCTGTAATCATGCCATCGATTAAGAAGCCCGATCTCTACTCATTTCAAGAGCGTGCTCGTGTTGCAATTATTTTTGTGGGAGTTTGTTTTGGTCTAATAGTTTTGCGTTTATTTTGGTTACAAATTATTAGTCACAAACAATACTCCACTCTTGCAGAAAGTAATCGAATTGCAATTGTTCCGGTTCCGGCAAATCGAGGGTTGTTGATCGATCGAAATGGCATCGTAATTGGTCGTAATTATTCAGCTCTAACACTTGAAGTAAATGCAGGACAAATTAAGGGAAATGTTGATGAGCTAATTGATCAGCTCTCAGAAATTATTCAAATTAGCCCGAGGGATCGGCGTAATTTCAAACGCGCCCTTGAGGACTCTCGCAACATGGGCACATTCCCCTTGCGCTCCATGCTCACTGAAAATGAAATGGCGCGTTTTCTTGCCAATCGTTATCGCTTCCCAGGTGTCGATGTAAGCGCTCGAAATTTTCGGGAGTATCCATACAACGAATTAGCTTCACATCTAATTGGATATATTGGTCGTGTCTCGCAAAAAGATAAAGAACGAATGCTGTCTGAGCTAGAGGAAACCAAAGGCAGTCAAGATCCGTATGCGCTTCAAGGAGCGTTTCTACCAGGCATTCAATATGTTGGGAAAATTGGGATTGAGCAAACCTATGAGCGGGTTTTGCGTGGCGTCCCTGGCTATGATGAAGTTGAAATTACAGCAGGTGGAAAACCGGTGCGAACTTTGTCCAGCAGGCCCTCCATTCCAGGCAAAAATGTCATTCTTTCGATCGATATTAAATTGCAGGCACTAGTCGAACAACTCTATGGTAAGTATCGTGGTGCTTTTGTTGCGATTGAGCCAGAAACGGGCGACATTCTTGCCTTCGTTTCCAAACCCAATTTCAATCCTAATGACTTTGTCGAGGGCATCGATCCAGTCACCTGGAAAGAGCTAAACGAATCCAAAGAAAAGCCGCTGTACAACCGACCTCTGAAGGGAATCTATCCGCCAGCGTCAACCTATAAGCCCTTTGT
>JACCEB011486540.1_pt1 | contig 15964 bp, 16 predicted proteins | sample 7454761 | NCBI WGS metagenome assembly JACCEB01 (sample SAMN15323454, study PRJNA562643) | freshwater metagenome | isolation source: river surface water | place: USA:Blue River Watershed | collected 2017-08-18 | reverse complement strand
TTTTGGTGCGAATGCTCCGTCGTATGATATATGCTCTATAAAACATCTTTCTTTTGGGTCAAATCAACAATTCGCCATATATGGATATGGAATGTGTGGCATTGGAAAGTTTGGTTCAGGAACAGGTTCAACTACGGATTCAAGATATACAACTTCTGGAACATCACCTTCCGCTTCCACTTCTCTAGCACAATATTTCTCTTTAGACCCTACGCTCTCAAGTATAACCCCAATCAATTACAGTATTAACTATTCGGCTAGTGGCGGTTTCATTAATCAAATTGTATATAATGCTTCCACTATTTATTTTTGTGGTTTATTTGACTTATATTCTTCTACGGCAATTCAAACTCCTGCTATAACTAACTTAAATCAAAGTTCTACCTCTCCTCCAGCGGTATCAACTCAAATTGGCGGGGTTTTAACAGCCACTACAAATGTAAATAGTATTTCCAATACACTTTCAGGAGACGGAAGTAATGCTTATTATTCTTTTTTAGTTGGAGGGTCATTCGCAAAAGCAGGCTATACTTCCAATGTAGCAACGCAAGTTGATTGTGTTCCCGCTGTTTCATGGGTTAAAGCACCTATTTCTACCACATACCCTTATATTATCGGTGCTTTCTACTTTCAAGGTGTAGCCTATACAGCCTATCGTTTCGCAATGAATGGAGATACTATTAATATTATATATAGCACCAATAATTCTGTCTGGTATGTAGTAAATCCTTCTGTTATTGGAACATTAGTAGTATAATTATATAATTTTGTTTCCTAGAAATTTTTATATAAAATCAAATAAAATTGATTTCCAATAATGTCATAATAAATAACCTATATACTATTATTTATTATGAAACCTGTTCTCTACGACATTTTATCAAACAAAAACGCACATCCGCGCGATAAGAACATTCAGTTCTTTGAAGAGGGACATAAATACGTTATTTTAACTGAACCAGATGTCCAATATACTTCCGTAACCACTTGGAATCATTCTCATTTTCCACATTTTGACGCAGATGAAGTCATTGGTAATATGATGAAAGGTAAAGGTTGGAAAGAGGGTCATAAATATTGGGGATTAACACCAGAACAAATCAAGGCACAATGGAACTCCAATAAAGACGCCGTTTCCGGCGCCGGTACGGACCTTCATTTTGAAATTGAATGTTTTAACAATGATCCACGGTTTAAATTCGCATACTCAAACAAGGAATTATATGAAATATACATGGCAGACAACAAAACAAAACACGAAACAAAACCACTTGAATGGCAATACTATATAAATTTTATTAAAGACCATCCCGATTTAAAACCATATCGCACAGAATGGCTAGTATATAACGACGACGTTAAAATTTCGGGCTCTATAGACATGGTTTATGAAAACCCAGACGGAACACTTTCCATATATGACTGGAAAAGAGCTAAAAATATTACTAGAATCAATAATTTCAATAAATTCGCATTATCTGCGCCAGTTTGTCATTTACCAGACTCTAATTTCTGGCATTATGCGCTACAATTAAACACTTATAAATCTATTTTGGAGCAAAAATATGAGAAGACGATTAAGGATTTATTCTTGGTTAGACTACATCCAGACGCCGAAGAAAAAGACTACGAATTAATTCAATTACCAGATTTAAGCAGAGAGATAAAAGAACTATTTACTGAACGAAAGAAAACACTATAATGATGTATTTAAAACTATTTAAAACTAAAATGGATTATTTTAATAATAAATATGGATTTGGAATCTATTTTTTTTACATTATGTTTAATATGGTATTTTAGTAATTATGGTCAACCTTATAATTTATTTCTATTTTTAAGAAGATTATACAAAGAAATAAACGATTCAGTCAATTTTATGAAACATTTGAATACTGCGATGACATCAGAAATATTCGCGAATGAATCTGAAAAAGACGCTGAAAAGCGCGAAGAAATTAAATATGAAGACAAATTTTTGAAGGAATTTAGAGACATGAATAAAGAACTTGTATTAAACGAAAGTGAGCAAGAACTAAAGGCATTAAAAACGCAGGAATATTTCAAGGAAATAAATGACTCTTATATGAATAAAATAGAAGAAATCAAATTTAAAATAGATGAAAATACCAATAAATTAACCAAATATGAAGGCAGTGATGATGATTATTGTATATATGATGGAAAAGATGAAGATGCCTATTTGGGTGAAACAAAAGAGTCAAGAATACAAACTTTATTAGATGAAAATAACAAATTGAATGCCGAATTAGACGTTTTAAAGCAAAATATAGACACTACAAATTGTCTAGATGCGATTTCAAAACAAGTGGAAGAAAAAGTAAATGCGTTTATGTTTGATCATAGGCTAGAAAAATTAAAAAATTGTTTCGTTATGGAATATACACCATTGGGAAATGTTCTTATGTTTTACGATAAAGAGCGCGAATCGTTTAAATTTTATAGTGATAGCACTATTCCATATAGATATTTAGAAGTAGTAGGCAGAAAATATGCCAAACATTTTGGTTGTAAACAAATATTTGTAGATATGGAAGACGAATTGAAATTGGCGGAAGAAAAATGGGAAAAAGAACGAATAGAAAAGGAGACCAAGGAAGAATTGGAGCGAATTAAAAAGGAAGAAGCTATTAAAAATAATAAACCTATTGAACAAAAAAAGAATGTGTTTGCCAAATTTAAGAGTTATAATAAAGAAGCAGGAACCGGTCATGTAAATACCGCACCTCCGCCAAAAAATAGTATTCCAAACAAGTTAACTGCTAAGCAAGAAAAAGAAAAGGTATTATTAAAAGAAAAGGCGAACAGATACACTTATGAAGGTAAAATTGCCAATTTTAATTTTATTAAAAAAATAGACAGAAAGATTGTTGATAAAAAATACGCCATGTCATTTGCCGATTTTAAGAAAAATTTTTTAACAATGTAAAGCAAATTATAAAAAGAGATAGCTATTTGTTATTAATATAGCAACGAAATTTATTATAATAGAAACAGTTATAATTTTAATATAATTAATATATAGGCAATATATAAAGATGGAATTAGAAGAAATAAAAAATAAATTAACCAAATATCAATATGATTATTTTGCTGAATTAAAAGAACACATAGATTTACCTATATATTTTTATGGCAGTATTTCAAGAGAAGATTACGTTAAAAATAAAAGCGATTTAGACGTTGAAGTGTTTACAAATAATATTAAAGCAACAAAAATTAAAATAGAACATTTATTTAACTATTATCAAATCAAAAACGAAAACAGATTTATTGCATTTGATTTCAATAATAAACCAATTTCAGGTTATAAATATTTTTTTAAAGATGAAATAAGAGGTCTACAGTTTGACTTCATTATATTTAACAAATCCTGTGAGGACATATTATTACACCAGCATAAAATTATTGAAACTCAATTACCTTTTTTATGTAGTGTTTTTTTAATCATTATGAAATTTTTATATTATAATTTACATATAATAAACAAGGAAACTATGGTTTATATTAAAAAACAATTTTGGCAATTATATGCTCCTTATAAAAGCGCTTATAAAATTATGGATGAAACTGAATATATAGATTATTATAATAGTCAAAAAGAAAAAGAATATTTGATTAAACCTAAAAACATTATGTAGGGCAACGAAAATACCCGTTTTAGAAAATACGTTATTTCAATTTATAATAACATGTTAAAAACTTATTATAAACTTCTCATTATAATATAACGAATGACTAAACTAACCAAACGTAATAGAAGAAATAGAATTCATAAAAAATATAACAAAACAAAAAAATATTTAGGTGGCTCTAGTAACGACAATCAACCGAATACTAATAACGCGATGGATAATAACGCAACGACTACTAGTAACATTACACCTAGTAAAGGGATATTTGATATAATAGGTGCAAAAGTTGGAGATTATGCGGGTAAAACATTTAATTATGTCAAAGAAAAGGGGTTAAGACTGGCTGGGTTGGAACCAATTAAAAAAGAAGGAGAACAATTATCTTCGTCTGTTGCGGAGGATTCCACAAAAAAGGTTGATGATAATATGAATCAACTTAGTGATGCCGCATCTGGATTAGTTTCCGGAGCACAACAAATTGGTTCTGATGTAGTGAAGGTCTTTGATAAAGGTTCCGCCGCATTAGTAGGAAATATAAATGATGTATTAGGCAGTCCCAAGGTAGAAAATTCAATCTCGGAGGCGGTCAGCGAAACGGCAGAAATCGGAGCGAAATTGTTAGAAAAAATAAATGACAAATTAAACACTCCTGAATTAAAGGCTGAAACCGCGGAGGCATTAAATACTGTTGCCGGATACACTGACATAGCAGTGAAAGCCATGGATAAACCTATAAATAACGCAATAGATGAATTAAATGAAGCCGGCACAAAAGCGGCATCAGGTATTGCTTCCGGCGCGGTTAAAGTGGGAACTGATGTGTTGGCGGCTGTTCCCGGTTTTGGTGCGGTAATTGAGCTTGGTAAAATGGCGAACGATGCCAGCGCCGCGGCAGGTGATGTGGTTGCCGCCGCTTCAGACGCAACATCTACAATATCAAAAGTGGTTGAAGAAACCAGCGAAAACATAGAACAAGGATTAGAAGAGAAAAAAAAATTAGAAGAACTTCAAAATCCTATAATAACCAATACCACCAATACAAATAATACAGATACAAATAATACAATAAATACAATGAAGGGTGGTATGGCAAAATTAAAAGAAATGAATAAAGATGGTGTAAGACTTTCAAATAGAATAAATAAATCAATAAATGAATTTGAGAATCCTTTACAGAATACGAAAATAGGTGGTGGGTCAGCTTGTAAGACAAGACGTGGTCTATTTAAAAATAGACAAAAAACTAAAAAGAGGGTTAGATTTGCTATTTAGAAGCACTCTGTTTCCATTCTTTAAAGCCGTTACTTCTATAAATATTAAACGAACTTCCTAGATGATCAAATGCGATTTCGTATGCCTTTCTATCATGGTCGTTCAAATGAGTTAAATAATCGTATATTTCTTTTTGCTTGTCTATTGGATAATTTTTTATGAAATCCGGGATCTGTATATGTAATAATTCAAAATTTATTTTTTCTGACATGTTGTATTAATTTAAAATCATTTGAATAATTTTAAATCAATTTTATTTAATAAAATTTATCTCTTATTTGTAAATAAAATTCAATGGATTGTAGCCATATATTTTTTCCAATCCTAGATGTGATAATCCGTGAATACCAACGGCCATGGAAAAAACCAAAAGTAACATAATAAATTTATAAGGTTCTAAAATTCCTATTTTTGAATAATTTTTACATAACACAATAAAGGCAAACAATATCAACAGCCCATTTATAACGTGAGCATAGACAGATGGGAATAAAATAATTTTATTCATAATATATATTACGGATAATATATTATCCATAATATAAAATATTTACAATCATTTATCCGTTATAGGTTACAAAACAGATTAGTTTGTTTCCTGTATTCGCATCAAACCGTATATCACTGGTATTAAACATTTTGGTAATACTGGTGTCTACCTTGTAGCCATTAGATACCAAAAAAGAGATTAAATCAGGAACCTCGTCTACAGACATTAAATTTTCGCCTGTTTTTCCGCAACCCATATTACATCCACCCAGCGTGATCAAAGCATATCCACATAATTTTAATGGACTACATGGCCCGGGTTGCTTAAATTCACTCAATGGGGGGAAATTTACTCTTCTTACTAAATTTCCTAGTGGTCCTTGTGGAGGTAAATTTACTACTACAATATTTTTATAACATTGGTTATATACGTCTAAATATGGTTGGCTAAAAAGAGAAACAGTTTTTGCTTCTCTCATTTGCTCTATATGAGAAGTGGATTGTTGATTCAAATAGTTATTCATATACGCAGTATTATTTTTACGCCCATTATGCGGTGGTTTTACATTGTTTAACTTATTTATGAATGTATACATTTAATAATGTCAAATAAAAAAAGAATTTACTTAAATTACAATTATAAAACTATCTAATCTACTCAATCTCTATACTTAACTATATTGTACTATAAACTAATTTATTCGTTTCCACAAAGCTCATAACTATTTTTAATTCGCTGTTCTGAATCAGACACATCAGATAATTCGGCAGAAATTAATGACGGCATATCAGAATAATTGGAACTCGTAGAATATGTGCTAGTATTGTCGTCTTGTTCTTCTTCCATTCGCTTGCCTTCCAGAAAACATCTAGACACAAATTTTTCTAAATTCGTAATTCTTTCCAAATTTTCGTCTCCTTGTCGGGTGGTTGGATAAGCTCCCCATTTGCTGTTATCTGTAAAGTCTTTTTCTTTGACATCGTCATTGAATAAAATGTTATTGTGAGCATTTAATATTTTATTTTGTGTTTTATGACAGAATAACCCGCCAACCAACTGATAAACTACATTGCGAACATTTTCAAGGTCGTTTGTTAAATTTTTTATAGTATTTTCTTGTTCTTCTATTTTTTTTTCCAGGAAACGACAGTTTTCTACAATTTGATGATTATTCATCATTGTATCCGGAATAGTAGTTTTTGCCTTCAATAATATCCAATATTCACCAATGTATGTATTTAAATTTATATTATTTAAAGATAAATTGAAGGTATCTCCATTTTGTATTTTCTCTATTAGTCTGTTTGCGGAATAGGTATTATAATATTTGTTAAAATGCACAAACCCAGACTTCATATGGGTGTTGTTTTCTGCGAAGCCTGGTTTCTTATTTAACGGAGTAAAATCTACGCGTCTTACATCTCCGATTTTGTAAATATGGAATATCTCCATTACCTGGCTTTCTGTTGTAGAGTTTGCCATGCGCGGAATATAAATACTCATTGGAGTATTGTTCATTTGTGGTTGTTGGTTCATTTGTGGTTGTTGGTTCATTTTTGATTATAAATCTGTTGAGAATAACTGTGTGTGTCATTTATTTTTATACGAAAAAGCTTTTCAATTTTTTTTATAAAAATAAATAGTTTACAATAATTTTGATATGATTACTAACAGTAAAAAAGATTATTGGAAACCTATTTCGGTAACCTCACTTTTTATTTATTTAATTTACAGTTATAATTTGTTTTATTTGTGTTTTACAATACCCGATTAAATCTTTGGGTAACAAAACTAGATATTGCTTGAATTTGTTGCTCTCTTATTCCAATTGTGTTATTTATTTTAGGTTGTTCTGAGTTTTCTTCAGGTTTGTAATTGGAAATAATTATACGCATTTTTCCAAATATTTCACCTTCTATGCGTGCGAATTCCTCATCGTCTTCTTCATATTCTTCATGTTCTAAAAGAAGCACTTTTATTAATTGTTCCATGGTAACTCCATCTTCAGTAAGCTTCTCGCTAATAAATGATGCCATTGGTTTTGGCGTATCTTGAATACGTTCTCGGATATCGTTTGAATCTGTTTGTTCTTCTTCAAGATCTTCCAATTCATGGCTTTCACCATGAATATTATTCATAAAGAAACGAAAGCCTCGTAAAGAATGATCACTAAACATTTCCTCTTCAACGCTTTCGTCGTCATCATCATACCATTCATCATCATCTTCAGCGTCCTCTTCATCCTTAATTTCTTCCGCCATAGCTGTTCGGCAGTAAGGACATCCAAAACCATTATGAGCTACAGAAGTCATTAGGCAATTGGCGTGAAAACAATGTCCACATTCAGTAGTAACACAGTTTTTTTTGAAATCAATGATTTCCATACAAATAGGGCATTCAGTTTGGGTTGTCATTTTCGCAAGTTGTTTTAGTTCTAGACGTTGATAAGTTGTTGTTTGTAGATTATATACCACATGTAAAAGCATTTCAATTTTTTTATACACAAGAGGGAAATTATACGGACCGAAAATATTTATTTGGTGCCTTTTTTTCAGTGCCATATTTTCAGTTGCGAATTTTATATATTTTTAGTTATTAAAAGTAATCTTGTAAAATAAAAAAATTGAAATGCTTTGTTATATATAATAAATATTACACAACATATAACAACAACTTTTAAAAATGTCAGCAATCAAAAATATCAGTCTTTATATTCCTCATATCTTTGCCAATTATGGTAAAACAGATGTTGCCGCGGTGTTTGAAAATCTGAAAATAGGAAAGGTCCAAGATATTGACTTTGTTTCTAAAATGGGACAAGATGGTAAACCATTTAACGCTGCGTATATTCATTTTGAGTATTGGTATGATAATATTAGCGCTGCTAATTTTCAAGAGCGTGTTTTACACAAATCACCTGCCAAAATAATGTATGAAGATCCATGGTTTTGGCTTGTTTTAGAAAACAAAGGAAAAAAAATTGTATCTGGAGAACGTAAGAAATGTATTGATTTGGGTGATTTACACAATTCCAACAATAATGATCTAGTAAATAAGGGAGACGAATTAAAAAAACTTTTGGGTATTATTCCAGGAGCTCCAGTAAAGGAGAAAAAAAATACAACATTGAATACTACTATAACACCTGTGAATTTAGATGATCATTTTGTTAATGAAGACGACGAATACGCTGAGATGATGTATGAAATGGCTGAATGTGAAGCCGCAATGGAAGAAGATGACAAACATCTTATTAGTATTGATGGTCGTTATGTTCAAGAATTAGAGCAAGAAAACGTTTATTTACGAGAACAAATTGCCCAACTTCAAAACGCCTATTATACTGAATCTGTTAAAAGTCAAGGACTAGCCGAGGCATTACAAATCATAAACAATAAAATAAAGTAATCAAAAAATAAAAAACAAAAACAAAAACAAAACGCTTTTATAACTGTAATTTAAATAAATAAAAAGTGAGGTTACCATTTGGAACCAATACCTTTTTTAATTTTTTATACTATTTTTTATACTATTTTTATCGGTGTAATAAATAATCTTCTTTAAATTTTTGTTCACCATATTTTGCTATATATTGCATGACTCGCATTGTAATCGCAAATGAACTACCCGAATGCCCGTCATATCCTAATTCAACCATTTTTTTACTTATAATATCTATTTGGGGGTCATCCGAAAACATAAAACTTTTCGTATCCTCCTTTATAAAATCCCAATTGTCAGTTAATGTAATAGCTTGCCAAGCATTTACAAACATTACTCTTTCGTTTTCATTCATATATTCAAATTTTCCAGAAATAAATTCTTCTTCATTTACTATATTATTGGGTTCTATATTTGGAAATAATAATACATGACTCCCTGTAGGACTAGTATTTACATCCTGATTTTCAACTAGCTTTGATTGTGTACTCCTGCGCATTAATAATGGCGGAACTAATTTTTCATCTGTAGACGAATACGACATTTATAGTTTATTTTAGTATAATGTTATTTTTTTAATATCATTTTTTTATAAATAAAATTATACATTAAAACTATATTTATATATATTATATATATGCCAAGACCTAAAGGAAGTAAAAATAAAAAACATAAATTAAAATCGTCTTCTTCGCAAAAATTAAAATCGTCTTCTTCACTGAAACCAAAAACGAAAAAAAATAACAAAACAAACGGAACCCGTAAGAAAAAGATTTTAATTATTGAGTCATCTACAACATCACCCGGAATAAAAAAAATTGATACAACTTTATTTAATAATATAGGCGAAAATAAAACAGATTTAAAGATATCTCAAAATATGAATCCAATGACGACTATACCAATATCTTTGCCTAGTGGGCGTTTAAACGAAAAATTTATTGAACTTATGGAACAATTATCTGATATTATGCTGAAACAAGGTGAACCATTTCGCGCGCGAGCATATCAAAAAGCGCAAGAAACGATTATGGCCTATCCAAACGATATTTTAACTCCAAATGACCTTAAGGGTAAACCTGGAATCGGATCTACTATAATGGAAAAACTTGAAGAATATGTAAAAACTGGAACCTTGCGAATTATAGAGAGAGAAAAAAACAATCCGGTAAATATATTGGCAGATGTCTACGGAATTGGACCTAAAAAAGCCAAAGAACTGGTTGAAAAAGGTATTACTAGTATTGAACAATTGCGCGAAAACCAACAATTATTAAATGATGTTCAAAAAATGGGTCTAGCATATTACGAAGATATTATGAAACGCATACCACGAGCCGAAATACAGCAATATGAAAAGGTTTTTGAGGCGGATTTTAATAAAGTAGCTACTCCTCAGTCACGTTTTGAAATTGTCGGGTCTTATCGTCGTGGGGCACAACAATCAGGTGATATTGACGTAATTATTACTTCTGAAACTCCTAGTGTATTTATAAACTTTGTAGACGAACTAATAAAAGAAAATATTATATTAAAAATCCTTTCTCGCGGCCCTACTAAGTGTCTGGTTATTGCCAAACTACCTTCTTCTGAAACAGCTCGCCGTGTTGATTTCTTGTATACCAGTTTAGAAGAATTCCCATTTGCCATATTGTATTTTACCGGAAGTAAAATTTTCAATACAGTCATGCGTCATCAAGCGCTTCAAATGGGTCTAACTATGAATGAACATGGTTTATATACATTAATTGACGGGAAAAAGAAAGGAGAAAAAGTAGACTGGACCTTCAAAGATGAAAAGGATATATTTGATTATTTAAATATAGAATATAAAACACCTGTAGAACGCATGGATGGCCGTGCGGTAGTTATCAGAACTAATGTAAAAAAACCGCGTGTTATTAATTCAACAATCCTAGAAAATTCTATTATTCCACAATCAGATAATAGTCATAAAAAACCCAAAAAAAAATTTATTATTGAAAGCGATAGTGACGAAGAAGACGAGAACGAAGAAGTAAATATTGTAATAGATGGAACTACAAAAAACTTGATAGAAACATTTAAAAAAATGGGCATTAGTTTCCTTTCCACCTTGAGCGAAAAGCAACTTACCGACATGTTAAACTTGGCAAATGTTTTATATCGTAATTTTCAACCCATTATGACGGATAATGAGTTTGATATACTCCAAGATTACATTACTGAAAAATACCCTTCCAACCAATCTGTATATCAAATTGGTGCCCCAATTGAATCTGGAAGTCGCAAAGTTACATTACCATATCATATGGGATCTATGGATAAAATTAAACCAGATACTGGTGCTCTGGCAAATTGGATGGCAAAATATAAAGGTCCTTATGTCTTGTCGTGTAAATTAGATGGCGTCAGCGGTCTATATTCTACTGAAGGCCCTGTGCCAAAATTATATACTAGAGGGGATGGTAAAGTAGGTCAAGATATTAGTCATTTAATTCCTTATTTACGTTTACCAAAAACAAAGGGTATTGTTATTCGCGGCGAGTTTATTATTCCAAAAGTAATTTTTGAAACAAAATATAAAACTAAATTTGCGAACCCTAGAAATATGGTTTCAGGATTAGTGAATCATAAAACAGTAACTGAACCGGCAAAAGACATTCATTTTGTAGCTTATGAGCTAATTAAACCAATAAAAAAACCGTCTGAACAAATGAGTATTCTTTCTACATTAGATATAGATGTTGTGCTTTGGAAATTTGAAACTAGTTTGACAAATGAATTATTATCACAAACACTCGTAGAATGGCGCCAAAACTATGTTTATGAAATTGACGGTGTAATTGTTGCCAATGATGCTTTATACGAAAGAAAGGCTGGAAATCCTGACCACGCATTCGCATTTAAAATGGTTTTATCTGATCAAATTGCCGAAGCAAAGGTGGTAGATGTCATTTGGTCTCCTAGTAAAGATGGGTATTTGAAACCTCGTGTCCAAATTGAACCTATTAATTTAGGAGGGGTTCGTATTGAATTTGCCACCGGATTTAATGGGGCGTTTATAAATGACAACAAAGTCGGTGTCGGCGCGGTTATTGAATTAATTCGCAGTGGAGATGTGATTCCGCATATTCGCAAAGTAAATGTTCCTGCCGAACAACCCAAAATGCCTCTGGTTCCTTATAAATGGAATGATACACATGTAGATGTATTATTAGAAGATATTCATTCGGATGAAGATGTCAAGACAAAAAATATTACCAGGTTCTTCAAAGGAATCGGTGTTGAAGGTTTGAGCTCTGGAAATATTTCGCGTATTATGAAAGCAGGGTTTGATAGCGTTCCCAAAATCATAAAAATGACGATTGCTGATTTACTCAAAGTAGAAGGATTTAAGGAAAAAACCGCCGAAAAATTGTATAATGGAATTCAGACAAAAATTAATGCAGCACCATTAGTAACCATTATGTCCGCTTCAAATATATTTGGCCGAGGGTTTGACGAAGCAAAAATAGAATTGATTATGGACCCAGACACTGGATATCAAGGTGTATTATTATCCAATGAAAGTGACGCAGAAAAAGTAGCCAAAATTACGCAAATAAAAGGAATGGCACTAAAAACAGCCAAAGCCTTTGTAGAAAAAATACCGGCATTTATTCAATTCTTAAAAGATACTGGTCTTGAGGAAAAATTAGTTACAGGCCTACCTAAGAAAAAGGAAATAGATCAATCGCATCCATTGTCAGGAAAATCAATTGTGATGACTGGGTTCCGAGATGAAGATTTGCAAGAAAAGATTAAACAAGTAGGCGCAAAAGTAGGTTCTAGTGTGTCAAAAAATACTTTTATAGTTCTAGTTAAAAATATAGAAGAAGACACTGGTAAGGCAGCTGACGCCAGAAAATTAGGTATACCGTTGATGACACCAGATGAATTCAAAAATAAATATTTGTAAACTTATTTAGCAGCAATTTTAAAAATATATAATTTAAAACATAATAAAAACTTTCTTTCTATATAAAGTATATAGAATATGTTTAAATATATATTTTTATTTGCCGCCTTTTCCACTGCTTTTGGTGCCAAGAATGGTTTACGCCAAACAAGTGAATTTGTTGTAAACGCTGTCTTGAATGAAGATGACGAATGGAAGCAATTCTCCAACTTCCAAGAAAAATTCAACAAAAGATATGAAACCATTCATGAACTTGAATCTCGTTTTGAAATTTTCCGTTCCAACTTACGATACATCATCAGTCATAATTTAGACCGTAGCCAAAATTTCACCATGGGAATTAATCAATTTACTGATTTAACCCAGGAAGAATTTAAGGAGACATATGTTGGTGGTTACAAGCCACTTCAATCATTCGGTTGTGGCACCTTTTCCAGTCACGGTTCAGGAGTTCCTTCTTCTCTTGATTGGACTACAAAAGGCGTTGTAAACGCTGTAAGAGATCAAGGACAATGCGGATCTTGTTGGGCTTTTGCCACAACTGCCAACGCAGAAAGTGTCTGGGCCATTTCTAGTGGAAATTTGTTGGATTTATCCGAGGAGTTTTTGGTTGATTGTGCAACTGGATTAGGATATTTCAATATGGGATGTAATGGTGGTAACCCAGATTCAGCGCTTAAATATATGATCAACAATGGTCAATGCACTGACGCATCTTATCCATATACTTCTGGCGTTACCAAGACGGCAGGCGATTGTCAAAAATGCACATCAGCTGGTGTCAAATTTTCCAGTTGTTCCGATGTTACACCAAAAGATCAAGTTGCTTTAATGGCCGCAGTTGCCCAACAACCAGTAGTCATTGCCATTGAAGCAGATACACGTTATTTCCAAACCTATTCCAGTGGCATTTTAACCGACGCCGCAAAATGCGGCACCAATTTGGATCATGCTGTCGAAATTGTCGGTTATGGAACTGACAACGGCATTGATTATTGGAAGGTCCGTAATTCATGGTCAGATACATGGGGTGAAGCTGGGTATGTTCGTATCCAAAAATCATCCTCTACTGACGATATTGGTGTTTGTGGTATTGCCGCAGAACCTAGTTTTATTTCTGTATAAATGAATAAATATTTTAAACCGTTTCACGTGTAAAAAATCCGTTATTAATCTAATTTAAAATTTGTTATACTATTTTCATATTATAAAATAATATAATATAATATTAAAATGAATGTTGATACTTTAAGACACTATCTACATAGCACAAAAGATGATTGGAATTATATAATACCTATTGATTTTTACAACCAATATTATTTAAAAAAAAAGGATTATTTTTTGATTGATTTACGCAGCGAAAAAGAATTCAAAAAAATGCATATTAAAGGAGCAAAGAATATATTTTGGTTAAACATATTAGACGAAAAAAACTTGAAAAAGTTACCCAAAGATAAACCTATTTTTTTAATTTGTTATGTCGGACATACAAGTAGTCAAGTATTAACTTTATTAAAAATATTAGGCTATAATGTTATATCAATAAAGTATGGTTATGGGTTATCACCAGTTCAAGGTGTTCCTGTTGCTGGATGGTTAGATTATGGATTACCAACAGAAAGTAGTAAATAATAGGGGTTTTAAATCTGAAGTATATAAAATGATTTAAGGACAAAATATTTATAATACATATGAATATTTTGTATAATATACCTATTTTACGTTTTGTTCACGCTAACAAAACGCCGATTATAAAGAGAATGTTATCTAGTGTAGGGACTAATAGTACTTATACTTATCCAAGCGAAAAAATAGCGAACAGTTCAACTAGTAACCTCACACAATACGCTTACTATCCTAGCGAAAAAGTTGAATCTAATTTAGTTATAAATTATCCTTATCATACAAAATATCACAACATAGATCATATTACTAGTTATTACCATTATAAGCAGAATTGGCATGGCGGTTGGTCTTGGAACTGCCGTTGGTCTTGGAACTGTTGTTGCTATAGGAACTGTTATTGGCCTTGGAACTGCTGTTGGTCTTGGAACGGCTCTTCTTATAGGAAGCCCTGTTTCTATAGGAACTGCTCTAGAAATTACTGAAGTATAATCAGCCAATATATGCCAGGTGTTTGATAAGAGTGGCGGAAATCTATTATCCACATAAAGACGAATATATTTTTTGGAAAATTGTATAAACAATAGAAAAAATATATTTATAATTAATTTTCAAATTTTAAATTTCTAATTTTAAATTTCTAATTTTCAAATTCAAACTCATATTCAATGAGTGCTTTCATATCTGTTTTCATTCGCGAATACATGATTGTTCTAGCCTTTGAATATATATTTTCTTGCTTACATTCAATACTCATTATTTTGACCAGCGTTTTATCACACATTATTGATAATTTTTCATCTGATTTAATTTCATTTTTGTTTATTTGTTTCCAATCATAAAACGCTTTACAAATTTTTGTATGAACTTTATTCAAAAACTTTATTAGTTTTTCCTTGGTTAGTTCTGTCCAAATATTACCATTACTGTTATTACTATCATAAATATAAAATACATTCTGTTTCTGAACAAAAGCAAATATGGGATTTTCGCTTTCATTAAAATTATATATATTTCTTGAAAATATATCATTCATCACATCGTAAAATGTGTTTTCAAACAAATTTTTTACGTCTTCTGTAGTTACTATAATTTTATCAATAAGATTTTCAAATATTATATTTGGCTTTACATTTACGTTCAACCAATCCAAAACATTTATTTTCTTCTTCTTTTTAACTACCCATTTATTTATTTCATCAACTTTTTCCTCCAATCTGTTATACCTGTCTCCAAGCTCAATTAACATTTGAAACATTCTTCTTTGTGACGGAATAGGTTCTTCTTCATCATTATACAGGGAATGTATTATCGGGTTAGTGCTTGCTTTTGTTTTCGTTTTTGATATTTGTAGCAATTCGCAAATAACCAAATGTTTATCCAGGTTAGTTCTTTTTATATAACTCTTACCACAATAAACGCAACAAACTGCTGGTTGCTTTATTTTATTAGGAACATTACTCGCAAATTTATTCATAAGAGGTTATATTTATTGGTTATATTTATTGGTTATATTTATTGGTTATATTTATTGGTTAT
>JACCEB011203766.1_pt1 | contig 15978 bp, 16 predicted proteins | sample 7454761 | NCBI WGS metagenome assembly JACCEB01 (sample SAMN15323454, study PRJNA562643) | freshwater metagenome | isolation source: river surface water | place: USA:Blue River Watershed | collected 2017-08-18 | reverse complement strand
GTTTCAACTTCCTTCTATCAACGATTGGAAGGAACGCAGGAAAGGGTTCGACTCTCGTCATAGTGCCTGACAATCGCTCCGTTCAGAGGCTCGTGGCTCTTATTCCGGAAGCGGTCGTTCTTGATTCTGCGCTTGAAAGATCGGAGCGATATCGCAATTTCCTCTTATGTCGCTATGGACGAGGTCTGATTGTGGTGGGAACTAGAAGCGCGATCTTTGCACCAATTACCGATCTCGAGTCAATCATCGTTTTAGATGAAGGTTCTGAACTACATTATGAAGTTCGTTCTCCGGGATGGAATGTGCGCGATGTTGCGATTCTTCGAGCGATGAAGTCAGGCCTCAATCTCACTTTTGTGGGTTACTCACCGAGTTCGGAACTGGCGCGCCTTATCGAGAGTAAGTGGATTGATTTTTCTTCAGTGAAATCTCGAGTTTTAGTTTCGGCCTTCCCTCAATCACATGGCGAGTTGATTCCCAGTCGATTAATGGGGGAGATTCGCAAAGCGATGAATTCAGGACCCGTTCTATTTCTTGCTCCTCGAAAAGGCTATTCGCAGAGCGTTGTCTGCTCTAAATGTAGAAATTCAGCTCTCTGCAAATGCGGTGGCAAGTTAATCAAACGTGGCTCTGAAACATCTCTTGAATGCACCATCTGCGCAAAAGCATATTCAAACTGGAGATGCGCCTGGTGTAAAAGTTCAACGCCTTATCTTTTGGGTCGTGGTTCAGAAAGATTCGCATATGAAATTGGAGCAGCCTTTCCTGGAGTAAAGGTTGTTCAATCAACATCGGAATTGATGATCGATAGTTTTACTGAAGATAGAGGGTTAGTTATTTCAACCCCTGGCGCTATCCCGTCTACTAATAATGGCTTCGCCCTCGTTGTGATTCTCGAGGCAGAGCGCTTCTTTATGCAGGCCGATATCAGGGCACATGAACGTACCCGCGAGCTCTTCTTTTCAACTAGTGCGCTGGCATCACAAAAAGGGAAGGTCGCATTTGTCATGTCAGCAGATAACCCAATTATTGGTGCTGTCTCTGCCTGGAAGCCTTCGCTGATTTCGCAACGAGAACTTCGTGAACGTCTAGAAGTAAATCTGCCGCCATTCACCCGTGCGGTAACGATGGATATTGCGGCATCTGAGTCCCAATCTCTTTTACGTGGACTCAGGAAATCTCAGGAAGATTCGCGCTTACCCGAATCAACTCAGTTTCTTGGTCCATCTCAACTCAAAGGTGACGTTGATCGAATAGTCGCCCTGACTCCACTCGCTGACGGTGAGGCATTAATTTCACTCCTTCATGAATTCCAGCGACGTCGTAGCTCATCGAAGAAGGCGCTTGCATCAATTCGCATCGATCCTTATTCGCTATCTCGATAGTAGGATAAGCACATGTCCATCATGCCGATTCGCCACTTTGGCGATCCCGTATTAGTAACACCGGCCTCTGAGGTTATTGATTTCGATAAAGAACTTCGCGTCCTCGTAAAAGATCTCACCGATACGATGCTTGACGCCCCAGGAGCAGGTCTTGCGGCGCCGCAAATTGGTGTTCCACTTCGTGTTTTTGTCTGGGACGTTGATGAAGCGTTGGGTCATCTCATTAATCCAACTCTTGACCTGAGTGAAGATCTCCAGGATGGCGATGAAGGATGCTTGAGCTTCCCGGACCTCGTCTATCCAACGCCTCGTGCATTTAGAGCCGTTGCAAAAGGTTTCAATATGCACGGTGAACCTATAACAGTGGAAGGCACCGAGTTACTTGCGCGAGCCTTGCAGCACGAGACAGACCATCTCAATGGAATCCTCTTCATCGATCGCCTCTCCGAAGAAAATCGAAAACTTGCCATGAAGGAGATCCGTGAATCCGAATGGTTCGGCATGGCTAATTCAGCGGGGATACAACCACAGATCAAAGTTTCACCACATGACCCATTCGGTAGAGGGCTCTAATTGAAGATTATTGTGGCGGCAACGCCCGATGTAGCAATTCCCACTCTTGATTGGTTGCTCGCTTCAGAGCATCAATTGGTTTCGGTCATTACTCAACCCGATCGCCCGGCTGGTAGAGGGCGCTCTCTCAAAGAGTCAGTTATTTCAGAGTGGGCCCGCAGACATGACGTTCCTTGTCTTAAACCAGAGTCAGTAGCTGAGACAGCATCTCTTCTAGAAGGTTCAGATGTTCTACTTACTATTGGATACGGGGTTCTTCTTCCCGAGAACCTGCTCAGTATTCCTAAACATGGTTGTCTTAATCTGCATTTCTCACTCCTTCCGCGTTGGCGTGGAGCTGCTCCAGTCCAGCGAGCAATCGAAGCCGGCGATTCTGTCTCTGGAGTAACAGTTTTTCAGTTGGATCCTGGAATGGATACTGGACCTATTTACTCAGTGAAGAGATTTGCGCTGGATTCAGATATCACTAGTGACGAACTTTTCACTGAGTTGGGCGCACTAGGTGTCGAGGCGGTCGAAGATTCACTGAATGCCATTAAGGCTGGAATTCGTCCTGAACCTCAGAAGAACGATGGCGCTAGTCGAGCCATGAAGATTTCGAAAGAAGAATGTGAGATCGACTGGGAATTAGGTGCCCAATTGATCTCTCAGAAGATACGAGCTTTCACATCTCTTCCGGGCACTTGGACCAAGTTCCGCGGAGAGGTTATAAAGATAGATTCAGTTTCGTTAACTGATGAAACTCTTGAACCTGGACAGATTCGGGTCATAAATAAGCAACTGCTAGTTGGTACAGGCACGAAAGCTATCTCCATAGGCTTTCTTACCCCAGCAGGCAAATCTCGAATGGATGCCAAATCATGGCTAAACGGTGCTCGCTTAAGCGATGGTGAAATCTTTGGTTAAAGCGCGTCGAGACTCTTTCAAGTCTCCTAAGCCAGATGCACCTCGCGTCTTGGTCTACGACATACTCTCTGAAGTAAATCGTCGTGGGGGATATTCCAACCTACTTCTCCCGCAAGCGCTCAACGCTAGTAACTTCGAACAGCGAGATAAAGGATTTATCACTGAGCTTCTCTATGGAACTTTGCGTATGCAAGGACGTCACGATTACATTCTGTCTCAAGTTTCTGATCGACCATGGTCTGAAGTTGATGAAGGAATTGTTGATATATGTAGATTAGGCGTTCATCAACTCTTTGAAATGCGCGTTGCTACTCATGCCGCAGTTTCTGCAACAGTTGAACTAGCCCGCAAGGTCATCGGTGAATCGAAGGCCTCCTTCGTCAACGCAATCCTTCGTAAAGTCAGTGCTCAAACTCTAGAAGAGTGGCTAGAACCAGTCTTAGCTTTGAAAGACCCTGTTTCTAGACTTTCGATCCAGTATTCACATCCAGAATGGATTGTCTCTGCCTACTTTGATCTGCTTAAAGATTACGAAAGAGTTGAGGAAGAGTTGGCCGCAAATAACGTTCCAGCAACACCGACACTTGTGTCATGGCCTGGCTCTTCGACTCAGGAAGAACTTGTTTCTGAGGGCGCCATTGCAACTCAATACTCACCTTATGGAGCAAAATTTGAAGGAGCACCTGGTTCTATTGACTTAATTCGTCATCGCAAGGCCGGAGTTCAGGATGAAGGTTCACAACTCGTTGCTCTTGCCTTCTCACAAGCAACTAAATCTGCCAAAACAGTTCTCGATCTCTGCGCTGGCCCTGGCGGTAAAGCTGCGCTCATCTCTCATATTTGCGATGTTGAGGGTCGAGAGTTCATAGCAAACGAAGTTTCCGAAGCGCGAGCAAAGCTAGTGAAGAATGTTGTTAGAAAGTTTCCGGTATGGGTTGGAGACGGACGAGAAATTTCATCACATGGACAGAACTTCGATGCGATTATCGCTGACGTTCCTTGTACTGGTCTCGGCGCCTTGCGTCGACGCCCTGAAGTTCGCTGGCGCCGAACTGTTCAAGATTTGCGCGCACTGACAGAGCTACAGCTAGAGCTCGCTAATTCGGCAATCGCCAATCTCTCTGCCAATGGCATCTTCGGCTATGCAACCTGCAGCCCTCACTTTGCTGAAACTTTTGGTCAGGTAAAGATGATTCTCAAGGCGCACCCTGAGCTAGAACAGATTGATGTTGCGCCTTTCTTGCCGACGAACCTTGAAGTCGCCGTGCGAGATAAATCAATGGCGCTTTGGACGAGCGTGCATGACACGGATTCAATGTTTCTCGCTCTCTTTAAGAAGAAGGCTTAGGCTGGACTTATGAGTGGGCACATTCGTATAACGCCGAGCATCCTTAACGCTGACTTTAGCCACCTAGACCAAGAGATAGCGAAAATAGCCCCTGTCAGTGACTTCATACATCTCGATGTTATGGATAATATTTTCGTTCCCAACTTCACCTTTGATTTTGAAGCAGCTTCAAAGATTATTTCAGGTACACCTATCCCTATTGATGCCCACTTAATGGTGGCCGATGTGGATTCGATTGCTATTGATTATGCAGTTGCAGGAGCTGCCAGTGTGACGATCCACGCTGAAGCTACTGCTGATATCTCCGCAACTCTTAAAGGAATCAAGAGCCATGGGGCGCGTGCCGCACTTGCGGTAAAGCCAGGAACAGTGATTGATCAATATTCGAAATTCCTCGATGACGTGGATATGTTCTTGATAATGACAGTCGAACCGGGATTCGGCGGTCAGAAATTTATGGAATCAATGATGGAGAAGGTTCGGATTACGCGGAAAATGATTGGTTCACGTCCTATCTGGCTTCAAGTAGATGGCGGGATATCACTTGAAACCATAGAGATTGCAGTGGCAGCTGGTGCTGATACCTTCGTCGCTGGCAGTGCTGTATTTAACGCTGAAGATCCGGCCAAGATGGTAAATGCTCTTCGCGAGAGAGCCATCTCCAGTAAACTTAAACTATGAAATCTTTTGATCAGCTCTGGCAAGAGTTGGCACAGAAAGCTATAGACCGGCCCGAAGGTTCAGGCACGGTCGCTGCCCTCGATGCAGGAGTTCACAGCATCGGTAAGAAGATTCTTGAAGAAGCTGGCGAAGTCTGGCTTGCAGCTGAGCATGAGTCCGATGAGGCGCTGGCCGAAGAGATCAGTCAGCTCATTTATCATCTTCAAACTTTGATGCTTGCTCGAGGCTTAACACCTACTGATATCTATAAGTTTCTTTAATCGTTGCTAGGGGAGAAGATGTTACGAATAGCTGTTCCAAATAAGGGCTCCTTGGCTGATGCATCCATTGCGATTCTTAAAGAGGCGGGATACAGACAACGCACTGATTCACGTGATCTTGTTTTAGCCGACCCAGATAATTCTGTTGAGTTTTACTACCTGCGACCACGCGACATCGCAATTTATGTTGGTTCAGGCGAATTAGAGGCTGGAATCACTGGACGCGACCTCCTCATCGATTCAGGGGCTAAAGCTGAGGAAATACTCGCACTCGATTTCGGTTCATCTACCTTCCGATTTGCTGGTCCTGCGGCTGTTAAATGGAAACCAGAAGATATCGCAGGAAAGCGTGTAGCTACCGCGTATCCAGGCTTGGTTGAAAAGCACCTTACTGATTTGAATATTTCAGCATCTGTCGTGCGTCTCGACGGCGCAGTCGAAAGCAGCGTACGTCTCGGCGTCGCAGACCTTATTGCCGACGTTGTGAGCACCGGAAACACCTTGAAACAGGCTGGCTTGGCAATTTTTGGCGAACCTATTTTGGTCTCAGAGGCGATTGTCATTAAGAGATCAGGTGCAGAGTTACCGGCAGGACTTGAAATCCTCATCCGTCGACTGCAGGGTGTTGTCACTGCTCGTCAATATGTTCTTCTGGATTACGACATTCCAACATCGAGTGTAGATAAAGCATGTGCGATTACTCCAGGCCTTGAATCTCCAACAATCTCACCGCTGCAGAAAGCGGATTGGGTGGCTGTTCGTGCGATGGTTCTTCGAAAAGATACCAATCGTTTGATGGATGAACTGTGGGCACTTGGTGCTCGCGGAATTCTTGTGACCGATATTCACGCCTGCAGACTCTAATTACTTTCGCTGCGCGCCAGCTTCTTCAATATCTTCACGAGTAATGCCCAAGAGATAGAGAACTGAGTCTAAATATGGGGCGCTGACTGAACTGGCTGCTGCCGCCTTGACTGCAGGCTTTGCGTTAAAAGCAATACCCAATCCTGCAATCGAAAACATGTCTAGATCATTTGCGCCATCTCCGATGGCAACAGTCTGCTCAAGTTGTACGCCTTCGATTTCAGCAAAATCTCTTAGTGCTGTTGCCTTGGCTGCTCGATCAATAACTGGATCTATGACCTTGCCGGTTAACTTCCCGTCAATAATCTCAAGGGTATTAGCGCGGTAATGGGTAATTCCTAGCTCCTTAACGAGTGGTTCGATAACTGAGATGAATCCACCTGAGACGACAGCAACGCTATGACCGAGTTGATGGAGAGTTTTCACAAGTGTTCGCGCGCCAGGTGTCAGTTCAATCTCCTGTTGAACTTCGGCAATAACTGATTCTGATAAACCTTCGAGAAGGGCTACTCGTGCACGAAGGCTCTCGGTGAAGTCGAGTTCACCCTTCATCGCTGAGTCAGTAATCTCTTTCACTTTTTCTTGAACTCCTGCCTTATTGGCAAGTAGTTCGATAACCTCTTGTTGAATAAGAGTTGAATCAACATCCATGACAACGAGCTTCTTAGCCCAACGCATCAGACCGCCAGGGGAGACTGCGATATCAACAGAGTGTCCCGTCGTTACTTCGGCAAGGCATGCGCGGATATCTGTTTGATCCGCACCTGAAACGATAAATTCGATAGCGGTGATTGGGTAGCTCGCAGTGCGATGAATTCGTTCAATATTTCCACCGCGAGATGCAATGGCTGATGCGATTGCTGCAATGGCCGTTGGAGCCAAAGGACTGCCGAGTGCAACAACATGCACCAGACCAGTCTTTGCAGCAATAGAAGATTGACCTTGTTCAAGGAATGACGTTGCGATATCAACGCCAAGTTTCTGCCCACAAAGCTGAAGATCTTCCTCAATTGCTTCGGCATGAGCCGGATTGAGCGAGATGAGAACCGTCAAAATCAATCGCTCGCGGATAACTACCTGTTCAATATCTAGAACAGTGATCGCAAACGGAGCTAAGGTCTCAAAGAGGACCTGAGTAATTCCTGGAGTATCGATGCCAGAGACGAGGATTAGGCCTGTAAATTCACTCTTCTCATCGCTCATATGGCGCAGGTTATCGCGAATCACTTACCTAAGGCTGACAATTGCAAGTGATTTCGCACCTCGACGTTATATCTTTTAGCCCTATGAGTAGCCAACGCGTCCTCGAATTGAGGGATGTTTCTGTCCGCCGTGGCGCACGCACAATCCTTGGTCCCATCAACTTTGCGATATCTGAAGGGGAGCGATGGGTTGTTCTTGGCCCCAATGGCGCCGGTAAATCTACAATGCTTCAAATTCTTGCTACCAGAATCTTCCCTACGCAAGGACAGGTAAGAGTCCTAGATAAGGAGATGGGTCGCGTAGATCTCTGGGAACTTCGTAATCGCATCGGTATCTGCGGGACTTTGATATCAGAAGATATTCCATACGACGAGAAAGTTCGCGACGTTGTACTTACCGCCGCATATGCCGTTCTCGGGCGATGGAATGAAGCTTATGACCTTTGGGATGAATCTCGTGCCGTCGCTCTCTTAACAACATTCGGTGTCAGAGATTTGGCAGATCGAGATTATGGAACGCTAAGTGATGGCGAGAAGAAACGAGTTCAAATTTCTCGCGCACTGATGGCAGATCCGGAACTTCTATTACTTGACGAACCAACTGCAGGACTCGATTTAGGTGGTCGAGAAGATTTACTCAAACGCTTCTCTCAATTCGCTTCAGACCCAGCTGCGCCTGCATCCATACTTGTGACGCACCATATCGAAGAGATTCCAAGCGGAACTACCCACGCCCTGATTCTCAAAGACGGGGCAGTTGCTGTCTCTGGTCCAATTCATGAAGTAATCACTTCAGAACATATGTCTGCAGTTTTTGAGCTACCTATGGAAGTTCGCAATGAAGGATCTCGTTTCTTCGCACGTGCACTTTAGCTGGGCAGCGGTCTTCGAACCGATCAATCCACTCATTAAGGATTTAATCCCGAAGATTTCGAGCGAGGATTTAGCACCTTCTTTCGACTTAATATTTCGAGCTTTTCAATCCGACCTCGAAACAATCAGATGTGTGATTGTCGGCCAAGATCCCTATCCAACCCCGGGTAATGCGATGGGGCTTGCATTTTCAACGCCACCATCAGTAAAGAAGATTCCACAAAGTTTGAAGAACATTTTCGCCGAGCTAGAAAACGACCAAGGGATTGCGCCGCCTACCACCGGTGACCTATCTCAATGGAGCTCCGCAGGCGTGCTGCTACTCAATCGTGTCCTAACAACTCGCCAAGGTGAATCTAACGCCCATGCCGATATCGGTTGGCAACGAATAACTGATCACATCGCTGCCGAATTAGGTAAGAGAGATGTTGCTGCAGTTCTCTGGGGGAAGCAAGCTCAAGAACTTTCGAAGTTTTTCAGATATAAAGTTGAGAGTGTCCACCCAAGCCCACTCAGCGCCTATAGAGGATTCTTTGGATCCAAACCGTTTACTAGGGTAAACCAACTCTTGATTTCACAGGGTCGAGAACCCATCGATTGGACGTTATAAAAGAAAAGACCCCCACCTCATAAAGAAGTGGGGGTCTTACTACTTACTATCTAATTAACCAACCCATGCGTTGATAGGTGATGTGAGGAAGTAGATCATGAAGAGACCTGATACCAAGAGAAGCAATGGATGTACATCCTTGCGACGACCTTGGATATAGCGGATCACAACGTGAGTTACGAAACCTGCACCGATACCAACTGAGATGTTATAGGTAAATGGCATCAGGATGATTGTGAGGAATGCTGGAATTGCGATTCCGTAATCTTCCCAATCGATGCCCTTGATCTGTGTCATCATCAAGAAACCGACAATGACAAGAGCCGGAGTAGCTGCTTCGTAAGGGATGATTGCTACTAGTGGTGCAAGGAAGGTTGTGAGCAAGAAGCACACACCTGTGACCACAGATGCAAGACCTGTACGAGCTCCTTCGCCAACACCAGCAGCTGATTCGATGTAGCTGGTGTTAGAAGAGATGCTTCCAACGCCACCGCCGACAGCTGCGAGTGAGTCAACAAGGAGGATGCGATCGTTGTTAGGAATATTTCCATCTCGATCGATGAGGTTTGCTTCGTGACCAATTGCTGTAACTGTTCCGACAGTATCGAAGAAGTCAGAAAGCAATAGAGTGAAGACAAGAAGAATCACAGTGATCAATGGAACGCGATCAAGTGAGCCGAAGAGGTTGAATTCACCGAAAAGGCTGAAATCAGGTGTAGCAACAACCTTCTCAGGCATCGCTGGAACGTTAAGTCCCCATCCCTTTGGATTTACAGCACCTGTTGCTCCATTGAAGTTAGGACCAATCTTCAGTGTTGTTTCGATGAAGACCGCAACCGCTGTCGCAACAACGATACCGATAAGGATTGCACCCTTTACCTTCTTCACCATCAAACCGATCGTTAGGAAGAGACCAAGTGCGAAAACGATAATCGGCCAGCCAACAAGGGTTCCGCCATCGCCGAGAGTTACTGGTACTGGACCAGCTCCTGTACGACGAACGAAGCCTGCATCAACCAGACCGATAAGAGCGATGAAGAGACCGATACCAACTGAGATCGCAATCTTCAACTGTGCTGGAACTGCCTTGAAGACAGCAGTTCTGAATCCTGTGAGAACCAAAATTGTGATGATGATTCCTTCAAGAACGACGAGGCCCATTGCATCTGCCCATGTCATCTTTGATGCAATTCCAACTGCGACGAAGGTGTTGAGACCAAGTCCTGTTGCGAGTGCAAGTGGGTAGTTTCCGACAACGCCCATGAGGATTGTCAGTACGCCAGCCATAAGAGCTGTCATTGCGGCGACGAGAGCTAGGTTAGGAGCATCTCCACCACCGAGGAATTTTCCATCTGCATCCTTGCTTAGACCGATGATGAGTGGATTTAGCGCCACGATGTAAGCCATTGTGAAGAATGTGACGAGACCGCCACGAACTTCACGACCTACAGTGGAGCCACGTTCAGATATTTTGAAGAAACTATCGAGCATGTCGAACCTTCCTGATTTTGGTAACGGGGGTGTTTGCGACCCCGTGTGAAATGACGGCTCACAGACCGAGGGAAGATGCCCAAAGGCTAGTTCAGCCCAAAGGCTACTTATGGGTTAAACGCGCCACGATCCCCAGGAAAATTGCCACAGATTGGCCGATCAAGAGGGCGAAAAGCGCCGTTCCGATGCCGACTGTCCCACCCATGAGCCATCCGATAATGAGTACTACGACTTCGATGCCGAGGCGAACTCGGCCGACTCTGATCCCAGTCTTGTAGTGAATTCCGGTCATGGCCCCATCGCGAGGACCAGGCCCAAGGCCGCAGGTGATGTAGAGCGCAGAACCAAGTCCAACCATCGCGATTCCAATAAGTGAAAAGAGTATTCCTGACAGCGTTGTGTTCTGTTTAGGGAAGATGTGTGTTCCAACTTCGATAAATGTCGCGATGAGAACAATATTTGAAAGCGTCCCGAAACCTGGTTTCTCGTTGAGCGGTATCCAGATAAGAAGAACGAAAACGCTGATAACAAAGGTTGCCCACCCGATGCTCATACCTGTTTTCAGCGTTAAACCTTGAGAGAAGACAGTCCAGGGCGCATTCCCTACATTTCCTTGGACTAGAAGTGAGTCACCAAGACCAAAAATTGCAAGACCAAAGAAGAGAATGAGTACACGAATGGGGGAGAGTTGCCACCTATGTTCAGCTCGCCAAGGAGTAATCGGAACTGTCTTATGTGGCTTTAGAGCGCTAAGAAGCTCAGAAAATTTCATTGGGAAAGTCTATAGTTAAACAATGTTCGTAGGTCTTGGAACGCTCATCAATGTCATTGCAATTGTCATTGGATCCAGCATTGGTATCGGTGCCGGAAGTCGTTTAACCAAGAAATCACTGAGCCTCATTACGGACATTCTGGGTCTCGTCACTTTGCTCGGGGCGGCATCAGCGCTCATGCCACTATGGTCGTCGAGCTTTATTGATTCAATCCCTAAGGGTTCAACCTTGCTCGTAGTTTTAGGAGCAATGCTGGTCGGTGGACTTATCGGTTCCGCACTTTCTCTCGAAAATAGATTGGATAAATTTGGAGAAACGCTTCGACAAAAGTTCAAAGCATCAAGTGATGGACCCTTTATCGAAGGTTTCGTTTCGGCGTCTTTACTCTTTGTTATCGGACCACTTGCAATCCTTGGAAGCGTGAGCGACGGAATGTCAGAGGGTCTGGATCAATTAATTCTTAAATCCTCTCTCGACTTCTTTGCAGCAATGGCTTTTGCCTCATCACTGGGTTGGGGGGTTGCGGCCTCTGCTATCCCAGTTGCGATTTATCAGGGTGTGTGGACGTTGGTTGGACTCTTTTTGGGCTCAGTACTTCAGCCTTATCAAATCGATGCAATGACTATATGCGGGGGTCTGATGCTTGTGGGCATCGGATTACGCCTATTAGACATCAAGAAGATTGCAGTAGCAAACTTATTGCCGGCACTCGTAATTGCGCCGGCGATTGCAACCTTGCTACATCAATTTATCTAAACGAGAAGATTTAACTTGATCTAGATAGTTGAAGCGTCGATAACGAATCGGTACTTCACGTCACTAGCAACTGTGCGCTCGTATGCCTCGTTGATGTAATCAGCCTTGATGACTTCAACATCGCTCACAATCGATTTTTCTCCACAGAAGTTGAGCATCTCTTGTAATTGTGGAATTCCACCAATCATTGATCCGGCGATTGAACGTCGACCATCAAGAAGTGATCCCACATGCACCGCGTAAGGCTTGCCTGGAAGGCCGATTACCACCAAGGTGCCATCGAGCTTTAGGAGCGAGACGTACTTGTTGATATCCAATTCCGCGCTGACCGTGTTTAAAATGACGTCAAAAGATTTAGCGTGTGCGGCGAAGATGGAATCATCATTGGTTGCGACGAAGTGATGAGCACCCATCGCAAGAGCATCGTCTTTCTTATGGGGTGAATGAGAGAGAACGGTTACTTCAGCGCCCATAGCGACCGCGAACTTAACGCCCATATGGCCAAGCCCACCGAGGCCCATGACAGCAACTTTCTTTCCAGGTCCAACGTTCCAATGCTTAATTGGAGAATAAAGAGTGATTCCAGCGCATAGAAGTGGTGCAACACCTTCGAGTGGAAGATTTTCAGGAATGTGTACTGCGTAATCTTCGTTGATAACGAAGTAATTTGAGTAACCACCCATGGCAACGGTCTTGCCATCGCGTTCTAGCTGGTTATAGGTACCCGTCATTCCTTCAAGGCAGTACTGCTGTAAACCTTGCTTACAATTCTCACAGGTTCGACATGAATCGACAAATACACCAACGCCAATTTTGTCGCCAACCTTAAATTTTGTAACAGAAGATCCAATAGATGTCACCGTGCCGGCGATTTCATGACCTGGAACCATTGGAAATATTGCAGGACCCCATTCTTCGCGCGCCTGATGAATATCACTGTGGCAAATTCCCGCATACGCGATATCGAGAGCGACGTCGTGGGCTCCGAGCTCCCGACGATCGAACTCGTAAGGAACGAGAGGCTTCTTTGCTTCCATCACTGCATAAGAGCGTGTATTCATAAGTGGACCTTTTCTACTCGTTGAATGGGAGGGGATCAGAACTTATATGACCTGCGCGTGAAGCACGCGCTGTAACTTGACGCATATGGTGGCGACGACAGAGCACTTCGTATGCAATCTCGTCACTCTTTCCAACATCGCCAACAACAACCTGTTCACCTTCGGTGACCATGACGCCGTTGACAGTACGGGCGTTGTGCGTAGCGCGTGAACCGCACCAGCAGAGAGCTTCAACCTGAAGAGTATTTACGCGATCGGCTAGTTCGACGAGCCGAGCTGAACCTGGGAAGAGTTTCGTTCGGAAGTCAGCAAGGATTCCAAATGCATAGACATCGATACCAAGTCCATCAACAATTTTGGCTAGGCCGTCGATTTGATCAGGCTGATAGAACTGAGCTTCGTCGCAGATGATGTAATCGATGCGATCACCCATCGAGAGATGCTCAACGACAAATTTGTGGATATCGAGTTCGGGTTCTACTTCAATCGCTTCTGATTGCAGACCTAAACGTGAGCTAATAACGCCCGAACCGGCTCGATCCTTGTTTGTAAAGATGAGGCCTGAACGTCCTCGGCTCTTATGGTTATGCGCAGTTTGAAGAGCGAGGGTCGATTTTCCGCTATCCATTGTCCCGCAGTAATACACCAGTTCAGCCACGGCGGCATCCTGCCACTTTTTTACTTCTTCTGCTCATTAGATGTCTTGCTGAGCGCACCTAGATTCCTCAGAGCTTGCAGGAGATTAGGTGAGAGAGCACGCGCCATTTCGACCGAGAGGTGCGAAGCATCTCTATACGCAACAACGCCTTCAATAACACCCGGGCAATTTCGTTCACACAGCCAAGAGGTCGGATTAATTTTTAGATACCCGGGAGAGAAGATTGGAGTTGAACGTTCAGAGCCATTGCAACGGTCAAGGCTTCCCGATGCGATACAACTTGGTATATCTCTATTTGGGTGTGGAGTGTCAGAGATATAGATGATTCGAGGTGAGCTTCCACGAAGTGATTTATATGTCTTCACTTGTCCTTCGCGCCACCACGATTCACGACTTGAATATTTTGATGGGACTTCAAAGTGTTGGAATCCGCTTACAAGAACCGCCTCCGGATTAATCGACTTTATCCGCTTGTACGCATAGTCACGCCACGCAAAGCAATCGGAGTTCTTATATTCGCCGGTATCTACCTTCGTGACTGCAGGACCAGGACAAGCTGACTTGGTCAGAGAAATCAGCTCAAATCCTTGCTCGCGCGCTAGCTTCTCAAGTGTTGGGAACCATTGCGCAGCGTGAGAGTCTCCAAAGAGAACAATCTTGCGCGATGATCCACGAACTCCGTAAGTGCAGTCAGGGGATGTTGTTTCACCATTATTTACGTGACATCCATCGTCATAGACAGCAGGCTTTTTCATGATTTCTTGCAATGAAATTTTCTTGCCATCTTTCAGTGTCACGATATCTGAATACGATGAATTAATCGCAAGGCCCAAGGTGAGGGAAATTACCGTCGCAGCAACACCACCACGAATCACTGTTTTTGGTGGAAGTTTCGCATGTCGTAGCGGCTCTTCGATATATCGATGTGTGAGTTCGGCAAGAAAAAGTGTTGCTAGTACGGCGAGGAAGCGTTCAAAGATAGTTAAGTTGCGGCCAAAGTAGATTGCCGGGATAACCAGGAGGGGCCAATGCCATAAATAGAGCGGATATGAAATCTCTCCTAACCACTGAACTATTCGGTGGTTTCCGATGGAGTTAAGAATCTTTGGCCAAGAATGAACTGCTGCGATTGAAATCGCTGTCGCAAGCACGGGTACAAGCGCCGCTGTTCCAGGAAAAGGAGTGTTATCTCTGAACTGAAGAGTTCCATAGATAAAGAGGGCGAGAGCGATCCATAGGTAGTTCTGAGAGAACCTAATGCGCGGCGGGATATAGAGAAGCAGAGCACCTACCCCAAGCTCCCATGCACGTGTTGGTAGAGAGTAGAAAGCCCAGATTGGTTCTGTAGAAGTTTGATACAAGCTAAAGAGGAACGATGCAATGGAGATTGCAAGAATTCCGATTCCGACTGTTCGTCGTCCTCCACGCTTGTAAAGGGCGAGAATGATGAAGGGCCAGAAGAGATAGAACTGTTCTTCAACGGCCAGCGACCAGTAGTGAATAACTACTGGTGGAACTGCGCTGAGATTTTGATAATCCATCTGCCAGAAAGCGAATAGGTAGTTAGAGATATAAACACCAGCTGCGGCTATATCCTTACCCAAATCTGCGCGCATAGTTGCGGGATATAGATACCAAGCAGTTACGCCTGTCACGAAGAGAACGAAGAAAGATGTCGGCAATAAACGCTTAATGCGACGTAGATAGAAGGCCTTAAGCCCAAGTGTTCCGGATTTATCTAGTTCGCGTAAGAGCAACCCTGTGATCAAATAGCCAGAGATTACATAGAAGATATCGACGCCGATATATCCGCCTGATGTGATTCCAGCGTGATAGATAACGACAAGGGTTGCAGCAAATGCGCGTAGCGCTTGAATTTGGGGGATACGCATCAGATGGTAACCAACGAATGGAGTTGAACACCTGGTGCAATCTTCTCGATCCTATCTCGACCCTCGAGTGCGGCAATCTCGAGAAGTACCACAATGCTTGACACCACACCACCGGCAACGGCAATCAGCTCGACGGCAGCTTCTAAAGTGCCGCCCGTTGCTAACACATCGTCAATCAAAGTTACCTTGCATCCAGGTGTTAAAACATCGCGATGAATTTCGATCTCATCACTTCCGTACTCAAGTCCATACGAACGCGAATAAGTAGCCGATGGAAGTTTGCCCTTCTTTCGTAGGGGAACGAAGCCAATTTGTCTATGCAAGGCAACCGCGCTGGCAAAAATAAAACCTCGGGCTTCAATTCCAGCGGCAATCTCTGAATGAAAATCTAGTGAAGCGATCTCGGAGATAACTCGATTAAAGGCGCCAGGATCTGCGAGAAGCGGAGTGATATCTTGAAAGAGAATTCCTGGTTTCGGATAATCGGGAATAGGGCGAATCAGAGAAAGCGCGCGACCTAAATCCATTGCTGTATCCAACCACCGTAACTGTGTCCGAACGGGGACTTGAACCCCGAATCCCTTGCGAGAACTAGCACCTCAAGCTAGCGCGTCTGCCAATTCCGCCACCCGGACGAGTAACCCG
>JACCEB011243223.1_pt1 | contig 15981 bp, 21 predicted proteins | sample 7454761 | NCBI WGS metagenome assembly JACCEB01 (sample SAMN15323454, study PRJNA562643) | freshwater metagenome | isolation source: river surface water | place: USA:Blue River Watershed | collected 2017-08-18 | reverse complement strand
GCTCGTGAAGAAGGAATGCCCAAAGGACCTGCTAGACAATAATCTAAAGGTGTATTACTATTTCCTTGTAGAAGATGTCTTACTTGAAGGCCTTTAATACAAAACTCATTGATTTCTTCACTGACCTTAATGAAACATATCCTGAAGAGCGTGATATTAAATATGCGCTTGAGGCTATTCAAGGTCTAGCAAAGATTAATCCAAAGATGATTTTGGATTTATTCTATGAATATGTGTATTTGAAAATGGCTGAAGCCATTAAACGTGAAGATGAAGAGTTTGTCATCTCAACAGCGAAGAGTTTGATTAAAGAACAATACAATGAGATGCACGCATCTCTTTTGATTTTTGATAAATATTGGCCTGATATGTCTGATAATAACCGTCAAGCCATTTGGTCTCATATGAAAGTGTTAGTAGTTCTTTGTGAAAAAGCAAAGGGTTTGTAATGACAGCGTAAAGAAGTTCTTGTAGGTCTTCCAAGATACAAAGAGAATGAGTGAAACTATGTTTTCTGATTTCTTTGATTCGAAATACAATGAATTTTGTGATGATTTGTTGGGAGCATGCCCTGAACTTGCTAAACAAATTCAATCCGCAAAGAGTTTGGACAGTGCTGAACGAAAGGAACGCTATAAGAATGAAATTCTTCAACGCAACACAAAACGTCCTAGTGATGTGAATCCCGGTTTTGTGCTTCCTGGTGTAAGAGTTTCTGACTCTGTTTGGTCTGAACTTTCAGACAGAACAAAGAAAGCCATTTTGGATTATCTTGCTATTTTGGATATGTTTTCTGCTTTTGATTCTTTCACAGGTGCTGATGGTGAAATGAATCGTGAATGGGCTGATAATATTTTAAGAGATTGGCGCACTCGCCTTGGTGGTGTGGACTTCAAGAAGATTTCTGAAAAAATCATGGGTATTTTTGGTTCTGCTGGAGATAACTTACCTCCACTTCCTGAACGTTTCCTCCGTGGCAAACTCGCTAAACTTGCGGAAGATATGGTTCGTGAGATTCGTCCTGAAGACTTTGGTATCTCAGAAGCGGATATTCATGCCTGTAATGATGACCCCACACGTGCTTTTGAAATTCTCATGCAAGCAGCCACAAGAAATCCCGAACATCTCCAACGTGCTATGCAAAAAGTAGCCAAGAAACTCCAAAATAAGATACAATCAGGTGAACTCAAACCTCAAGAACTTGCTGCTGAAGCAGAGGAACTTATGAAAGAATTCCAGAATCATCCTATGTTTGTTCAAATGATGCAGAGTTTCCGTGATGTCTTCTCATTTGAAGACCCCGATGTAGCTCGTGAAGCAGGCAGAGATGGTGAAGGTCGTTTAGCCATTGCTCGTGCTAGACTTCGTAAAAAGTTAGAAGCCAAGAAGAAGTCTGGGAACAAGTAGAGAGATGGTCAAGGATGTATTATGTGAACCTCCTATTTGGGAACAACCTTCCATAGTATTGAATAGTTTTGATTACGCATGGAACACAAGAAAGAATGGTGTATGTCGCAGTGAACTTATTAACTTCTTTATTTCTTGGGGTGTTGTGGCTACCATTCTTGGTATAGTAACTGCATATGTCTATGAAAACCCTCTTTATTTAGTGATTAGTCTTCTTCTTGGAATATTGATTGTAACACCTGGTATCTTAGCATATAAGAATTCAGTAGTAAAAGTTCCTACTGAAGCATTTACTGTAAAAAAGAATATTTATGAACAACCCGAGGAAGTCTTAGCAGAAACATACCCAACTTCAAGAAATCCCTTTATGAATGTGTTACTTGATGAACTCAAGTACAACCCTAGTCGTCCTCCCGCAGGAAGCCTTCAAAATCCAGTTACAGCAAAGACATTGGATGATTTCTTCCGTGTACAGTTTACAAGTGATCCTACGGATGTCTTTGGTAAGACACAGAGTCAACGTGAATTTATAGTAATGCCAAGTACAACTGTTCCAAATGATGTAGATAGTTATCAAAATTGGCTCTATAGAATTCCAGGAAAGACCTGTAAAGAAGGTGGAAGAGATGCTTGTCTTCCCGGAACTGATGGTGGTCAACTTACTTGGCTTAATGTTGAGAAATAGGCTTTTGAGTTTGAAGTTTAGCACCCTTTTTACATGAAAATTTCTTCAAGGTTCTACCTCTGCTTTGAAGAATGCTTTTGGTACAAATAGCAATAGCAGCAGATTCTTTTGCACTTGCTGTTTTTTTCTGACCTTTTCGTAACTTTATAGTTTTGCTTACTTGTTTCACGCAGCGGCAAAACTTGGTAGCGAGTGTGTGTTTCTTCATTTCTTCTTGATGAGAAAACTTTCTCCTAGGCAGAAAGGATGTTCCAGGTCAATCGTTCTACACACACAAAGGATGATAATTGCGGTATTGAGCAATACTACAAACAATCTCTTGCTGCTGGTGCTTATTACACTACTAATCTTGTTCCTGCTGCACGTGAAGTAAACCCTTTAGCCATTGATAATTTGATTGTTTATCCCCGAGAAGGTTTTGGATACAACAACAAAGCTATTGATGCTGACAGTGTTCTCCGGAATCAACCTGAATTTAAGAACAATCGTTGTAATATCCGTGCTCAAGCACGTCCTTTTACAACAGTTCCTTACATGGGTGGTGGTCGTGGAAATCCTGATGTAGAAAGTTTACTCTTACACAGTGAACAAGTCCGTCAAGGTAAGGAATGTGGAACAGTCACTGAACAACAATTTGATGGTGTTTTTGTTCCTCTTATCCCGACTGTAAAGGACAATATCCAAAATCCTAAGAATCTTGTGGAAGAAGTTGCTGCTTCTGGTTGGGTTCGTGGCGGCCTTCCTAGTCGTGCTTATATCCGTGATACTAACTGTTAATGGCTATTTCATAATGTAAATATCTATTGCTATTAGAAATGGCAACAACACTCCAAGGTAACAATCTTTCAGAGGCGTATGCTCCTACTACTTTGAAAGCTGGTGAAGAACGCACTGAAAACCCACAAGCCTATGACCAATTCTTAAATGCATTTCAACACAAAAAAGAAGCCCGTCATATTCTTGGACTTGTAGGTGGAAATGAAGTTTCAAATATTCAAGGAAATCGTGTAGACTTAGAATCTGACCTTCTTGGTATTACACGTCCTATTACATGGGGGAATTCTCGTGAACATCAACCTCCTCATGTAAAAGATACCACGATTGAAAGAAAAAACCCTAAAAATAATGTTTTCATTGATGTAACTCCTATTCATTTGAAAACCTATCAGATGTGGGCTTATCCTGCCACATTTGCTCCTCCTCCTTTCGTGAAGGAAACTTGTGGTCGTCCTGAGAAATATTAAGATAAAACAGGAATGGACCTACGATTGAATCGTGAACCTCATGAACATATTATAAGACCTAATGCCTCTTTTAATATGAAACATAAACGTTCACCTTATTGGGCAAGAACACGTCTTCGAAAACCCAAAGTTCATAAAACAAGAAAAATAAGAAAGAACCACAAACGAAAATAGAATCACCCTCTGGCTTAGAATGGAAGGACAGACTCTTCAAATCAAGCAACAAGCACTTACACGCCCTCGCTTTGATGATTTTCATCAGGCCGATGATATGAGAATTACAGGGTATTCTATGAACTATTATCTTAATCCTCCTGCTGCAAATTGTCCCACAACATTTCCGGTGGATGCCACAATCCGCATTCAAAAAAGTGGTGCGAGTTGGCCAACAGGTATGTGGAAAACAGATGTGGAATCAGATTTGAAAAATATTAATCGTCTTGGAACACGTGTTCGTTGTAATGATGCTTCTTATAATCCTGACAAAAATACTTTGAATCAAGTTCCTTTAACACCAGCACCCGATGAAAGCTTTCCTGAAATCTTCAATCGTTTAACCAATCCTCCATGCACTCTTCGTGCCACAGGTTGGAATCGCTGGCAACCTATGCCCCACAATCCTCAACTCACCTTTGAAACACCTTTTGATTTCTTTATTCCTGCTCGTGACCTTGATAAAGAAAAGTGGAAAACACATGGTGCCTGTTTCAATCAACCCAATGGGTATAATTAATTATTCGTGAGGTGAATCCACGGAAAAGGAGTAGTTAGTGTAGTATGGAAGCAGTAGGCCTCTTAGGAATCCTTGGTTTAGGATATGCTGTTGCTAATTTGAGTTCAAATACCAAGAGCATGGGTGATCCACCTATTAGCGTGAAAAAGAAAGAACAATCTTACACTCAAGAAAATTTTCAAGGTTCAGCCAAACCTGTTGGACCTCCTGGTGCACCTCTCACCAATATGCCAAAAGGTGGAACAGTCAGAGGACCCAAGCAACAACTTGACCAGTATTACAAAACACCAGGAGGTCAGACTCTTCCTAGTGAAATCAATCCCGGTCCTCAAGGTTCTGCTTTTGGTTATGCTTCTGAAAAACCACCTACACAACAACAAGTTTCTTCTTGGACTCCATCCCCAGAAAGTCTTGATTCCGCAACATCACAAGTGATGATGAATCCTGCTGGATTTGAATCTGACCCTAACTATGTCGATGGTGATTTTATCACAAGTCCTTTATCTGGTGAAAAGATGAAGACAACTGATTTTACACACAATAACATGACACCATTCTTTGGTGGTCGTGTACGTCAAAATGTTGCTGCCAATACAAATACAGGTATCTTAGATTCTTATACAGGTTCTGGAACTACCCAGATTGCTAAGAAAGAAGTGGAAACCATGTTTGATACAGCACAAACTCCTTATGGTAATCCGTTTGGTATGGAAGATAATACAGATTTTGTTCAAAGTCGTGTAAATGTTCCTCGTAATCGTGCGGGTGAAAAACCTTTTGAACCTGTTCGTGTAGGGCCAGCTATCAAAGAAAAATTCGGTATGACTGGAAAAGGTGGATTTCAACAAGTGGAGGTCAATGACTACATGATGGGTGCTATACGTAAAACAGATGATTTACGTACTGCTGATAATCCTAAATTAACCTATGACCGTCCAGTTGTTCCTGGTCAACGTTTTGTAGCGGATAGTTCTCATAATCCTGGTGAAGTTCGTAAATACAAACCTGATGCTTTCTTTATTGATGAAACAGGTGAACGTTATGTGGGTGCTTTTGCTCAAGATGCCCAAAAGGAAATGGTTCGTTCTATTCAAGTTCTCAAACATACTGCTCGTCCAGAAACTTCTGTAGAATACGAAGGTCCTGCTTCTTCCCAAGCCTTTGGTGAAAGTTACGTGGTAGGTTCCTATCGCACACCTATGGCTCAACAATATGGTGGTGCGGGCTACAGAAATGCCGATATGACATCCTATTATACAAAAGATACAGATGCTTCTGAAGCCGACTATGGTCGTTCTTCTATTGAAATCCGTCCAAATGAACGTGCTGCTACTGGTGAACGTGTCATGGGACTTAACTTGGCTCCTGCCGAAACAGGTGCTGTAACTATTCACTACAATGATGAAGCCAGACCATCACGTAAAGAAGAAATCTCAGGAAATATTCGTCAAACTGGAACACCTGTGGGTTATGCTGGTGGTGCTCCTGCAGTAACCGTTTGGGACCCTAATGATGTGGCTAGAACAACTGTAAAGGAAAGCACAGTGTATTGGGGATACTATGGTGTAGCCGCTGCTGCTGATGCTCCTACACGTCTCAAAGTTTATGACCCTGATGATATTGCGAAGAATACACAGAAAGCACAAATCAGTGCTAAATCTGAATATTATGGTCCTAGTATTTCTGTCAATAAAGACTTTACCAGTCACGATGCTGCTTACAATATGAGAACAAATGCTAGTAAGGAACAAATTGCTCGTGGTCGCAAACCTATTGCAGGGAATGGAAACGTAGCAGTATTCACAGGTGAAAAGAATGGAGTGACCTACAAGAAATTGGATGCTGATAGCATTAATGACCGTGCCAACGCTATCAATCGTGTCACAGGTATTCCTACTGGTGTTGGTGATTTAGGACAAATCAAGTATAGAGCACCTCTCAAATTGGATATCAGTCTTCAACGCAACACTCCTGATGTGGTGGCTGCAGTAGAACGTAATCCTTTACAACAAAGTTTACATAAAAATGCTGCTCACGACGAAGCGTTACTACAAGAAATGTTAAAAGGCATGTAAGAGTCTAAACCATTCAAACATATTTTCATAGGCAATGTCATTTCCTATTAAAATAACAACATCAAAGGCTACACTCTTAATTGTAGGAGAGCCTGGAACTGGAAAAACATTTTGGATTCAAACACAAGCTCAAAAGAAAGGTGCTAAACTTTTCCGATGGAATGCGCGAATGGATAGGTCCTTACGAGAAGGACGAGAAATTTTACATCAACAAGTTCGTTCCAAAGAATTGTTATATGTTTGGATTGAGGGAGCAGATGATTTAACACAAGAAGCCCAAGCGTTTTTAAGAAGAATTTTAGAAACATCCTCTGAAAATGTAACTTGTGTCTTGGAAGTTCGAGAACCCTGGAAACTTTCACCACCTATTCTTTCTAGATGTCAAATTATTTCCATGTCTTCCAATCAATCTTTTCGTCAAAAGAAAAATGTAGAAGTTGCGAAACGTTTTGGATTGAAAGTTCAGGAAGACTATGAAACTGTTCCATCGTGGAAGGATATTCCCTTACTTCGAAGAGAAGGAGCAGACCCTTATAGTATTTTACAGAAATGTATAACTACATATGGTATTCAAAATGAGAAACTTCAAGAATGTATAAGAGGAATTGGAAGTGGTTCTTCACCTTGGATTCAGTTAACTAAATTTTTGTTTTTTGTGCGGTTTGTAGAAACTAAGAGTTTCTAATAACTACGGAAGAACTATGGAGTCCTCTAACGAGAACATTAGCGTCTATGCTGAAGCGAAGGGTGAATACACCAAACAACTCTGCGGTTTTGTAATTCCTGCATTGAAGTCGTATTTTTTACAGACATTTGATATAGCAAAAGAATCTGAAAATCCTAAAGGTCCTGTTTGGGCTTTTCAGGATATTTTGAAAGAAATTCCAGATTGGAATATTGATAAAGTAAAAAGAGAAAGTGAAAAAATTGTGGATATGACCAATTGTGATTATTTGGAAGAACTTTTAACTGCAGTGTTTATTGCGCACACCAAAGTCCTTTCTGCTATCCGTTTGACCAGTAAAAACAAGAAATTACAAATTACTGTTCCTAAGGTTGACCATTTTCTTCATCGAACACTTTGCGATTGTGCTCGTCTTCTCTGGTCCAATGCTTTTTTATTAAAGCCTAATATTCCATCTATTGAAAAACAAAAGAACTTGAATCAAATGGAGACCTTACTTCAAGAAGGTGTTCTTCAAACTATTCGCAACATGCTTCCGGTCAAAAGTATTTTACGTGAATATCTTCAAACAGATAATGAAGAAGATGAAAATGAACAAGTTCAAGAGGAAGAGAAACCTGTAGAGGAAAAGAAAGAAGAAGAACAAAAACCTGCTGAAGAGGAAAAGCCTGTTGAAGAGCAAAAGGAGGAGGAGAAACCAGTAGAAGAGGAACAAAAACCTGCTGAAGAGCAAAAGGAGGAAACAAAACCTGTAGAAGAACAACAAAAACCTCCGGTGGAAACTGTACCTGAAGAAGCACCCAAAGTGGAACCTGTTTCACCCACCATTGTGGTGGATACCGAACCTAGTGTAAGATTTTCAAACATTGATACTGTATTCCATCCTTCTGATCCTCAACAACACACCTTCAAACCTACAACAAATACCGATGATGAACATATAGAATTTGTAGATGATGCTGCAGAAGGTATAGTTGATTCCTTTGAGGAATTGGGTGAAGATATTCAAGATTATGAAACATTGTAAGCGTTTAGAAAAAAAATAATTTTTCCATGAATGCGCCAGAATGTCAAGTGCTACATCGTCAAATTCCATGTTGATTGGTATGCTTTTTGGAGGGGCGGTAATTTCTGCAGTAGGTGCTTCTAGCACGTATATTATGGAAAAGCAGAAACCAAAATTGAAAACAATTATTCGTGATTTTATCATTGGTTCCGTTTTAGTGATGATGCTTTTACAAGTAATTCCTGAAACTACAACATCTGTATTCCAAGGAGTTTCGAATGTTGTTTCTTCCCTTCCAGAAATCGCTAGTTCTGCAGCATCTTCTGCTGTATCGGATATTGAAATCCAAACAGGTATTCCAAAGTTTTAATTCTATTTGGTTTTTTAAAAAACGCTATAGAATTAACAAAATAATGAATAAGGTTTTGCTGAGACAGGTATTTTCTTCACTTTGAATCGAGCAAATGCAGGTTTATCAAATTGGTCTTCTGGTTTGGCTTGATGGCATTTAGCAGCTATATGTTTATACAAATCAAAGTCTGGAAAACGTTCTGAGCCATCAGGTTCCATAAGTACATTACAATCTTCATCATCTAACATCCATACCCATAAGGCATTGTATAAATCAGATTCTGTTTCACGAACAATTAATCCTTCTTCTTCAGATAAAATCTTTCTACTTTTTCTTTCTTTGGGTTTGACTGGAAATAAGGCTTCAAATAAACTTACCGCCAAACGACAAAGGTCGAAACTAGGATTGGGTTCTACAAGTTCTCCTTTCTTATGAACAAGAGGTGGAAAAGCATATTGTCCTTCAGCATCATTTCCAGTACGGAAATCATCGCTAATAAACCAGTTACCATTAATCTTAAAAATGGCTCTTCCAAAATCAATAATTCTGAAAAGTTTGCCAAAGGTTGGAACTTTGAAAAGTTGACCATTAATACTCTTATACCAAAGAAATTCAATATCTGTTGGACTCCATACTATGTTATTTGTGTGGAGGTCATTATGAGTCATACCGAAGAATTTCTGCATCACAGAACAGGCAGTAAGAATTTGGAAAATCCAAGCCGACCAATGTTCTTCCCATTCAGGTGTATTGGGGATACATCCAATTCCTTTTCCTGACAAAAGAGAATCCATAGTTCCCTCATTTTTTTCCGTCAAGAGAAGCATGACTGGAAATTTCGGTATTTCAGCATAGACTATGTACTGATCATCATCAAATTCAGAATCATCATCATAATCATCATCTTCATCTTCAGATTCATCTGTTGTGATAGAAGCACTGTGAAGACTTTCTAATTCACCAAGTTCCTCCTCTTTCACATCAATTTCAGAAAGTTGGGAACGTTCCTCCTCCGATGAATCCTCTAAATCAGGAGGATTGAGAAACTCTTCAAGAATTTCTTCATCCACAGGCTCACTAGGGTCATCACCATTAATAACAACAATATTATACAATTTATTCTGTTTGGCTTTCCAAAACCAACGTTTGTTACGGAAAGAGGCAAATTCATCATTCATATTGTAACGATAAGCATCTGCTCGTGCACAAAAAGCACCATAAAAATAATTAAAATGAGGAGATACATTTTCTTCACGGAGTCGACCAAGAGCATAACTGGCTAATGTTTCTACATAAGCTTGATTCCAAGGGTCTTGCAACTTGTGCCAGGCCGTTGTCCATGTTTTGGAATGCCAAGGTAAACCGGATTCTTTGGGAAGACTGTAACTTCCTTGAATCCAGCGGATGGGATCCAAAAGATGAGTCACCTTCATATAGGCTGGAGTGGAAGTGAATTCTTGAGAAGAACAATCCATGATGTTTTTTTCCAAAAGAACAGAGCAATTGCCGGATGTTCCAGAACAATCAATGGAGTGCACTCTCCATTTCGTGTCTAACCAAACATTCTCAGAGTTGAATTTGTTCAAGCGAAAGAGTTTAGAAAGAGTTGGAAAGAAGGTTTGTAGATTCTTATAGCCTTTTACAGATTGTAATTCTGATGAAAGAGGAGCAATCAAAAATCTAGGAGGTGGTAATTTAAAACCCCGGAGTTCATTATCCATGGATTCTGTCATCTTTTTATTTTCCACAAACCTATCTTCGCATAAAAGCGCAGAAATTTTCTGCGTTCCTACTCCAGAAAATGCCTGTCAGTGACTCCGTGAGTGTAAATCTAAAACGTTTTGATATGAAACGTATCCCTCAGGATGCAGTTTGTGTCTTTATTGGCAGAAGAAGAACAGGTAAATCTACCCTTGTTCGTGACTTGTTGTTCCATCACCAAGATATGCCACTTGGAACAGTTATTTCTGGAACGGAAGAATCCAACGGAGCCTACGGAAAAATGATTCCACCTTTGTTCATTCATGGGGAATACAGTCCTGTTATTTTAGCCAATTTCGTAAAACGTCAAAAACTCATCATGGCCAAAATCATGCGCGAACAGCAAAATGGACAACGTTCACGTATTGACCCTCGTTCCTTTATGATTCTTGATGACTGTATGTATGATGATAGTTGGACACACGATAAGAATATTCGTTATTTATTCATGAACGGTCGTTGGTTGAAGTGTTTCTTTTTGATTACGATGCAGTATCCACTTGGTATTCAACCTGCCTTACGTACCAACGTGGATTTCGTTTTTATCTTACGTGAACCTTATTTATCCAATCGTAAACGTATCTTTGACAACTATGGCTCTGCTTTTCCTTCTTTTGAGTTTTTCTGCCAAATTATGGATCAGTGTACACAAAATTATGAATGTTTAGTCATTGATAACACCAGTCAAAGTAGCTAATTAGAAGACTGTATTTTTTACTATAAAGCAGAAATCCATCCTGATTTCCGTATCGGTGCTCCTGAGTTTTGGGCTCATTCTGCAGCACACTTCCGAGATAAGGATGAAGAGGACTATAACCAATATAATCCAAATGATGCTCGAAGACTCAAAGGTCCAGCAATACAAGTTCGCAAGATTTAAGAGATGAGTGGAAAGACTGTAATACCCCTTTTGCTTATAGCTACTATAGCCTTTGCTTTATTGGTTGCTGATAGATATTATCGTTTATCGTATTTAATGGAAAGTTTTCAAAGCAGTGTAGGAAACGCTTGTGGAGTAGACCTTCCTCCTTGCCAATTTCCTCTTCGTTGTATGAATGGATTTTGTCGCCCTGATGCACCACCTCGTTTACCACCTACTTCAGGTCTCCCGGTTCTTCCTTAGATTCGTGTAATAGATATATGTTTTTTGTTTTAAAAGCACTAGATATGAATACTTTATATGTCCTATACGGTTTGCTTCTTATGGCTCTTATCTTTACAATAGGATTTTTGTATATCTATATTTTTTACAAAGGAGAGGTTCGTATTTTATTTGAAAAAGGTCTTGGTGATGAATGTCTTCCAGAACTTATTGGACAATGTGGAGCGAATGCTGTTTGTCAACCTGATGAGACAACGAAAAAAGGGGTTTGTATTGAACGAACGGGTGAGAAACAACTCTAATGCTCTTGTAGAAATGGCTCGCTCTAAACCTTATGGTCTTGTTGGATTAGTCGTTGTTTTTGTAGGTGTTGTAACACTTTTATATTTCTTAAAAGCCATGTTTCCTCAATATTATGATGGCTTCCGTGATGTAAACTGTTATGGTGTAAAATGTGCTGAAGGACAGTTCTGTCAAGATAATGTATGCCGCAATATCAATCCTCCTTACACCAATAACTATTTTAATGAAGGATTCCAAACTCAAGGAAATGGAATGACATGCCCTCCTGGAACTATGATGAGCAATGTGAATGGACAAACCAATTGTGTTCCTTCTGCTTAGGAAATCTACATCGAAAAATGATTTACATTTTAAAATGTAGTTTTTTATCTTTTTATTGATTGGCTTCTGTTTTGCGTTGAATGGCTAAATCTGCAGGACCATCAAACATAGAATTGAGTTCTGAAGAAGGAGCAGCATTGGATGAACCTTCGCCATCACGAGAAATACTGATAGGAGCACCAGGACGTTGGAGTCTCTGACGATTTTCGCGCATGAACATTTCACGTGCTTCTTCATTTTCCTTGTATTTCTTCATGAGTGTATTCAATTGGTCTTCAGCATATTCCTGGTTAGGAACATCAATAGGTGAAGGGTCCCATGGTAACCATTTACCAATTTCACCAATATAAATATTGTGAAGAGGGTCTGAACGTTGGAGTTTCTTAGAACGAAGTTCGGCTTCACTTTGAGAAGCAAATACACCACGAACTTTTAATCCACGAACAGTGGTTTGGAATTTGTTTTGGGTGAAGAATTCATCTTCAAGCTTTTCCCGATTCTTAAACAAGAAATCATCATATTGTTCTTTCAAAGAAGATTCTTTGATTGTATTCTCATTCTCCTTCACAAAGGTTTGGAGAGCATCCATAGTGGTATCCACTTGGATACGAGAAGCCCGACAAAGGTCGGCTACACCACTCAAATCACGCTTATCAAACTCCACGGCTTGAGCATCAAGTTTAGCATTGATGTTTTGAATGGTTTTACCCATGAATTGCTCAAGATTGCGAAGACGCAAAGAGAATTCATACTGTTGCACAAATTTGTGAAATAAGAAAAGGTTCTTATCGGCAAGAACTTTTTCAGGACTCAAAAAACTGAGAAGGCAGAACTTTTGCCCAGAAATCACAGGATCATCCTCAAGAAATTCTTCACGGTCCGGCTTTGGCATTCTGCCTTGAATTGTAAGAGTTGTTTAAATGGAAATTCTGTGCGTTCCAAAAAAATCTTATGGCTAAATATAGACAATGGACGCCACTACTGAAATCGTAAATCGTTTAATCAAGTATTTAGTCGAAGGTCTCTTTGTAGCCGTCGCTGCCATCTTTGTACCTACTAAGTCTCTTCCTTTCCAGGATATCGTCACTCTCGGTGTAGTCGCTGCTGCCGTTTTCGCTATCCTTGATGTTGTATCACCTAGTATTGGTATCACTGCTCGTCAAGGTGCTGGCTTCGGTATCGGTGCCAACCTCGTCGGCTTCCCTATGCGTGCTTAAAAAAACACTATAGTTTCTTTAATTTGAAGAACAAATTTTTATAACACTTATGTAAGTCTATTGTATAGATTTACACAAGAAAGAAAGGAAGTGTGCGTTTTGTGTATGTCATCAAACCACGTTCTTTTTTACTGGTTTTGTAATAATGACGATAACAGACAATAGGGTCTGAACTAATTCTGTATTCTTCATCCATGGCAATGGCGAATTTGTCAAGGCCTTTTTGAGGAATGTCTGGAGGATTTTGGTACAACCAAAGTGCGTGTTGTTTACAACTGTGAGGGCCGCGACCAGGCCAACGGAATTCATATTCGTCTGCTAAAGCCATGGCTAATTGGCAAGCAAATAAATAATTTTGGAGTGAGGCACGAACCCATTGCGTACAAGGATGGTGAATGTGAACAGGTCGAAACCCACGTTCACCATCTTTTCGTTGAGGAGCCGATTCCATGTATTCAGGAAGAGAAAGTGTCTTTTGATATTTGGAAACAGCAATGGCTGATTTACATTCAAGGAGAGAAGGGTGTACTGTGGTCCAGTGTGCAGTATATAGCATTTGACAAGCTTCTAAGAGCATCTTGATTACATGCTTATCACCATGGGCTTTTGCAGATTCAATAGCATTTTTATGGAGGATAAATAAATTCATAGTGTTGTGGGTTTGGAGGCTTACATCCTTAGGTCCCATGACAGCGGTCAATTTTTGCGGGTCCCCTTGTGTCCACGTTTTGTTCTTTTGGTTTTGGATTTTCTTCTTCCACCCTTCTTGTTTTCTAAATCCCAGTCTTTACCATATCGAGTTTCCATTTCAGCTGCACAAACACTAATTTCTTTGAATTTCGCGATACGAGCGTTCTTTTCTTTTTGATTTAGATTAGTTGGAAATTTATCAGGATGAACGGTAAGTGTCCATTTCTTATATTCTTTTCTATTTGTAATTTTTAATTCGCGAAGTTTTTCTTCGCAACTTTTTGGAGCAGCATATGCATACTGGGGGGATTGAGAAGAAGAGGAAGAGTAAGAAGAAAATCGTGGACCTCTATATCCAAATCCAAATGGTTCTTCTTCATCTTCTTCATCATCTTCTTCTCTTGTATTAAAAAACCCTTCTTGTCTTGTACCAAAAAACCCTTCTCCTTTGCTTTTTGCTTGTTCTTGCCATTTCTTAAAAGCTTCTGCTTCTCTTTGATAACCCTCTTGTAATTCTTTTTTTCTTCTCTCATCTTCCCTTTGAATATATTGTTTTGTCAGTGGTAAATTGACTTGTTGGAGTATGGTTCCATTCACAACACCCAAGTCGGTAAGTTTTTGGTTTCCATCATAGGACCGACTATTATTTTTTATATCTCCTGACCATCCAAGAATGATATTAGGATCACCATCAAAAAATCCTACATGAACAATTCCTACATGATATCCCATAAGTTCAGAAAGACTTTTTCTTAAATCATCAACTGAAGCATTCTTCATTACCATAACATTAATAGGAGGATAAAAAGGAGAATCTCTAATCAATCGTAATTCCATCACATTTTCTTTAGAAATCTCTCCCTTTTCTACTTTTTTCCGTAGGATAGAGTTTTGATGAGAAGGTGTTGGCCAACCAAAAGAATTCATATTTCCTATTTAGAGAGTAGAGAATGAATAAAGCCTTCTAGGTATGTTTTTTTTTGTGGGTTCCTCTACGTTTACGCACTGAGCGTTTTACTCGTGTCGTTCTAGATTTTCTTCTTCCACCTCTCTTGGGTAATACCCAATCATCCCCATAAATAAGTTCCATTTCATCATTACAATTATTTATTTCTTGAAAGGTTGTAAGATTTCCTCCTTTGTTTGGATGTCCCTTTTGTGCAGACCATTTTTTAAATTCCTTTTTTGTTGTAATTCCTAAGTCACGAAGTCTCTGTTCACATGATTTTTTTGTTGTAGATGTTGTTTGGGGGCCTGAAGAGGAAGAAGAATGATAAGAATATCTTGCTCTTTGTTCTGCTTCTCTTGCTCTTTGTGCTTCTCTTGCTCTTCTGAAAAAGTTTTCTTCATGTCTTTTTCTTTCTTCTTCATATCTTCTTCTTTCTTCTTCACTATATCCTCTTGAACTTGAACTTGTTGTGCTGGATTGCTGTTGTTGTCTCATTCTTTCATATTCTCGTTCTTCTTCTTCAACTTCTCTTCTCCAAGCCGATTGTTGTCTTTCTGCTGCTTTTTTCACGGCTTCTTGCCATTCTCTTGTTTTTTCTGCTGCTCTTTTCTCTTGTGAATATGTATAGGGTAATTGAACTTCATCCACAATGGCTTCACGTTTGATACCATAGGAACGAAAACTTCTTGACCCATCATATTTGAAATCACGATCATTCGCACGAATATCCCCAGTATATCCTAAAAAAGTATCTTGTTGACTCATGGGTTTTGAATCATCATACAAGCGTAAATATCCATAAATAGGACCTTTTACTTGCTGTAATAAATCTTTTAACATACTCACAGGGTCATCTCTATGCACCATTACATAGAATTCACGACCATTAGAATCTGTAAATTTAATTTCAGAAACATCATCTTCAGAAACTTTTCCTTCTCTTAGAAGTTGACGGATTTTTTCATTATGTCTTTTAGGTTTTCTAGGCCCTTTTTCAATTAAAGTATCTCCATCCTCCAACGGAACATATTTAATCATTTGACGAACCCGCGGAACAACAGAAAAATCTGCCACTAAATCTCCAATTTCTTCATTCACCATTTGAGAAATCATTTCATAAAGTGCACTTGTGGGTTTGGTATCAGAAATTTTAATTGTTCTTTTGGTTCCATCTATTAGTTCAATATGGAGAGTAATTTCTTTTCCTGCCGTGCTCATCTATTTAGTGGAATGTTTTCTTCTTGTTACTTTCTTTTTCTTTCCTCCTTTGCGTGTTTTCTTTCCTCCTTTTTGACCATACACTTTATCCGCACAATCACTTACTTGTTGAAACTTCTTTGTCACTTCTGATTGAACGGTATTGGATTCTGTGGTAAATTTATCTGGATGATTGGAGACTGCCCAAAGTTTAAAATCTTTTCGTGAAAAAATGCCTTCTTTTTCTAAGACTT
>JACCEB011388591.1_pt1 | contig 15992 bp, 19 predicted proteins | sample 7454761 | NCBI WGS metagenome assembly JACCEB01 (sample SAMN15323454, study PRJNA562643) | freshwater metagenome | isolation source: river surface water | place: USA:Blue River Watershed | collected 2017-08-18 | reverse complement strand
TTATCTCGCTAGGAAGACTACTAAGGGTCGATAATGTCATGTCTTTTTGATTAGGTGGTGATGGAAAACTTTGATAAGCGTTACTAATTACATTATTTTTACTTTCAATATGATTTAAATATGGTTGTGTTGGTAATGTATTGGAATCTATAGTTAATGGGTTTTTATTTAAAAATTCCTTTCTAGAATAGTTATTGGGTTGATTGTCTTGTATTTTATTTTGGACTACTAGATTTTGTTGAGGTGTTTGAAATTGATTTTGTGTAGGTGGAAGATTACGGTTTTGTCCTCTAGATTGTGTTTCTTTATTGATTTCAGATTTTAACTGATTTAAAGTTTTAGTTAAATTAGAAATCACGTATTGTATACCATCTTTACTATTAATATTAATATGATTTTTTTGAATATAGTCTTTAATATTATGTTGTGAATAATGGTTTTGATCAATTTCTGGATATTTTCTCTTAAATGCTTGTGAAATATTCAAACTTAATGTATCGATATCAAAATTCATTTTTAATAATTTAATAAGAAGTTATTCAAATCATTCTAACCCAATTTTTTTTAATATATTATAATTATAAAATGAAAATAAAAAAAACACGAACACGAACAAGTAAATCTAAAACTAAAAAAACTTTACGAAAAAATAAAGGTGGTGCTCCTCCTGGAATTAATTTTATTGGTCAAGGAACATATGGATGTACATATTCACCTGCTATTAAATGTTTAGGAGAAAAACAAAATCATATTGATATTAATTCAGTATCAAAATTAATGACAAATTCTAATGCATACAATGAGTTGAATGAAACAATTATTTTAGATTTACTAAATTATGATAAAGAATATAAATATCATTTACCTTCACCAAAAATGTGTACACCTAATATAAAACCTTCAGTATTTCTTAATAATAAAACAAATGAATTTAATATAAAACCATTAAATTTACCATCAAACAGTGATGATTATTATGATATTGGTGAATTTAGTGAGTGTAAAATAAAAAAAATTGAAGAACCTGGAAATCAATCTATTTTAATTTATCAAAATGGTGGATTAGATTTTGATAACTTATATTCAAACAAATTATTTCATCCTTCTAATGTTTTTAAATCAGAAGGTTTATTAAATATTTTAAAAGGTTTAATCGAATTACATAAGATAGGTTTAATTCATTTAGATATAAAAGGTGCAAATATTGTTACTGGTATTTTTACAGGTAAAGAACATAGTACCGTTAATTTTAAAATAATTGATTTTGGGTTACTTTCATTTATAGGAGAAAAAGAAATTAATATAGATAATCCAGATTATTTAAAAATAATTGATTCAAAAGATATATTAGCAGGACCACATAAAAAAATTAGAACTACACCTATATCTAATGAGTATGTTTTCTACCCATTATATAATTTTTTATTTACTATCAATAAATCAACTTCTAAAGAAGATTTAAAAACTATAATAGATGGAAAAATTAATTGGTTAAAGCCTAAAAAAAAGAGTGAAAGAAAATGGTATAGTTTATTTATATTAGATTTTTATAAAACTTTTAAAGTCTCTAAAACAAGTGTTATGACAAAACAATTATATACAATGTTTTATATTTTAAAGCACCTCCGGAATAAAAAACCAAAAAATTTAGATGATTACTATAAAAAAAATTATATTTTAATTAAAAAAATAGATTATTACTCTTTTGGTGTTATGTTATTAATATATTTAAATAATATAAAATTATATGGTGTAACCCATACTACATTTTCGATAGTAAAATTACATTTATATCATTTTTTAAATAATTCAGGTATATTATATAATAATTTTGATGAAATAAATCCTGAACAAATAAAAAATCTTTTCACTCGTACATGTGCTGATATAATATCTGGAATTAATGATTACAAAATGTTACGAAACTCAAAATCACAATCTGGAGGTAAAAATCCAGGTTTAAACACATTATTTCAAGAGCCGACTTTATTTAAAAAACAATCACATACAAAAAATTTATATACAAATGAATTAATGTCAGTTAATAAAAATAATAAAAATAATAAAAATAAAATTGAAACTAAAAAAGAATCAAATAATCAAAATATTGAATTTCTTATGAACAAAGAAATTTTAACTGATATGGATATTGAAATTCTTATAAAAAGTCTAAAATTTAAAGAAAAAACATTAGAAGAAACTCAACAACTTATTTTGGAGAGAGAAAACAGTGATGATTATATAACTGAAATGAAAGAAGGTATTGATTTTAAAAAATTTCAAGAAGAATATGAAGAAGAAATGAATAAATTCAATCAATTAAGAAGTGAAAAAGAAGAAGAAGTATCAGATGAATTAAAAAAAGCAATTAATGAATATATGAATAAAAAAAAATAAAAAACAAACTAATCTAGATACTAAAAAAAGTTGTAACAGCGTTTTTAGATATTAAATAATGTTCAATAACATCTAATTCAGATTCTGGTTCATAATCATAATTAGGAATATCATGAGGTTCTTTTTTTATTTTTATTTTTTTTAATTTGGTTACTAAATCCAAAGGAGTATAACCTTCTTTGTTTTTTGCATTGATATTAGCCCCATTTTCGATTAATAGTTTAACTATTGTAAATGATTCTTCCATGATAGCAAGATGTAAAGGTGTATTTAGATTTATGATTGAAACTGTAGCAATATCAATTAAAACTTTAACAATACCTTGATGACCGACAAGAATAGCAAAATGTAATGAGTTCATATTATTAGATGGATAATTAATATCTATTCTAGCACCTAGACTTAATAAAATATTAATATGTTGTAGTCTTTTTTCATAAATTGCAATATTTAAATAAGTATAATCAACTATTGATTTACTATTTTCTAGTGGTTGATTTAAATTTAAACCATCAAGTAAGAATTTGTCTAATATCTTTTCTAGGAAGAATGTATTTTTTTGTTGGATTGATAATTTAATTAACTTAGGTATATCAACAGACTTCTCTAGATTCAAATAAAATTCAAAGGTGTTTTCTAGGTTTTGAATAATAGAGTATTGTAATATTTTATTGGGTCCAATTAAATTAAGATGATGAAAACGTTCAATTAGTATAACATCATCATTGTCAATGGCGTATATGAAATCCTCTCTAGATATTGTTCCAGTTTCTTCCATTTATTATTTATTATGGTGATATAAATTATTTTTGATAACTATACTCAACTTATAATTACTGATTTGATTTACAAGTATCTAAATATTTATCAAACTCACCATCAATCTTTTTATCAAATTTATCATAATCAAAATTTGCATCGACTTTTGATGAATCTGTCTTAGATTCTAAATCAGGTTGTTTAAAGTAATATTTATCCCATTGACGACGACTACGATTAGGTGTCTTTAAATATACATGATAAATAGTATAGAATACTAGAAGGGCAAATAATACAAGAACAACATATGATACAACCGATGGTACGATTTCATTTTTAATTAAATATGTTAGAATTAAACATATTATGAGTACAATACCAATCACTTTCATAATATATATTTGACTTAATCTGTGATTATAATCATACAAAGCTATTTCACGTTGTCTACCATATGTGCTATTTTTATCTTTAACACTATTATATTTTTCTTGTAAATCATTTAATTTTTCTCTTTGGTATGTCATGTCTTTCTTATTTTGACTCATCATTCTAGCATTTAAATATTTATCATCAGTGTTAGTATTAAATTCACTAATTAGATAATCCCATACTTCTTTACGACGTTCTTCTAAAGATTCAATTCTATTATTTAAAAGGAATCTATTTCTATCACTGTAATAATTATCTGGATTATCATAATTATTTTTAGATTGATTTAAAAAATCTTGTTGTCTTTGATCAAAATAATTTTTTAAATCATTACTTAAACCATTATATTGTAATATTAATTCTCTATCTAAATCTGACGTTGGTGTTGATGTTGGTGTTGGTGTGGTCATTTGTTTCTTATCTTTTGATTATTACTAAGAAAAATAATCAATCAAATATTAACATTAACATAAAAATAAGAAAAATAAATTAGATTATAGAATAATAGACAACACAGAAAACAATGAATAAAATGATATTAATTGTTATTAGAATGTAATACCATAATGAAGCACTATCAAATTTATCAGTTATGTCTTTAACACTAATGTTACCAGTATCTGCAGTATCATTAACAGATTTAACTAGTTTATCTAATTTATTAATTTTAACCTCAAACATTTTTTTTTCTTTTTGGTCTAGGTCTAATTGTTTTTTTTGTTCATCTATATCTTTTCTAATTAATTTATTGTTATCTAGAACAGATGTTTCAATCTCAATTAATTTTTGATTTAATTTTATTATTAATGGTCTATCTCTAACCATTAACATATCTTTTTTGTTTTGTAAATCTGCATTATTTGGTTCATTCATCGCATTCTGTAAAATTTCCAAATAATTGTTATAAACAGATGAATAATTATTTAAAGTTGCATTGTATAAATCGGTAATCTTTTTTAGATTTTCTTCACGTAATTTTTGATAGTTCTTATCTGAATATATATCATTAGCACACTGTGGAGATGGTGTCTGACTCATATTAACTATTTTCTTTTATTTTCTGTAAAGAAAAAAAAATAAGAAAACTAATAATAACAATAATCAATTATGTCAATTACAGTTGCTACTTTTAATATCTGGTTTGATAAATATTATATTTTTGAAAGAACTAATAAAATCATACTAGAAATATTACAAACTAAACCTAGAATATCAGTTATTGCTTTACAAGAAGTCACTCCTGCCATCTTCAACTTTATTAAAGCATCATTAATCTCTGAATATTATAATTTTTCAACCAATGAAATTATACAACCATATGATACTGTGATATTAGTCGATAAAAACTTCAAAATTAATAAACATATCAAAAATCGTTTTGCACATACATTAATGGCTAGAAACTTAGAATTTGTATCAATTACCAATCTTAAAACAAAAGACAATTTCTTAGTTGGGACATCACACCTAGAAAGCGAATTCAATAAAATAAAAGACCAACCAAACCGATATAAACTAGACCAATTCAAAGAATCTTTTACAACTTTAGACAATTTCACCAAAGAGTCCAATATGAATTATAATATGATTATTTTCATGGGAGATACTAATATTTCAAATGAAGAAAATAAGATTTTTGAAGAAAAAATACCTCACGGATGGAATGATTTCTTTATTGAATTTGGTTCTCCTAAACATTTAGAATTCACTTATGACCATACTAAAAATAATAACACCTATTTTAAATCCCGTTCTAGATTAGACAGAATTTATTATAAAAACCTTAAAAATACAATGCAACCATATACTTTTAGTTTTCTAGGTCAAGAACCAGCAAATGGATATTTATTTTTATCAGACCATTTTGGTGTTGTAGCTTGCTTTTCGGAAGTATAAATAAGTTTAAATATTGATAAAAACTTCTTTTCTAGATAGAAATGAACCAAGAAACAAAAAATAAACTTAGAAAATGCTTAACTTGTACTCTATGTAATAAATTATTTTACTATCCAGTTACTTTACATTGTCAAGATACTTTTTGTCAATCATGTATTGATATGATAAAACTCAAGACTAAAAAATCAGAATGTCCTACATGTAAAAAATCTACCATGATTGTACCTGTTCATAATTATAATTTGATGGATGTTATACAAAAAATATTCCCTGAAGAAATCAAATCTAGAGAGGTAGAAATTAATAAAAATAAACCAGTACTTAATACCGAAGAACAAATCAAACAAAACATTATTAAAGCAAACTGGCGAGAAATTATAAATAAACATAATAAAACAAATCATGCAATCATGATTCCATTTGATAATTTTGCGTAATTTTATACCTAATCTTTTATATTTTTCAAATAAAGTATGTCAACACTAGAACAAGACCAAATTAATGAACTAGAAAAAGAAAAAGAAGAAGAAGAAAATAATATAGAACAATCATTGGTGTGTGGAGTTTGTAAAGATATTTTATATAATGCAAAAACCTTATTATGCCAACATACGTTTTGTAGTTCTTGTTTAGTATCTCAGAAAAATTGCCCAATGTGTAGATTAAAAATTATTGAACAACCTAGAATTAATCCTATTTTTAATAACCTGGTTGAAATTTTATATGATAGCAATAAAATTCAAGAACTTAAAAATAAAAATTATGAAAAAGAATTACTACCTAAAGTCCTAGATGAACTTAAAACAGATTTAAACAAAACTATTGGGATTGACCAACAACATCAAGAAAATCCTCTTTCTAATGATACATATATTATGGGATATAATCTAACATCAATTATAAGATATCTAGAAATAGCATTTTTAATCTATTATATTTATAGTTTCATTAGAAACATGATATATGATTTTAATTGGATGAAATGTTTAATTAATGGTTCAATTATTTGTCAATCAGTATATAGTTTATGTTATGATAGCCCAACCATTCAAAGTTTCATATAAAATTGAATAATTTAGAATAGAATAAGATTAAGAATATAAAAACTAAGATGGAAATCCTTCTAGAACCAGCTACAAAAAAAATTAAGACTGATAATTTCTCAGAATATAACCCTCTAATGATGTCTGCTATTTTGAAAAATAATAATATTGAAAAAGTTAAAGAATATATTATGAAGGTTAACTATATCGAAAATCAACACAATATCATTTCACTTTTCATAAAAGAACATGCAATTTATACTATTGAAGATTTAAACCGATTAATTGATTTCTTTCTTGAAATAAAAATCAATCTGGTCATGTTGAATGATTTCCAGTTTACACCTCTCATTGTTTGTATTAATAATAAATTCATTAAATTAGCAGAAATATTTATTCAAAAAGAAATTGGTATTCATGTAGAAACTGCAACATTACTAACTGCAATTATTTATAAAAACTTACCAAACATTATGAAACTAGTCCTAGAAAAGGGAGTTAATCCAAATGCTGTACAATATGATATGTCTGCTTTAATGGTGGCATCATATCATCGAAGAACTGAAATGGTTAAACTCTTACTAGATTACAATGTTGATTATAATTATATTAATTCTAATGGAGAAAATACAATGTTTTTCGCATGTAATTCTCTTTATAATAATGAAACATCCAATCTAGAAATCATTAATATGTTACTTGAAAAAAAAATTAATATCAATCTAAAAAATAATCATGGTGAAACTCCTATCTTTAATGCATCCCGGTCAATCAATAAATATACTAATCTCTCAATTATGACTTTGATTGAAGCTGGTGCTAATCCTAATGAATTGGATAATTTTGGTAACAACCCTTTAATGACTCTATTTAGTGATTCAGATAATATGAATAATGAGATAATCGTAATTTTACCGATTATTATGACATTTGTTAAAGGTGGTATTAACGTTAATCATAAAAATAATATGGGTCAATCTATATTTAATATGATGGATGATGATATGATTCAATATTATAAATTGTGTTCTAGTTATAATACATTAAATAAAATTAATAATAAAATATATACCAGTAAAGAATGTCTAATTTGTTTGGAAGAAGATAAAAATAAAAAAATGGTTCTCTTTGATAAATGTAATCATTGTGTTACATGTTTTAAATGTTTTCAAAATTTAGTAAATCAACATACGAATTATATTGATATTAAATGTCCTTATTGTAATATCCATATTTCAACACACACAATTGTAGAAACACTTTAAAGTAATTTTAAACCAATTGCGACTACACCAAATTGTTCTTCATCTTCTTTTGTAAAATATTTAAAATAGACGCTTAATCCATGTTCTATAGTTGGAATTCCAGGCAAACATTTATTTAATCCTTCAGTTTCTAAATATTCTTTAAAAGTATTATATTCTTTTTTTTTAGTTATTTTTGTTAGCACACTTCTTGGTTTAAAATCATTATTTGTCCATTCAATCACATCATTAACATTCATTTCTTTAAATCTTCCTTTATTTTTTCTACCTTCTACTGTTTTTAAACCTAAAGAAATTAGAGAAAACCATGGTTCTGATACATTTTCAATGTATTTTTTAGATTCCATTTTTATATTAGGTTTTCTAATATTAGATTTTTTATTCAATTTTTTGTATGTTTTTACTTTTTTTTTAGATAACATTTTTACTATTATATATTATATCTGAAAATTTTTAGCTTTTTTTACATCATATTATAATGGAAAATTGATTTAACTTAAATGAATAATTATGATTATCTTTGAAATGTCGGTCGTAATCGATTTTCCTTCGAACTTTGTCCCTTGCCCGACCCACGGTTGGAACAAGCGTCTCAAACAAATGGCTGCCTCTGCAGGTGTCCAAATGGTTGAGATTTTGACAAGCGGTCAGGAGCAAGATTTCATCTGCACCAAATGCCGCTCCGAGTCCGAGGGCTGCAAGTGCTCGCATGCTAACCCTCACACCTTGCTGAACATCCTTTACAAGGTGGTCCGTAAGGAAAAGGGCTGTGAATGTGAGCATATCTGCCGCTGTAACACCGTCGAAGTTGTCTAAACATTTTATTTCACCCTTTTATTTGGTAGAAGTAGATAAGATAGGTTTTTTAGTTTATTTTTTTTTTGAAAAAATTGAACTACTTATTGCAATATAAAATATAACACACTATGTCTTCAACCTGGATTGCTCAGAATTGGAAATGTCCTCGCAACTGCGATGGAAAATGTAAGACATGCTTGTTTGTTCGCGACTATCACAATTTTGAAAGTGGTTATGATTACACAGATGCTATCAAATCTTTGGGGCAAAGTTATCAAAAGATATCTGAATCTGCTTGGTGTGGATGGACAAAATCTGATAAGATTGATATTCAAAAAGTCATTTATTCACTTCCTTGTAAACATTGTAGTTTGTGTTCTAGCTGTCATTTTGTTGAAGGTTTGAGGGTTTTTCTTGAGTCTTTTCAACGTCTTCCTAGCAAACGTGAAGGTCTTGATAAGAGTCATTTTTGCGATGATAAGAACTGTCGTCATTGCGAGATGATTATGATATATGACCTAGAACACTTAGCATGGGAATATGGAAAATATAATTAAATGATTATTTTGGTTATTTTAGGTTGGTTTTAATGTAAAAATTGATTTTTCTTTTTTTTATAAAATAAATATTATCCTTGCAGACCATGGCGAACGTTTTTCAACGCTTTGTTTGCATTCCCACGCAAGAAGACGAGCAGCAGTTTGCCCTGGGCGCGACGATGGACCACTCGGTCCTGGACGTGCGCTTTCTGGTCAAGCACCTGGATGACCCGTACTTTCGTGCCTGGTACGTCAAGAACCTGACCCTGCGTGTTGGCAAGGTGACGGGTGGCGTGCTCACGGAGGAGGACCGCTCGGCGATGCAGTTTGGCGTCAAGCTGTTCGGCGATTCCGAGGGTAAGCTCATCCCGCGCATGTTCCACAACGACCACGTGTGCTCCGACGGCTGCTACTACTGCGACATCTACCGCAGCAACGTGCTCATGCAGTTCGGCTTCGAGTCGGTCAAGTCCCTCTGCCAGCAGGTGGCTGGATTCAGCGGCAACGACACGGCGACGACGGTCGAGGACGACAACGGTGCCTTTGAGGACGTTGACGAGGACGACGACGGTGCCTTTGAGGACGCTGACGAGGACGACGACGGTTACCGCTTTGAGGAGGGTGACGACGACGTTTTCGAGGACGACGACGGCTACGGTGGCTACGGCGACTACGACGGCTACGACGGCTACGGTGGCTACGGCGACTACGACGGTGACGGCTACCGCGGCTACGACGAGGACGGCAACAGCGACTGCTACCCCTTCGCGGACGACTGGACGTACGGCTACCGGAACTAGGCTTCTGTGTTTCTTGTGATTTTTCTGACGCCGACTTCGGTCGTGCATTTTCAGGTTTTATCGGGTGTTGTGCTTGACTTCGGTCGGGGCTCTTTCTGTGTTTCAAAGCAAAGAAAAAGGGGAGAAAAAAAACAAAACCAAACAAAAAAAACTTTTTTTTATTTATTGGTATTTTTTGGCATTTTTAGATTACTTTTATATAAAAAATTGATATTGATATTTTAATATATAATATATTAACTAAACACGTTCAATCATGTCTTGTGCTAACTGCTCTGCTTTCCTCACTGCTGCCGCTTCGGCATGCAAGAAGTGCTCGCGTACTACGTGCTGCGGTTGCTGCCGTTGTGTCCAATGTTCTTCCACCGATTGTGCTGGCTCCTGCCAGTGTAAGAAGTGTAAGAAGGTTGGGTGCAATGGTTGCTGCCAATGTGCTGAGTGCTCGGTGAAAGGCTGTGCTTGCAAGACCTGTAAGCATACTAACTGTGCGGACTGTAAGTCTGCTAAGTGTGTGTGCTGCTGCTGCTGCTGCTAGAATGTGTCATCTGTGTGGGTTAATTGTGTCGTGTTGAAAAAACAAAACAAAACAAAAACCTTTAGGATAGAACATTTTTTATTTTAGTTTTTTTGTTTTTGGTTATTTTGGAACTATTTTATCAAAAAAATTGAAATATTTATTAGATTAAAATCAATAATAATCTCTCTATCTCTCTTGAAATGGAGCCGTCCCCCAAGCGTCAATGCTGTGAGAACATGATCTGCTCTCGCTGCTTTCATCACAACTGCAATGCCGAGTGTTACAACTGCTTGTGCTGTGCTATGATGAACCCGGTGCCGACAGAGGTTGTGCAAGAGCTGGAACCGGAAGCCGAAGTGGAACCGGAACTGGAACCGGAAGCCGAAGTGGAACCGGAACTGGATGCTGATGCCGATGCGGAAAGCGAAGTGGACTTTGACGATCAGGACTTTTTGTTTGAGATTTGCAGCAATTGCTGTGGAATCAATGATGGATGCGATTGCCAGTAGGTAGTTGTGTGTGTTATAAATCAAAAAAAAAGAAAAATCTTAGATTAGGTTTTTTTTATATTTTGTTCCTTTTTTGGATAGTATGGTATCTAAAAATTGAAATTAAAAATTTATTAATTAATATATTATGACAACAACCTTTTCAACGATGGACCTTACCGTGAACACTGCTCGCATTAACAATGTCAAGCGCCGCTCCCTGCTCCTGTTGTGCGCGAACAAACGTCGCAAGTTGTTTCTCCCTGTTGAGGTGGCCTACAACATTGACGTGATGCTCAATGCGTTGATCCCCACTGCCTCGCAGCTCGAGCAAGCACGCCGCGAGGCTCTGCGCCCCATCGTGCTTGACCCGGTCATGTCGGGTCGCACCGGTCCTCGTGCGCAGCGCATGATGGCCCTTGCCAACAAGGGTCGCTCCTAAGGCACTTTTTGTGTGTGTGTAAAAAATTCAAAAAAAGAAAAATTCACATATACCCTCCAATGGAAAAAAAAAGATTTTTTTTATTTTGGTTTTTTATATCAACATAAAGATTGATTAAGATATATATTGTAAAATGGAACTATCAATTAAACCGGAACATTTTACATCAAAATTTTTATTTATTAATTTAAATAATCAAAATTCTTCATTTTATCCAATTTTATATCGAACCCCAACTCTAACCCTAAATAATCTTTTATTTGAAACACCATGGATGGATGCACCTTTTGGTATTTGTCAATATAATAATGAAAAAGATAAATCGGAAGGTAAATATCATTTAGATTTGTCATTTAATGGTTATACATATGATACCGAAATCAAGAATTTTTATCGAGTTATAGAAAGTATCGATTCATTTATAGTTAACTTTATAGATAATTATCAAGATTGTCTAGGTATTACAACTAAAGGTAATTATAAATATAATCATCAAATTCGGTATAATAAGAATAATCAAAAATATCCTCCAACAATTAAATTAAAAATTTTTGAAAATAGCACAAAAGTAGTTGATTTATATGGTAAAGAAATCAATAATTTTTGTGAATACATTAAACCAAATGCTAAGATTCAAGCTCTTATTAGATGTAATGGATTATGGTCTTATGAAAATAAATGGGGATTATCATGGAAAGTATGTAAAATAACAGTTAATAACCCCCATAACTTGATTGATTGTTCTTTTATTGATGATACAGATAATGAACAATAATAAAATAATATAAAGAAAAAATGAATTAATTTATACCCAGCACTCAATATTCAAAATGGATAAAAATTTATTTGAATTTATCATGATACTTATTATATATACTGTAGTATTATCTGGTGCAATGATTGTATTATCTTATAATATTTTATCTAATATTTTGGATAAAATTAACTATACTTAAAACTTAAAACTTTTTTATTTAAATTTAATTCATGCTGTAATGATTGCTTGAGTTATCAGCATAAACCCCGAATTGTTTAAATTCGCTATTAAATGCATTTGGTTGGCATGATTTAGTCTTATCTACTTTAAAACTTTGTACAAAAGGTGCTTCAGTGGGTTTTTGGAATTCTGAAAAAGTAGAATTTGCTGAAGAACCAACCATTGGTCTAGGAGTGGCTAAACCTGAACTAGCAGTTGGTTGTGGGGCAGGTGTATATGATGAAGCACAATCTTTAGGAGGTGTTAATGAATCAGATGAATTTAAAACTTTACCATTTTGGTCAACATTAACAGTTCTATAAATTGTAACTACATTTGCTCTGCCTGGTGGAAGAGTTGGAGTTTCAGGTACAGGGCAAGGAGGGCATATTTTAGGTGGGCATGCTTCTTTAGGTGGGCATGCAGGGCATTCTTGTTGTGGTGGGCATGGTTTGGGTGGAGGACATTCAACAACAGGGCATGGTTTAGGTTCAGGGCATTTAGGAGGTGGTGGGCACTTTTGACATAAACCAGCTGATACTTTGACTTGTGGGCATTTACAATCAGGGCATTTTTGTGTGGGTGGTAATGTTGATTTAAGAACATATTTGCTTTGGTCAAGTGTTGGACATTCAGGGCATAATTGAGGTTGTTGTGCAATACTCTTTAAGATATATCTAGAAGGGTCATAATCCATTGGTACAGGGCATTTACTGAGTTTTTCAACTTCGGTTTTGGGAAGATAAGCATCTTTATCAACAGCATCTGTGACACGACATGTTGTTGTGGGTGGTATTTCAGATTTAAATGCATATTTGCTCATATCAGGATAACCATTTGTCATATTTTTTTGAATGTCACTTAAACTAGCTTTAATTGCTGCAATATCGGCATCATCAGGTGAGAATTTTTCTAAATTGATTAAATCTTTAAACCCTTCAAGTTGTGCTTTTGATGAGTTAGGTTGCATGACAATTGAAAGGAAAGAAATAACAACTATTATGATAATTAAAACTGTTACAATGTTAAAATTTTTATTTTTGAAAAACATTCACTTTAATACTTTAATATTATTGATAGAAAAAAATAACTATCAAAAGTAATCAAATAAAAAGAAAAGAAAAGAAAATTAAAGTTTGCAACCTAGGCAAGGTATTTCATTTTTAGCAATATAATCCATTAAAATTGATGGACATGGTTTGCATTTAGAATTATTTGCTCCATTTGCAAATCCTTCCGATGATGGAGGTAATGTGACACCTGGTCCAGTTGTTTCTAATTCTCCAAACATAGTACCAAGTAAATCATTATTTAAATTTAAATTAATATTAAATGGTCTACTGTTTTGTGATGTAGATGTTCCAGCTGGTGTAAAAGTTCCAGATGGTGATGCTGTTCCAGATGGTGATGATTGGGATGATTGGGATGATTGGGATGATTGGGATGATGGTGATGATAAACCAGGATATTGATATTGTGCACCAGCATTTCCATTTAAGGGATTAACATAGTTTGATGAAAAAGCAGTGTTTTCATTGATGTCATAAACTGCAATATTAGCACTTCCTACATCTTTTGTGATATCCCAGAATTGGGATGAATAATTACCAACTCTTTGGACTGTTAAATTACCACCATTACTTGATAAAGCCATACTAGGGTCTTTTTCAGAAATTATCATAAAGAAACCATATTGAACACCTTGTGGTAAATCTAGGGTGGATCTAATTCCTGAATAGAATTCTCTACCTTTTTTAATAATATTCTCAAATGTAGTTGCATCATTGACTTGAATAATATTCCATCTTTGTTCAGAACTATCAATGTTGCACATTTTTGTTGTGTATGTTCCTGAATCTAGAACTACAATACAACCCGATGCTTCGGTATTACCTGATTTAATAAAAGGTATTTGAAATGGACTATTTATTGCTTTATTTGGTTGAATGGCGGTGACAGGGAATCTAACACCAGTTATATAAGACACTACTTGCTTAGGAGGTTCATTTTCCCACCAATTTTTAGGTGGTTGTGTTGGACATCCAAGAGGAACTGTTGGTGTTGGATCCGTAAATCCTTCAATATTAAATAATTTAAAAATAATGAATCCAATTAAACAAACAATTGCAATGACTAAAAATAATTGTTTTTCCGACATTATTTATCTCTTTTTTTATTTAATGAGAAATAAATATGAAAAAATAAAAAAATATAGTTATTTATTATTTAAACTGCTGGAGTAGGTAAAGTATATCTGCCATCAGCTTCTGAAACAATGCATGATGAATAGACAGGAATCTTATCATATCTAACTGCTGTTTCACTTTGTTTTTGTAAATATGAAGAATATATTTTTTGTAAATTGGCTAATCTTCTTTTTAATTCATTAATTGTAGCATCTTGTTTTAATTGTAATAATTGTGCATCATTTAATGCATTTATTTCTGGTAATGGTGTATCTTCTGTTTGGGGTACGGGTGATTCAGCATTTACACCACCAAGTGCAATTAAAGCTAGAAGTCTTTCATTTAAAGTCTTTATTTGATTCTGTAATTCAGGATTTGCTCCTGTATCAGAACCAGTTGGCATTGGATTATTTAACATATCTTTTAATAAATTAGCGAAATCAGTTAAATCATTATTTGCAAACCCTTCTTTTTTTGGTTGATTGTAACCTAAATAAAATAATGAAACTAATACTAGAACTACTAAAATTATTATTGTTGCTGTTCTCATTTATATAATTTAAAGAAATTTTTTTATTTTTTATTTTTAATAATAATTATATACTGTTTTATAAGGTCTTTTTTCATTAACAGCATTCAATGATACATTAGTATTATTTTTCATACCCATCATTGCAAATTCTAATGCTTTTATTTTTTTTTCAATGTCAGATATATTATTATCAAAAGTACTATCACCACCAAAATTTTCTTTTTTGCAATATAATATACTAATTAATAAAATTAGTATAATAAATAGTAATAAAATATTGATTTGTTTCATTCTTTATATTTTATTACATATAAAAAATAAATAAAAAAATAAAAAAGGTTTAGATTACATCATTTGTTGTAAAACTAAAATTTTACTTTCAATCCCTTCAATTTGAGTTTTAAGATTATTGATTTGTAAATTTTTTCTTTCTTGGTCTAATGTTTTTTGCTTAATTTTATTAATACCTTGTTGAGATAATTCGCCAAATTTTGCAATTAAAGGATCTTCAAATGGTTCTGAAATCATGTTATAATCTGTATCTATAAATTTGGAAATAGTTTGTTCTTTAACAGATTTTTTATCACATACTTTAACACCACTAAGAATTATAATTACTAATAATAATAATGCAATAACCCATACAGTATTTAAATTAATAGTTGTTAAAACACCCATTTATTAATATTTAATATTTATTAAGATTTTATTTTTATGAACAGATTGGATTTGTTTTTGGTGAACTAATCCATCTTTGATCTAAATTTAATGATAATGGACGACAATCTTCAATACTTATACCATCAATATCAATCTTTAAACATTTTTTCATATTACTAATAGGACATATTATATTAAAAGGATATTGAGCAGTATTTGCGCTTAGATTAATATTTATCTGTTGTTCACGATATGCACCATC
>JACCEB010394680.1_pt1 | contig 16020 bp, 13 predicted proteins | sample 7454761 | NCBI WGS metagenome assembly JACCEB01 (sample SAMN15323454, study PRJNA562643) | freshwater metagenome | isolation source: river surface water | place: USA:Blue River Watershed | collected 2017-08-18 | reverse complement strand
GGTAGTTCAATCCTCGGTTCACGCCCAACCCCCCAGTAACCTTTTAACCATGTCGAATGCAATGCGCCGTGTCGCAAACTACCTAGGTTTAGTTGATGACCCAGAAATCCAGAGCACAGTAGAAGCACCATCTACTCGCGTTCCTGATGTACGTATTCGTACTCGCGAACCACGCCATATTGCACCCGTGTTTAATCAAGAGAGCTCTCCGCAATTAGATCTTCCAACTCTTGATCGCATCATTACTTTGCACCCACGTTTTTATAACGAAGCGCGCACAATCGGTGAGCACTATCGTCAAGGAAATCCAGTCATCATTAACTTAACTGACATGGACGAAGCAGAGCGCAAGCGCCTTGTGGATTTTGCAAGTGGACTCGTATTCGGTCACAACGGAACAATTGAACGCGTGACATCAAAAGTTTTCCTACTCTCACCTGCAAACGTCAAGGTAAGTAGCGAAGACAAAGCTGCTGCAGCTGAAGCAAGCTTTTTCAATCAGAGCTGATAGTTAATTCATGTTACGTATCGGATCGATACTTCATTTAATTCTGCAAATATTTTTATTTGCATTGTTGGGACGTTTGATTCTTGATTACGTCCGAATGTTTAAACCATCATGGCGACCAAGCGGAATCATTTTGATTCTGGTTGAGGCTATTTACACCATCACAGATCGGCCAATGAACTTCGTTCGCCGATTTGTTCCACCGCTTCGCTTAGGTGGCGCATCAATTGATTTATCTTTTATCGTGCTCTTCTTTGCGGTGCAGTTGTTAATGCCGCTTGTTTTGCTAATTTAACTCTTCACTAGTTTTGCGTTAAATCCAATTTCACTATCTAGTACCGGCAGGCTTGAATCTCTTGTGAATTGAGTTGCTAGAACTTCGGCGCTGATGTGCTCTTGCGCAGACTCGATTGCAGCGACAATCTCATCAGGAGCATTCCACGCCACAGTGATGCGATCTGAAATATCAAAGCCGCTTGTTTTGCGTGCGTCTTGAATAAAGCGAATAACTTCCCGAACATTTCCGGCGGCAATCAGTGCTGGAGTCAGTTCAAGATCCAACGCAACACTTTCGCCTTCGTGGCTCGCAACCATCCAGCCGGTGCGAGGAACTTCAGTGATAACCAAGTCATCTAATTCAATGCTCCAGCCGCCAACTTGTGCGCTGCCTGAAGCGCGAAGAGTTTTAACAAGAGCTGTGGCATCTGTGGCTGCAATTGCCTTGGCAATCGCCTGAACTTCGCCACCAAACTTTGCACCCAAGGAGCGAAAGTTCGCTTTAACAGAAATATCAACTAAATCTCCATCAGCATCTGCGATGTCTGCAAGGTCTGCAACATTTAATTCATCTGCGATTTGCTCGCGCATATCACTTGGTAGCGCTGACCAACCGCTTGCAGCGATGAGGGCTCTTTGAAGTGGCTGGCGAATTTTGATTCCAGATTCAGCGCGAGCTGCGCGTCCTAGTTCAACAATGCGCCTTGTGAGTGCAACTTGTCCTGAAAGTACTGTGTCGATATCACTTTGATTTGCGACAGGAAAATCTGAAAGGTGTACTGATTTTGCTGCAGATGGGTTTACTGGGCGTACAAGTTCTTGCCAGACATGTTCTGAAATAAAAGGAACCATCGGGGCCATCAATTGGGTCAAAGTTGTTAGGCATTCGTGAAGAGTTGCAAGAGCTGCCACATCACCATCCCAGAAGCGTCTACGTGAGCGACGGACATACCAATTTGAAAGGTCATCAATGAATTGCGCAAGGGCCTTTCCTGCACCTTGTGAATCAAAGTTGGTTAGAGAACGTTCAACTTCATTAATCAGAAGTGAGAGTTCAGAGATAATCCAACGATCCATGACTGGGCGTGTATTTCGAGCGGGCGATTGCGAAAGATCAAAATTAGATGCCTGTGCGTAGAGAGAGTGGAAAGAGATGGTGTTCCAATAAGTGAGAAGAGTTTTTCTAACTACATCGCTAATTGCATCGTGGCCAACTCGACGAGCCGACCAAGGAGAGCCTGCAGCCAACATGTACCAACGAACAGCGTCTGCTCCGTGTTGATCCATCAACGCCATTGGTTCAATAACATTTCCAAGGTGCTTACTCATTTTGCGACCATCTTTATCAAGAATGTGTCCCAAACATAAGACATTTTCATAAGATGACTTATCGAAAACAAGCGTTCCAATCGTCATCAAGGTATAAAACCAACCGCGAGTTTGATCGATAGCTTCGCAGATAAAGTCAGCAGGATATGAAGCTTCAAATTTTTCTTTACTGCCTTCTTGATGCGGATAGCCCCATTGAGCAAATGGCATCGCACCGGAGTCATACCAACAATCGATAACTTCTGGAACACGGACCATCGTTTCGGTGCACTCAGAACACTTGAAAGTGATGTCATCAACAAATGGACGGTGTGGATCGAGGTTGGATAACTCTTGGCCTGCACGCGCACCAAGGTCTGCAAGGGACTCGATACATACTTCGTGTTTGTTTTCGCAGCGCCAGATAGGAAGTGGAGTTCCCCAGTAACGATTACGAGAGAGCGCCCAGTCAATATTGTTATTTAGCCAATCACCGTATCGACCAGTTTTAATCGTCTCTGGATACCAATTCGTTGCCGCGTTTTCTCGCAAGAGTTCATCTTTAATCGATGTTGTGCGGATGTACCAGGATGGTTGTGCGTAATAAATAAGTGCTGTGTGGCAGCGCCAGCAATGAGGGTATGAGTGCTCATATGGTTGGTGGCGATACAAAAGTCCACGAGTTTTTAACTCTTTCACTAGTGGCTTATCTGCATCCTTAAAAAACATTCCGCCAACTAGTTCAACTTCTGCAAGGAAGTGACCATCGGGGGCAACAGGATTAACAACAGGCAATCCGTAGGCACGGCACACTTGCAAGTCATCAGCTCCAAAAGCAGGGGATTGGTGAACTAATCCGGTTCCATCTTCTGTTGTTACGTAGTCTGCTAATACAACAAAGTGAGAATCTGGGATTTCTACAAAATCAAATGGACGTGAATATGTTGTGCGCTCAAGGTCTTTGCCACTGATTTTCTTCAGGATTTTTACATCGCCCTGTAACTTTTCAAGCAGTGGTTCGGCAATAACTAAAACTTCTGTTTTTTCTTCATGCGTTACTTCGGCGGCAACGTAGGTAACCACAGGGTTAACGGCCACAGCTGTGTTTGAAACTAAGGTCCATGGAGTTGTAGTCCAGACGAGAAGCGCCGCACCAATTTCCTGAAGAGGACCAGATGTAATTGGAAAGCGAACATAGACAGATGGATCAGTAACAGTTTCATAGCCTTGCGCCAATTCGTGATCTGATAACCCAGTACCGCAACGTGGGCAATATGGCGCAACACGATGGTCTTGAACAAGCAAACCTTTTTTGTGAATCTGAGAAAGACTCCACCACACGCTTTCGACATAGGCAGGTGCCATAGTCCAATACGCCTCATCAAAATCAACCCAGAAACCCATGCGATTTGTCATCGCAGTAAAAGCATCTACGTGTCGTGTGACAGATTCGCGACACTTGTCATTGAATTGTGCGATACCAAATTTTTCGATGTCACCTTTGCCGCTAAAGCCCAACTCTTTTTCAACAGCAATCTCAACTGGAAGTCCGTGACAATCCCAACCAGCTTTACGAACAACTTGTTTGCCTTTCATTGTGTGAAAGCGCGGAAAGACATCCTTAAATACGCGAGCTTCAATGTGGTGCGTACCTGGCATTCCATTTGCAGTTGGAGGGCCTTCATAAAATGTCCACGTCGGTGCACCTTGCCGACCAGTCACAGACTCTTCGAATACTCCATTGGCTCGCCAAAAATCCAGGATCGAGTGCTCCATTGCTGGTAGATCAATCTGGGCTGGAATTGGGCGAAAGGACATAAGAGGGGAAGTCTATTCCATGCTCATCTGTAACTTTCTTCGTGGCGAAGTTGGTACTCACGCGCTAATCGGCATAAGGTGCGCGGCGTGCCGAAGAAACCGATAAAAAAAGCCGTCAAGAAAGCAGTCAAGAAGGCTGCAAAAAAGGTGGCGAAAAAGGCTCCGGCTAAAAAAGTTGCGAAGAAGGCTCCAGTTAAGAAAGCACCTGCCAAGAAGGCACCAGCTAAGAAAGCGCCAGCAAAAGCTGTAAAGAAAAATCCTGGCCGACCATTTCCTTCTAAGACAACCCTGACTGTTGATGAGAAATCACAAACAGTAAGTGTAAAAACTATTGTCGCTCCACAAAACACTCCTGTCGTTGAAGAGCGTCGCTTAGTTATGCCGCCTCCTGCGCGTCCGATAAAGAGTGGAAAGAAAGTTGCCCCCCTTAAACCAATTAAGCAGGCACCGACTCCTGTTGTCGTCTCTGATGGTGAGGCAGCATGGAACGCCGCAGAGCTCAAGGCGATTCGTAGCGAATTAGCAAAAGAATTAGTACGACTTCAAGCCGAACTGGCTGCAATTGAGAGTGAAATGGATGCACTCATTGCCGACGCTGGAGATGGCGCAGGAGATGATCAGGCAGATGCCGGCACCAAGACATTTGAACGCGAACACGAGATGTCTCTTGTGATCAATGCGCGTGACATGGTTTTACAAACAGAACGAGCTCTTGAGCGAATTGATACCAAGACGTACGGCAATTGCGAAGAGTGTGGTGCACCGATTGGCAAAGCACGTCTTCAAGTTTTCCCACGCGCAACACTCTGCATGCTCTGCAAGCAGAAAGAGGAACGGCGCTAATAATGCGCCCGTGGCGCTCGCTGTATCTCATCGCCTGGGTTGTCTGGTTATTTGATCTAGGAACAAAAGTCTGGGCTGTCAATGTCCTATCTTCGCGAGCAAATGTCGAAGTTCTAGGAACTTTTCTACAACTTACTTTTGTGAAAAACCCTGGAGCCGCATTCGGAATCGGCGCAGGAAGCACGATTATCTTTACGATCTTTGCATTCTCAGTTTTAGTAATCATCATTCGTTACGCAACTCAATTAACTTCTAAAGGATGGGCAGTTGTTTGCGGTCTAGTACTCGGTGGAATTCTTGGAAATCTTACGGATCGAATTTTCCGCGAGCCTGGCTTCTTGCAAGGTCACGTAATCGACTGGATTCAAATACCTAATTGGCCAGTGTTTAACATCGCAGATAGCGCTATTGTGATTGCAGCATTCATCGCAGTAGTCCTTACTATTCGAGATATTTCACCGATTTCACCAAAAGATCAGAGTTGAAAATGAGCCGAGTATCACGAACCCTGTCTGTTCCTGAAGGCGTAGCAGGTGAGCGCATCGATAGCGCGCTGACTCGAGTTCTTGGTCTTTCTCGAACCGCAGTTGTGCGTCTCCTAGAAGATGGCGACATCACGACTTCAGGAAAAGCCATGGCTAAGTCTGACAAAGTTACTGCGGGACAAATTATCGAAGTCTTGATGCCCGAAGAAAAGAACCCAGAACCAATTCCACTTACTCCCATCCCGGGCTTATCAATTATTTACAACGATGAATCAATAGTTGTCATCGATAAACCAGTTGGTTGCGCTGCTCATCCAAGTCCTGGTTGGGAAGGTCCAACAGTTGTTGGTGCACTGACTGCTGCGGGTTACACAATTTCAACCAGTGGTCCAGCTGAGCGAGCCGGAATCGTGCATCGTTTAGATGTTGGAACAAGTGGATTAATGGTTGTTGCAAAAACGGACCAGGCATACACATTTCTTAAAGATGCTTTTAAGTCTCGCACGGTTACAAAGATTTACCATGCACTCATTCAAGGACACATGGATCCAAGTACCGGAACAATCGATGCACCAATTGATCGTCATCCAAAAGAAGATCACCGTTTTGCTGTTGTTGCCAATGGAAAAGAGAGCATTACCCATTACGAAGTAATTGAGTTTTACCGTGGCGTTTCATTAGTTCAAGTAGAACTTGAAACCGGTCGTACTCATCAGATTCGAGTTCACTTCTCAGCGCTACGCCATCCACTCGTGGGCGACCTGACCTACGGTGCAGATCCAGTTCTTGCCGCCTCACTATCAATGACTCGTCCATGGTTACACGCGATGCAACTCGAACTCACGCATCCAGTAACGGCAGAGCGCTTAACCTTTAATGCGCCATACCCTGCTGATCTCACAAATGCTCTGGCGTTGCTTTCAAGCGCAGTTCTTCCTTAACGACTAATCTCACCACCGATGTCATCTTTTGCCCACCTTCACGTTCATACCGAGTATTCAATGCTCGATGGTGCTGCGCGGGTTGCTGACCTAGTTGCTGAAGTAGCGCGCCAGGAGATGCCGGCAATCGCCATGACAGATCACGGCAATGTTTTCGGTGCTTTTGACTTTTATAAGCAAGCAAAAAAAGTTGGCGTAAAACCAATTATTGGAATCGAAGCCTACGTTGCACCCGAATCTCGCTTTGAGAAAAAACGAGTTAAGTGGGCCGATGGCGGAGAAGATGATGTTTCCGGTGGTGGTGCATATACGCACATGACGATCTTGGCTGAAAACAATGAAGGTCTTTCAAATCTTTTTCGGCTTTCATCTCTTGCCTCGCTCGAAGGCTATTACTACAAACCGCGTATGGACCGTGAATTACTCACAAAGTATTCAAAAGGATTAATTGCAACAACAGGATGTCCGGGTGGTGAAATTCAAACACGTCTTCGTATGGGCGCATTTAAAGAAGCCATGGCGGCCGCATCTGATTATCGCGATATCTTCGGTGCTGAAAACTTCTATCTTGAAATAATGGATCACGGAATTGATATCGAATCTCGCGTGAAAGCCGATCTACTCAAACTCGGTAAGGAACTTGGACTGCCGCTACTTGCAACAAATGATTTGCACTACACATTCAATGAAGACGCAAGATCTCATGAAGCTCTTTTGTGCGTGCAATCTGGTTCGACCCTGGCAGACCCTAAGCGTTTTAAATTTGATAACGATGAGTTTTATCTCAAAACCCCCGCACAGATGCGTGAGCTCTTTAAGGAGATTCCCGAAAGTTGCGACAACACTCTTTTGATTGCCGAGCGATGCAATGTCACTTTACGCGAAGGCGAAAACTTATTGCCACGCTTTGAAGTACCTGCGGGTGAAACAGAAGATTCATGGCTCATCAAAGAGTCAGAACGAGGATTGCAAGAGCGAATGGGTGCGCGGGTTACTGATGAACATCGCGCACGTTTGAAATATGAATTAGATGTCATGATCAAAATGGGATTTCCTGGGTACTTCTTAGTTGTTGCAGACCTTGTTACACATGCGAAGAAAGTTGGAATCCGAGTTGGTCCTGGTCGTGGTTCTGCAGCAGGTTCATTGGTTGCATACGCACTCGGAATTACCGGTCTTGATCCATTAGAACACGGCTTGCTCTTTGAGCGCTTCCTAAATCCAGAACGTATTTCGATGCCAGATATTGACTTGGACTTCGATGAACGCCGTCGCAGCGAAATGATTCGCTATGCAACTACAAAATACGGTGAAGATCGTGTTGCACAGATTATTACTTACGGCACCATCAAATCTAAGCAAGCAATCAAGGACTCCACCCGCGTACTTGGTTATCCATATGCAATTGGTGAAAAACTAACTAAAGCGTTACCGCCCTCCGTTATGGGAAAAGATATTTCACTCGCTGGAGTATTTGATCCAAGTGATGACAGATATTCAGAAGCAGGAGAGTTTAGAACTCTCTACGAAAGTGATCCTGATTCAAAGACAGTTGTTGATACCGCAATGGGTCTTGAAGGACTTAAACGTCAATGGGGCGTACACGCAGCCGGCGTGATTCTCTCTCGTGAGCCTTTACTAGATGTTATTCCTATTCATCGCCGTGAAGCTGATGGCTCGATCATCACTCAATTTGATATGGGTGCATGCGAAGCAACGGGCTTACTCAAGATGGATTTCTTGGGACTTCGAAATTTATCGGTCTTAGATGATGCGCTTTTGAATATCAAAGCAAATAAGGGCGTAGACATTGTTCTTGAAGATCTCACACTCGATGATAAAAAAACATTCGAACTTCTCTCTCGCGGTGACACATTAGGAGTCTTTCAATTAGATGGTGGCCCAATGCGCGCACTATTGCGCAGCATGTCACCTGACTCTTTCCAAGACATATCAGCTGTTATTGCGCTATATCGCCCGGGACCAATGGGCGAAAACGCACATAACAACTATGCGGATCGAAAAAATAAACGTAAACCTGTCGAACCGATTCACTCTGAGTTATCTGAAGTCCTCAACGAGATTTTGGGCGACACATACGGTCTCATTGTTTATCAGGAACAAGTTATGGCTATTGCTCAAAAAGTCGCAGGTTTTTCTCTTGGTCGAGCAGATTTATTGCGCAAAGCAATGGGAAAGAAGAACAAGGAAATTCTTGATAAAGAATATGTTCCTTTTGAAGCAGGCATGAAAGCAAATGGTTTTGGCAATGCAGCAATCAAACGTCTATGGGATGTTCTCATTCCGTTCTCTGATTACGCTTTCAACAGGGCACACAGTGCAGGTTACGGTGTTGTGTCGTATTGGACTGCATATCTAAAGGCCAATTATCCAACCGAATACATGGCGGCCCTACTTACATCAGTGCGAGATGACAAAGATAAGTCCGCACTTTATTTGAGCGAGTGCCGACGTATGGGTATTCAAGTTCTGCCACCAGATGTCAACGAATCAGATGCTGAATACACACCACGCGGAACTGACATCAGGTTCGGTTTGGCCGCAATCAGAAATGTTGGTGAAGGCGTCGTCGCATCCATTAAGAGCGGACGTGATGCAAAGGGTCGTTACCAATCATTTGGAGATTTCTTAGCAAAAGTTGATGCGCAGGTATGCAACAAGAAAACAATCGAATCTCTCATCAAAGCCGGAGCCTTCGATTCACTCGGTCACACTCGTAAGGGTTTGATGGCAGTTTATCTAGAAGCCATTGATTCAGTTATCGAAACAAAACGCGCAGAAGCTATTGGCCAATTCGATTTGTTCGGGGGAGAGTCAGCAACCTCAGTATCAAATGTTGCACTCGACATCCCTGACGGTGAATGGGAAAAAGCAATGTTGCTCTCGTATGAAAGAGAGATGCTTGGGTTATACGTTTCAGATCATCCGCTGCTAGGCGTTGAACATGTTTTGCGCGCAGGCACAGATTTATCAATCAGCGAGTTGTTAGATGATGGCGGGCATCATGATCAGATTGTCACTATCGGCGGATTGATTACATCTGTTACTCGAAAAGTCACTAGACAAGGTGCGTCATGGGCGGTTGTGACAATCGAAGATCTCGAAGGATCTCTTGAGGCTTTGTTCTTCTCAAATACATACAACCAATACGCGTTAACTCTGACCGAAGATCGCATCGTTTTAATCCGTGGCCGAGTTGATAAGCGCGAAGATCAACTTCGATTCACAGCCCTTGAGATGAAGAGTGCAGATATCAATGCTGCCCCAACTGGGCCACTTGTTATTACTCTGCCAATCAATCAATGCACGCCTCCGGTTGTTGATCGGATGAAAGAGATTCTTCGTTCACACCCTGGAAAACGTGAAGTTCATTTGCATCTGGATGAAAATGGAATGCGTACAGTCATGAAATTAGAGACTTTGATTACGTCATCACCATCACTCAGCGCTGACCTGAAATCAATTCTTGGGCCTAACTGCCTTCAGGGCTAGTAGAATTAGGACTTCCAGCGAACCGATTTTTAGACAGTGCGAGGCACGCCAATGATGCGTTTAGTCGACCTTCGTGGTCAGCGCCTATCTAAATCTGGTTACACAAACCTTATTCCGCGTGCAGCACTCGATGTTGCAGAAGCGATGAAATTAGTTGAGCCAATCTTGACTCGAGTAAAAAATGGAAATGAAAGTGATTTGATTGCACTTGCAAAAGAGTTCGACGCAATCGCTCCGCAATCAATCAAGGTCCCACGTGAAGAACTTACGAAAGCCCTAGCCGCGTTAGACCCAAAGATTCGCGCCGCACTTGAAATATCCGCTGAGCGCATTAGAAAAGTTCACAGCGATCAAATACGAGGTGAAACAACAACACGTGTCGTAGATGGTGGCAGCGTTACCGAAAAGTGGGTTCCAGTAGACCGAGTTGGTTTGTATGTGCCAGGCGGGCGAGCTGTTTATCCAAGTAGCGTGATGATGAATGTGATTCCCGCACAAATTGCAAAAGTTCAAAGCATTGCAATCGCATCTCCTCCTCAGAGTGACTTCGGTGGTTTGCCGCACCCAACAATTCTTGCGACCTGCGAACTACTCGGTGTCACAGAGGTATACGCAGTTGGGGGAGCGCAAGCTATTGCGCTCTTTGCATATGGCATGGAAAATCTCTGCGAAAAATGCGATCTTGTTACAGGTCCTGGAAATATTTATGTTGCTGCTGCAAAACGTGCACTTCGAGGAATCATCGGAATTGATTCAGAAGCTGGTCCAACAGAGATTGCAATCGTTGCAGATGAAACAGCAATAGCTGCAGATGTTGCAGCGGATTTAATCAGCCAAGCTGAACACGATGTGATTGCAGCTGCTGTCCTCATCACCAGTAGTGAAAAACTCATTGATGATGTTCAGAAAGAACTCGCTATTCGTGTGCCTCGCACGAAACACTCTGCGCGAATCAAAGAGGCCTTAACAGGAATTCAATCGGCATTTGTATTGGTGGATTCCACAGAGCACGGTATCGAAGTTGCTAACGCATACGCCGCTGAACACTTAGAGATTCAAACTAAAGACAGCGCTAAAGATGCTCAGAAGATTAGAAATGCTGGCGCAGTTTTCATAGGGCGATTCTCTCCTGTTTCACTCGGCGATTACTCAGCAGGCTCTAATCACGTATTGCCCACAGGTGGTTGCGCATGTCACTCAAGCGGTTTATCGGTGCAAACATTCTTGCGTGGATTGCACTTTATCGAATACAACGAGAGCGCATTTACTGACATTGCACCAACCGTTATCACTCTGGCTAATTCAGAAGATTTACCCGCGCACGGTGAAGCAATGAGTGTTCGCTTCGAAGATAAGAGCTCATCATGAGTACATGGCCACAATGGTTACCGCTTCGCGACGAACTTGTTCCGATGTCGCCTTATGGCGCTCCGCAAGTAAGTGCCGATGCATCTCTGAATACAAATGAAAATCCATTTTCGCCTTCACCTGCTCTGATTAAGGCAATAGCTGATCGAGTCAGTGCAATTGGTGAGCAACTCAATCGCTATCCAGATCGCGAAGCAACAGCGTTGCGCACAGCCCTTGCTTCTTACATTAACTCCCAATCTGGAACATCGATTGATATTTCAAATGTGTGGGCCGCTAACGGAAGCAACGAAATAATTCAATCCATTTTCTTAGCCTTTGGCCGCAAGTCTGCCCTTGGGTTCACACCTTCTTATTCGATGCATCCTTTAATTGCAAAAGTAACCGCTACACCGTGGATTGATGGCACTCGTCGCAAAGACTTTACATTGGATTGTGACGCAGCAGCTGCGCAAATCGAATCTCTCAGACCAGCACTAACTTTTGTAACAACTCCTAATAATCCGACCGGAAGCGCAGTACTGATTGGTGAAATAGAGAGCCTTGCGCGAAGCACTAAATCCGTCGGCGGATTACTCGTAATTGATGAAGCGTATGCTGAGTTTTCATCTGAACAATCAGCAGTAACTTTGATCGAGAAATATCCCAATGTTGTTGTTATCAGAACTATGAGTAAAGCATTTGCTTTTGCGGGTGCACGTGTTGGTTATTTAGTTGCACATCCTTCTGTTATCGATGCCATGCGACTCGTTCGACTGCCGTATCACCTCAGCCTTCTGACTCAAGTCGCAGCCAGTGCGGCACTTGAATTTAGTGCGGAACTCTTGGCAACTGTTCAGGGATTAATTGCGGCCAGAGAAGATGTGGCGAGCCAGATGAATCAATTAGGCCTTGAAGTAGTTCCGAGTTGTTCCAATTTCTTGCTCTTTTCGGGTTTTAAGCGAGCGAGTGCAGATGTATGGAAAGATTTGCTCGATAAAGGGGTTCTCATTCGCGATGTTGGCCTCGAAGGATATTTGCGTGTAACCATCGGCAACGAGGTTGAAAATAAGAAGTTCATCTCGGCATTAAAAGATGTTTTAAACAAATAAAGACCAGCGAAGGGGATCCATAAATGAGAAGTGCACGCGTAGAACGTACAACGAAAGAGTCGAGCGTTCTTGTAGAACTAAATCTTGACGGACAGGGCAATATTTCCGTTGACACAGGCGTTGCATTCTTCGACCACATGCTTTCGCAATTAGGAAAGCACTCAGGCTTTGATCTCACTGTAAAAACAACTGGCGATATCGAAGTTGATTCGCACCACACTGTTGAAGACACATCCCTTGCCTTTGGACAAGCACTTCGTGAAGCACTCGGTGACAAAATAGGCATCCGCCGCTTTGGGGACGCCATGGTTCCATTGGATGAAGTTCTCGTGCAGGTAGCTGTTGACCTTTCAGGTCGTCCATATTTAGTGCACCGTCAACCAGAGATTGTTGAATTAATCGGAACCTTTGATACAACACTTGGCAAGCACATCTGGGAATCCATTGTTGCCGAAGCTCGTATTGCTCTTCACATCAGAGTTCTTGAAGGTCGCAATGCCCACCATGTATTTGAAGCGCAATTCAAGGCTGTAGCTCGTGCATTGCGAGATGCGGTTTCATTGGATGCACGTGTCTCCGGTATTCCATCTACTAAGGGCGTTCTTTGATAGCAATCTTGGATTACGGATCTGGAAATTTAAGATCTGCCCAACGTGCATTTGCTACAACTGGTCATGAAGTAAAAATTACATCTGACTTAGACGTTGCTTTGAAGGCGGACGGGTTAGTTGTTCCAGGGGTAGGTGCCTTCGCCGCGTGCATGGATGGCATAAATGGCATTAGTGCTGCAGAAGTAATTCGTGAAAGAAAGAACGCAGGCAAAGCAACACTTGGAATTTGTATCGGTATGCAGATTCTCTTTAGTGATGGGTTAGAACACGGTGCCCACAAAGGAATAGGTATCTGGCAAGGTGAAGTTAGCCAGTTGAAGGCACCAATTCTTCCCCACATGGGTTGGAACACAGTTGAAATCACAGGTCCTACACAACTGTTTAAGGGAGTAGAAAAAGAGTCTTTCTACTTTGTGCACTCATTCGCTGCTAAGAAATCAGTTGGTACATCACAAGCATGGTCCACACATGGCGAACGGTTCCTATCTGCTGTGGAAGATGGCGCATTATGTGCAACACAATTTCACCCGGAAAAATCTGGGCAAGCTGGATTGGCTTTAATTGCAAACTGGAGCGCAGGGTTATGAGTTACCTAGAACTTTTACCAGCCGTTGATGTAAAAGATGGTAAAGCAGTTCGCCTGGTGCAAGGCGAACTAAGTAAAGAAACCACCTATGGTTTGCCAATTGATGCCGCACTGGACTTTCAAAAATCTGGAGCCGAATGGATTCATCTAGTAGATCTAGATGCTGCATTTGGTATTGGCAGCAATGCGGAATTACTTGCAGGCGTTATCGGTGCACTCGATATTAAAGTTGAATTATCTGGCGGCATTAGAGATGACGAATCTTTGCGTAAGGCGCTTGCAACGGGTTGCACTCGAGTGAATTTAGGAACCGCAGCCCTTGAAAATCCTGAGTGGACATCACGTGTGATTGCAGAATTTGGTGATCGCATTGCCGTAGGCCTAGATGTGCGCGGTCGAGTTTTGTCTGCGCGCGGCTGGACTCGAGATGGTGGCGACTTATTCGAAACTATAGAGCGTCTCGACAAAGATGGTTGCGCACGTTACGTCGTTACCGATGTAACCAAAGATGGAACATTGGCCGGCCCAAACCTTGAGTTACTAAAGAGTGTTTGTGCAGTCACAAAAGCACCAGTTGTTGCAAGTGGGGGAGTTTCAAACTTAACCGATATTGAAAATTTAAGCGCACTGCTAAGTCTTGGAGTTGAAGGCGCAATTGTTGGTAAAGCACTTTATGCAGGGGCATTTACTTTGGAGCAAGCTCTAGAAGTGAGTCGTCGATGACTTTATCCGTTCGAATAATTGCGTGCCTCGATGTCACTGATGGACGAGTCGTTAAGGGCGTTAACTTCACAGATTTAGTTGATGCTGGAGATCCAGTTGAAATGGCTTCACTGTATGGATCAGAAGGAGTAGACGAGCTAACGTTTTTGGATATTTCGGCAAGTTCTGCTGGTCGCGAAACAACCCTTGATGTGGTTAGACGAACTGCAGAACAAGTTTTTATTCCGTTGACAGTCGGTGGCGGAATCCGAAGCGTTGAAGATGTCAATCAGTTACTCCGTGCTGGAGCAGATAAAGTTTCGATTAACACCGCAGCGCTCAAGCGGCCTGAACTCATTTCAGAAATCGTTGATCGATTTGGTTCGCAAGTATTAGTGCTGTCAGTGGATGCACGGAGAGCACGTACGGATTCTGGATTTGAAGTAACAACACATGGTGGACGCGAAAGCTCTGGAGTGGATGCGATTGCATGGGTTGAGAAAGCATGCGCACTAGGCGTTGGTGAAATTTTACTTAATTCAATGGATGCAGATGGGACTCGTGCTGGCTATGACATCGGAATGATTTCAGCTGTCAGATCTGTTTCTAAAGTTCCACTCATTGCAAGTGGCGGAGCAGGTGCACTCTCAGATTTCGCCGCAGCCCTTGATGCGGGAGCAGATGCGCTTCTGGCAGCAAGTGTTTTCCACTTCGGGATTCACCGAGTTGGCGATGTGAAGTCATATTTGAGCGCTGCGGGATATTCCATTCGCACGCTTAATAACTCTTAGGGCAGAATTACGCCATGAGCAACTATCAGTTATCCGAGGATATTAAAGGGTTGCTCAAAGATCCCGATCTCTTAATCCCTGCAATCGCACAAGATGCGCAGACTAAAGAAGTATTGATGCTTGCCTATGTCAATCAACAAGCGTTGGCTCACATGATTGCAACAGCCACTGGAACATATTGGTCGAGATCGCGAAACGAGTTATGGGTAAAGGGTGCAACATCTGGACACACACAAAAAGTTATTTCACTTGCACTTGATTGCGATGGTGACGCTCTGCTCATTTCTGTAGAACAGATTGGAGCGGCTTGTCATACGGGCAAAGAAACTTGCTTTCATCAGCCGATTCAACTGGGATGAATCTAGAAGAGTTTCGCGAATATGCCCGTAGTTACAACGTTATTCCTGTAACTCGAAAACTATTGGCCGATGGAGAAACTCCGCTCGGTATTTATCGTAAACTCGCAAAAAGCGCCCCAAATACTTTCTTGCTTGAATCTGCCGAACATGGCGGTGCGTGGTCTAGATATTCATTCGTCGGCGTTCGTACAGAGTCAACACTGAGTGAAAAAGATGGTGCTGCCATTTGGATTGGAACCTATCCAGCGGGGGCACCCCAAGGTATAGATCCATTACAAGCACTTCGAATTAGCGCAACTCATTTAAAGTCACCAGTTATCGATGGGTTACCTCCACTTACAGGTGGCCTAGTTGGCTACATGGGTTATGACACCGTACGCAGATTAGAAAAAATTGGCAGTACATCAACAAAAGATTTGCCGCTTCCAGAGTTAGCGTTCATGTTGACTAGTGATCTTGCAGTGATGGATCACAGCGACGGCACCGTGACTCTCATTGCAAATGCCATCAATTGGGATGGCAGTGATAGCAGAGTTGATGAAGCGTACGCCGAATGCGTTGCTCGTTTAGATCGCATGCAAGACGAGTTGAACTCTCCACTCGATGGATTTGTTAGCGAACTCGAAGGTCGCACGCTTCCAGATTTTGATTCAAATACAACGCAAGACAAATACCGTCAATCAGTGAAGGAAATAAAGGAAGACATTTTGGCAGGAGAAGCTTTTCAAGTTGTTCTTTCGCAACGCTTTAGTGTTGATGTGAAAGCTGAACCCATAGATGTGTATCGAATGCTGCGCCTTCATAATCCAAGTCCTTACAT
>JACCEB010170269.1_pt1 | contig 16022 bp, 8 predicted proteins | sample 7454761 | NCBI WGS metagenome assembly JACCEB01 (sample SAMN15323454, study PRJNA562643) | freshwater metagenome | isolation source: river surface water | place: USA:Blue River Watershed | collected 2017-08-18 | reverse complement strand
TGCATATGTCTTTTTTCATCTTCTCCCAGGAAATCTTTGGGTTCTAATTGAGAACTTGGTTCGCTAAAATCACGTTTTTCGAGAACTTCTTCCAACATTTCCCGATACCTTTTTGTTTGAAAACCTACAATATCTTTTGTTTTTGGCGTCGTATAATTGTTTTTCAGAACTTGCAGCGCATGATGTGCAATATATATAATAATTATCGAAATCACTATTGTTTGTAATATCCACCACATATTACATTAACGTGGCATATAATTAGGTGTTTTTTATACGAAGAGTAGCAAAAAATTGATTTTATTGGTTGACAAAAGCATATAAACCAAGCACCACATTTACTATTATACATTCATCATGTCAAACATTCTAATCGTTGAAAAATTAGGCAATATCAAGGGCGCCGTGTTGAAATCCGAAGACGATATTTATAAAAAAGCCGGTTTAAAGACCGCCGAAGGATTCAAGTGTTATACCACTTGGCCCGTCGAAATTGGCACTAAAAAATACAATATTAGTCTCTATGGTAAAACGAAGGGTCGCGCCAACGGCGAAAACAAATACGAGTTCCCCCCACCGGTTGACAGTGTGTTGTTTTTCGGTTCATGCGTATTAATCAATCGTGATGAAACCGGTAAAATCGAAGATTTATCAAAAAGTGAATGGGATACGATTTACGAAACATTGTATGGAGGATTCGAAGATTTAGGTGATGAAGATTCAGATGAATCGGATGAAGAAGACGATGATCCAACTGTAAAACGAACCAAAGACGGGTATGTCAAAGACGGATTTGTCGTCGATGGAGACGATGATGATGAAGATGAAGATGAGGACGATGAAGATGAGGAAGATGATGATGACGAAGATGAAGTCTATGTGAAAAAACCGGTAAAAAAATCGTCATCTAAAAAATCGACCAAGATAACTTCAGTATTTGAGTTGAAGGATGTTGATCCAGAAAACACTTATTTGGATTGTACTAGTGAATTGAGTGAAGAATCATATATTGAATAAAATCTATATAAACATAATTGCACATATAAAATAGCAACCAAAAATGATATATTTTATTTTACCAAAAACGAATCTGACATTCACAAATATACAATGTATATCTGATACGCGCAGTGATGATATGATCTTTCCGAAAATATCGTCATCTATGTCAACATTTCTAAAAGAACTAAAAGAAAAATTACACGATTATGAATATGACTGGGATATTTATAAAAAATACACGAATCCATATGAATATGTACATAGTAATGTTCCTGAACCTATTTTCAAATCAAAACATTATAGTCGTATTGCCATGAATGATTATAAGAAAAAGGGGGTGGCAAAATACAAACCATTGTCACGTGCCTATTATAAAATGTTGGAAATGATTCATTCTTTTTATTTGATTAGTAATTACGACGCACCTATCAAAAGTTTTCATTTAGCGGAAGGTCCAGGAGGATTTATTGAGGCATTGTTGAAAACCCGTAAATGTTCGAGTGACATGTATATCGGTATGACATTGTTGGATGATAGTAATGACGACAATATTCCGGCTTGGAAAAAAAGCCAACATTTTTTACGTGAAAATCCGAATGTGACATTGGAATATGGGAAAGACGGGACCGGAAATATATTGTCTTTAGAAAACTTGGATTATTGCCGTGAAAAATATGGGTCGTCCATGGATATTATCACTGGCGACGGAGGATTTGATTTTTCCGACGACTATTCGAATCAAGAAAACAATATTATCAAATTATTGTTTGCCCAAATCGTATATGCAGTAACCATGCAAAAACGTGGGGGACATTTTGTATTGAAAGTATTTGACTGTTTTTTCGCATCAACGGTTGATTTACTTTATATTTTGAGCGCCTTTTATAAAAAAGTCTATATCTCTAAACCGAATATGAGTCGTTATGCCAATTCGGAAAAATATGTAGTATGTAAAGGCTTTCTCTATGAAAATAGTCATAGTTTTTATCCCATGTTTCGCAAAGCATTTTCTGATATGATAAATATTCAACATGTGGGGCGTTTTTTGTCGATGCACATTCCCCATTATTATTTGACTCGTTTAGAGGAATACAATTCCATATTTGGACAACAACAAATGGAGACGATCTATTCGACGCTTGTACTTATGGAAAATAAAAACACCGATCGAATCGATAGTATGGTGAAGTCGAACTTACAAAAATGTATTCAGTGGTGTGTAAAATACAACGTTGACTATAATCCAATATTTAAGGATCCAGTTGTTAGTGAATATGTAGGGGAAACATTAACTTGTGAAAAATCAGTATGCGAATGGTAATGATTTTTATAGTATGTACATATACTATAAAAATGGGAGCAACAATATCCAAAAAAATCATCGTTCCAAAACCTTCAATCCCTCCACATATCCAACCCATAAAAGTTGACGAAACTCGCAATATAGAGAATCAAGTGTTTACATGGAATCGACGATTGCAATTATGGAAAGACACAGAGACTCGATTAGGGCGATTATAATACCAATTATTCGGTTGTTATTATACATTTATGTTGTATTTTTACCAACGAAAACAGTGCTTTGATTCAGTCCTGATTCTAAGAAATAAGGAATTTCATCAACATTACCTTTATATGCACCCTTTAATAATACGTGACCGGTATATGATAAAGTATTTGGATTATTTTGATACATTACGCTGTAATCATATAACGTAGTAGATGACCCTCCATAAGTTTCATTAACGGTCTCATCGTGAGCGTGGTAATGATATCCATAGTCGCCGTGGTGATGTCCACCATATTCATCAAGCGCAATCGAATAACCGCTCATAGTAGAATAATCATTTTCATATTTACCATACAGTGCAATGCCATCAAATGAAAATCCAATGAGTGGCGGATGAGAACGTCCAACATAATCTAGATTGTTATACAAATTGAATATATTATTTGCATCGGCACCATGCCCGTCTGCATGATAATGCAACCCGGCTGATAAATTACGTCCAACATGATGTCCTTTTGGAGAAAGTTCGGCTTGATATTGAGCACTATTAAGCGCATTGTTCATGTTTGGGAAAATGACAACTCCATCAATCATAATACCTACTTCTCTTAGCATTGAATAATTGTAAACATTATATGGAGGCATTTCACTATATCCAGATTGATCACGTAAATTGTCACTACTTATAACGGTGTTTTCAGTAACATCATTTACTGTACCATAATCTAATAGTGGAATCTTAAATAAACTATATCCCATTGTTTGATCGCGTGTAACACTACTTGTAGTATAATTACTAGTTGATCCATCTCCTGGTGGTTTAGGAATATCCATTAATCCACATGGTCGATCAGAAATACCATAGGATACAACGCACATGAATGGATGATATTTTCCGACAGTTCCATAAGTACCTGTGGTATCGGGTTCGCATGTGAAATATATATAGGGTACTGTGTACATACCAACCGTTCCATTTCCAGCACTATTCGATTGCAATTGGAAACTTAATGCACCATCGCGGAATGTACTGTATATCGATGTATCATACCTCAATGAGTTTCCTTGCGCTTCAACTGTTGATTTTATAGTAGCCAACATGATTTCGGCAGCAGATTTAGTAGATGAATCTGGTCCGACACTTGCAACTTGATTTGAATATGCAGTTTTAGTCATAGAATTAGTGACTCTAGAATATAAATTACTTTCAATCACATCAATATAATCATTAATAGATACGCGAGTATTTGTAACATAATTAATCACGTTGGGATTAAAATCGTCGGGCAATGATTCTTCGAAAGGAGATGAATATAATATGAATTGAGTGGCATTATTGATTGAACTAACAAGTGACAAATTAGATGTATTGTATTTTACATAAAAATTGATTCCGGTAAATGATGCATCTATAGTATGTTGATTCGTTCCGGATGCATCATACTTATATCGGGATTTTGCTTGCAAGCAATTGTTTCTATATTCAAAACTAATATATCCATTTGTCGTAGTGCGGTCTTTTCCCCAATTGTTTTTGAATACCAGATTTAAACTTGAATCACAATCAATTGAATATACATTATGAAAATTGGAATCGAGTCTGAAATTGGTTGCACTGAATGCAGTTGTTCCCGATAAATCGGCAATAGTTTGGAATGTGGTTTTCAAGTAATCCTTGTATGTTATCATATTTGTATATTCTACAAAAGATAGGTCATAATTATCTGTGATTGTTAGATAATTCGCAGGCGAAGAATACGGAGCGATGAGGTATCGTTTTAAATGAGTCATTGTGGCGTTTGAAATATCAATTTCATGTGAAAATGTATTATTTATAATAGTTTTGAACGTAAATGGTGTGAATACATCCCTATTAGAATATAAAGTTGGTGTGATACCGTTGATTGCAGATCCAGGCCACCCTGATTTTCCGGAATAATAATAAATAATTGCATCTGATGCATTTTCATAAACTCCAGTTGATTCAATCGTTGGTCGATCACCTTCAAATATAATCGATGTCAAATTGCTACACGATGAAATTGCATATTCACCTATACTTGTTACTGACGCTGGTATTATGATACTTGTAATTGCGAGGTTTTGAAGTGCTCGACTACTGATGGTAGTTAATGTATTTGATAATGTTATGGAAGATAAATTGGTACAATCTTGGAAAACTGCATTACCGATAGTAACTACATTATTCATTGTGATTGATTGTATTGCGGTATTCGATGCGAATGCATATTCATTTATAGTAGTTACACTGTCTGGTATTGTATACGAGGTTGATACATAATCATAATATGAATATAAGATGGATCCATCATAACTAAATAATGCATTTCCAATTGTTATAAAACTTGTATTTTCTGCATCAATCGTAACGGAGGTTAAACCTGTACATCCTTGGAAAATATTCGTTCCGATACTAGTTAATGAACTTGGTAAATTAATAGAGGTCAAGTTGGTACAATTATAAAATGCTTGAACCCCAATCGTAGATACGGTAGGTCCTAGTATAATGGATGTTAAAGATGTAGAATAATAAAATGCATAATCTCCTATCACTGACACATTATTCAAGTTAATTGATTGTAATAACGTAATAGATCCAAATGCTTCTTGCAAAATAGTAGTTACACTATCTGGAATTGTATACGATAGTAAGTTATCATAATATGTATATATAGTAGATCTATCGTAGCTTAATAGCGTTTTATCTTCGGTTTTAAAATGAATATTTGCATCATCTATAGTTAAACGTACAATATTGTTGCATAAATTGAATATTGCATATCCAATACTAGAAACACTACTAGGTATTTTTATTGTGATTAATGCACTATCCCAGAATGCGTAATCTCCTATACTAGTTAATGATTGACCTTCTATAGTTACTTCTTGCAATAACGAAGTCCATGCAAATGCGCCAATGCCTATACTGGTAACTTGGTTTCCAATTTTTACATGTGTTATTTTTGAACTTTGAAATACCCAGTCATTTATTTTAGTTATATTATCGGGAATCAATACTTTGGTTTGAGTTCCGGTGAATCCAGTAACAATCGAATTGTCATTATCATCGTATACTAATCCTTCAGATGAATAACCAACATCATATAGGGCAGTTGCAGTATAATAATCAAATAATTGGGTAGCGTTATCCCATCCAGTTTTATCAGCATAATAATAAATAACCATATCAGAATTGGTATTCAAAAATGCATTATAGCTTTGTATTGTTGGTTTATTTCCTTCGAATAATATAGTTTTTATATTACGGCAATTATAAAATGCTAAGTTCACAATATAATCAACCGATGCTGGTATAATAATATGTTTTATTGACGTATTATAAAATAAACTATTCGTAATATATGTTATTGTGTTTGATAGTTTAACATTGATTAGATTTGTACATTGACTAAAACATTGGTTCCCTATTAGATTCACATTATCAAACATGATAACCTCTGTAATAGTACTATTATTTACAAATGCTAAAGAGCCTAATGATGTTACGCTGTTTGGTATTATTATTTTAGCTTGTGTTCCATTAAAATAAGACACTGTATATGTATTATTATCCTCATAAATCAATCCGTCTGATGAATAATCGCTATATAATTCAAGTAATTGATAACTGTATCCAAATCCATCAAGTGTTGTCATGCCATCCCACCCTGAACTTCCAGAATAATAATAAATAATTGCACTTGATGCATTCTCAGCAAATGCAGTCGAGTCAATCGTAGGATAATTGCCTTCAAATGTAATCGATGTTAAATTGCTACACAATGAAATTGCATATTGCCCGATTGATGTAACCATCGCTGGTATTATGATACTTGTTATTGCGAGGTTTTGAAGTGCTCGGCTACTTATGGTAGTCAACGTATTGGATAATGTTATAGAAGATAAATTGGTACAATTTTGGAAAACTGTATTACCTATTGTAATTACATTATTCATTGTGATTGATTCTATTATGGTATTCGAATCGAATACAGATTCATTTATTGTAGTTACACTGTCAGGTATTGTATATGATGTTGATACATAATCATAATAGGAATATAAAATAGATCCATCATAACTACATAATGCATTTCCAATTGTTTTGAAATAGGTATTTGATTCATCAACTGTCACTGTAGTTAAACTTGTACATCCTTGGAAAATATTCGCCCCGATACTACTTAATGAACTTGGGAGATTAATAGAAGCCAAACTAGTGCAATTATTAAATGCTCCATAACTAATTGTAGTTAATGAACTTGGGAGATTTATATAAGTCAAACTAGTGCAATTATTAAATGCGTTACTATCAATTGTAGTTAATGAACTTGGTAAAGTAATAGACAACAAACTATTGCAATTATCAAATGCGTAACTTCCAATTGTAGTTAATGAAATTGGGAGATTTATTGCAGTCAAACTAGTCAAATTATTAAATGCAGAACTATCAATTGTAGTTAATGTATTACCATTAATAATTATTTCTTCCAATATTGTAAATGACCCAAGCATATATATATTCGTGACCCCGCTTCCAATCATTATATGAGTCACTGTAGAGTTTGCATCATATATCCGAATCGATGTTACTTCATCTGGTATTAATAATTTGGATTGGATACCTTCAAACCCGATAACTGCGGTCGAGTCAAGATTATCATAAATCAATCCATTTGATATATATTCATTGACATTTAAAACAACCAATGGATAACTGTATCCAAGTCCATCAATTGTTGTCATGTAATCCCATCCAGTAGTATTACTGTAATAGTAAATAATTGCACTTGATGCATTCTCAGCAAATGCAGTCGAGTCAATTGTAGGATAATTGCCTTCAAATGTAATCGATGTTAAATTACCACAATATGAAATTGCATATTGCTCGATTGATGTTACTGACGCTGGTATTATGATACTTGTAATTGCGATATTTTGAAGTGCTCGGCTACTTATGGTAGTCAACGTATTGGATAATGTTATAGAAGATAAATTGGTACAATTTTGGAAAACTGTATTACCTATTGTAATTACATTATTCATTGTGATTGATTGTATTGTGGTATTCGATGTGAATGCAGATTCATATATGGTAGTTACGCTGTCTGGTATTGTACAAGATGTTGATACATAATCATAATAGGAATATAAGATGGATCCATCATAACTACATAATGCATTTCCAATTGTTTTGAAATTGGCATTTGATTCATAAACTGTCACGGAGGTTAAACTTGTACATCCTTGGAAAATATTAATTCCAATATTAGTTAATGATGTTGGAAGATTTATAGAAGCCAAACGAGTACAATTAAAAAATGCTGCATTACTAATTGTAGTTAATGAAATTGGGAGATTTATATAAGTCAAACTAGTACAATTACTAAATGCGTAACTATCAATTGTAGTTAATGAATTGCCGTTTATAATTACTTCTTCAAGTGCTGTGAATGAAGAAAACGCATATATATTCGTAACCCCGCTTCCAATCATTATATTTGTAACTGTACTATTTGTATTGTATATACTAATCGATGATACACTAGCCGGTATCCATAACTTGGTTTGGGTACCATTGAAACCAACCACTTTCCGTGTATTATTCTCATCATAAATCAAACCGTCGGATGAATAACCGGTTGGTACATACAAGTCAACTAATGGATAACTATAACCATCGCCGTCAATCGTAGTTGTTCCCTCCCATCCGGTGGTATTGCTATAATAATAAAATATAGCAGTTGATGATAATCCATAAAATGAATCGGTTTGAATGGTTGGTTTATTTCCGTAAAATGTGATCGATGACAAATTACTACAATTCACAAATGCACCATAATCAATAGATGTTACTAAACTTGGTATAGCAATACTAGCTAATGAAGTACAACTAGAAAACATTGTACTTGGTATTTGGGTTAAATTGCTTGATAATATAATACTTTGTAAACCGGTACACATATTAAAACAACTATTTCCAATACTGGTTATACTATTCGGTAATTGAATCGTTGACAATGATGAACAACTTGAAAAACCACCTTCTCCAAGTGTCTTAACATTATTTGATACCATTAAATTAATCAAATTATTACATCCAGTGAATGCATATGCACCAATTTTTGTAATTGTTGATGGAATGAAATATGATACATCAGATTTTCCAGGAGCGTATGTGATAATTTCAGTTTGTACTTTATTAAACAATACATTACTACTGGAACTATAATTCACATTTGCAGATTCGACGGTTATTGTGGCCAAATTACTACAATTTCTAAAAATATTATCAGTTATTGATAAAACTGAACTAGGAATATTTATAGAGGTTAGATTACTACAATTATAAAATGCATTATTACCTATTCCAGTGAGTGTATTTGGTAAAATAATATTTTGTAAATTACTATATCGATTAAATGCAGATGAATTAATTGTATCTACACCATTTTGTATTATAATATGAGTTACGCTTGAAAAAGGTCTAAATGCGAATGCGTCAGGTATTGTAGTATACGTATTTGGAATAAATAAATGGGATTGAGAACCCGTAAATGTCACCATTGTACCATTGTTGGTATATCCACTTGATGAATAAACTATAATAGAATCTGAAATGACTGATTCTATACTATTGGTTGTATCATATTGCGTCGTGCGCATTGATTTCACTGTAAAACTATATGTTGTATCGACAGTCAGATCAGACACTATGATTGGTGATGATTGCCCATAGACTATTTTATCAATCATTTCATTATCTTGGATATCTTTATATACAGTAATACCATAATCAGTTGCATTTATTGCTGTTTCAAAATATACTGATATAGAATTATCTCCATTTTCTAGATACATTATATTTGTGGGTCCTGGTATTATTAACACACGACTTGTATATGCACTTATAGTGGTTGTATATTCTCCATTCATAGTATATGATATAGCGACGCGTATTTGAGAACTTTCATAACTTGGTTGTAATAATAATGTACTACTTGTTTCATTATATAATCTCGTATTGCCTAGATACCAAGTATAAATAATGGGAGAAGATCCATCAATCAATCCAGCTTCTACTAATTTATGTGTAGCAGTCAATGTATCTCCAACAATAGTGTTTCCAATAATAGATACCAAGCTTATCGGGGTAATCCCTGAAATAGGTGTACCTGGCCAACCAATGGTAGAAGGATAATAATACATAGATGTAAATGGTTGTATATTTTCAAATGAATGTTCGGCGATCGATGGTCGATCGCCATTGAATATAAACGTATTCAAACTACTACATCCAGAAAAAGCATAATCGCCGATTTCTAGCACATTTGGTATGATAATACGATTCATACTCGTACATTCAAAAAATGCGTAGCTTCCAATATGCCGTACTGAATTGGGAATAATAATTGTTTCTAGATTATAACACCTATAAAATAAATTGTCGGAAAATGTTTGAATTGTCATGCTATCAATGGTAATAGATACTAATTCATTACACTCAGAAAATACACCGGTTTCTAGGACCGATGTGCTGAATGGTATATGTATTGTCTCGATTCCAGTGCATTCACTAAATGCATACTCATTTATTTCATTCACCCCATCCGGGATGATAATTGTTTGGATTTGAGAGCCACTGAATGCACGAATATCTATTATTTTCACGCTACTAGGCACGATGTAATTCGTTTGTCCCACGGTGCAATATTGTAGTAATTTGTCGGTAGACATTGTAAATAATGATTGTCCATCGGTTGAAAATCTAGTATTACCACTCTCAACTACTATAGATGATAGACTATTACATCCACGAAATGCATAATATCCTATATTTATAGTAGATGATGGTATTGTAATCGTTTGTAACAAACTGCAGCCTGCAAATGCATAATCACCAATCGTTGAAAGAGATGACGGCATATCTATCAAACGTAATGCAAGACAATTTTCGAAACCATGATCCACGATTTCATTTACATTTAAATTATTATACACTGATGGTATGTAAATAATAGCCGTATTATTTTGGGCATTACCATTTTTCCCCACAGTATAATTATTTTGTTGAGTACGTGTATATAATAATTCACCGGTTGTGCTACCCGTTTCCACATCTGATGTGTATATAATAGCAAGAACTGCAACTGTAAACGTATAGGTTGTCTGATTTGATAGTCCAGTTATAAAAATAGGCGATGATGTTCCATATTCAATGATTCCGTCCGGTTCCGATATAACCATATATAATAGTGAATATGTGGATGTTGTGCTGTGTGAAAAATATACAATTGCTGCGCCTGTACCCATTTCAATGGAAGTAATTTCAGGTGCGCCAAAATCGTAAGTATTGTCTTTTTCGAAAAAACAAAAACGAGGGGATTCAGTAAGCGGATATCCACGTTTTTCTTTTGGCATATATCCGGCATCTTTGCTCGCATATGCGATTGCATTCGCCACAGAACAACCGAAAGCGGACTGGTATTTTGCCAAGTTCTCAGTGATGGCTTCATATTTCTTGCGCATAATAAGTTCTCCACTTTGAGCCGCTCCTTGTTCGAAAAAACGAGAATTGTTGGGTTTTATTGTTGGGGCATCACATGCTATATCGGAAGGAGTGTACATTGTTTTATCATAAGGGCGCTCATTTTGTGAAAATGCTTTATTACGATCATATAAATATTGTGAAGATGATGTATAATACTGTGATTTACGCGAGGCTTGTGCATTATCAACAATCGCAATATCTTTTTTGGGCATTCCACCAGTACGCACCCGTCGTCTAGCAGTGTCTTCTTGTGAAAAACACAGTGTCGGTGTCAATTGCGTTGATCCACCGGTATCGTATTTATTCGTTGATAAATTGATATCCAGTGTATTATCAATTCCATTACACGATGTAGGTGCGTCTGTTTGAATAATCGTTTGCCCAGCGCCATGTAGTTCATCAATATGTACATTTAGCCGTGGATTACCATATGATAGATCAACACTGGCGATTTCTTTACGATAATGAACCACCGGGTTTGATAGAAAAATATTATGGCTATCGGTTATATTAATTTTATTTTTTTTGAGGGAAGAAGTAATTTGATGCAGAGTTTTACCTTTCCACCCAAAATAAGCAGATTCGCCAGATTTCTGCATATACTATATATTATAGTATAGTATTATCCTCTTTTGATAAGAACATGTTTTTATCATTCGTGGGTTCTCAATTAAATTATTTATATGTTTATTTCATAGTAAATGATCGAAAGTGCTAAAGTTCCGAAAATCGTCTTTATTGTTCCATATCGTAATCGCGAAAAACAATATTCTTTTTTTCAAGAACATATGAAAATGATTCTGGAAGATATGCATCCAGACGATTATAAAATTATGGTGTGTCATCAATGTGATGATCGTCCATTTAATCGCGGGGCAATCAAAAATATTGGGTTTTTAGTAGTAAAGTCAAAGTATCCGTCTCATTACAAAAACATTACATTGGTATTTAACGATGTTGATACTGTTCCCCGCACCAAAAACTGGCTTACCTACCATACTACCCGTGGAATTGTGAAACACTTTTATGGATTCACTTTTACATTGGGCGGAATTGTTTCTATAAACGCCGGTGATTTTGAATTGATCAATGGATTCCCTAATTTCTGGGCATGGGGATATGAAGACAATGTATTACAACGTCGCGTAATTAATGCGGGTATTACTATTGATCGTAGCCAATTTCATGAAATTGGTAATCCAGCCATTATATTTGATTTGGACGGACCTATAAAAGAAGTCAATAGTGGAGAGTACAAACGTTTTTTGCAAAAAACAAATGAAGGAATAAACTCAATTATTGATTTAAAATATACCATTCATCCAGACACTGGATTTATAGATATTGTCAAGTTTTCAACGGGACAAAACCCAGACATGTCTAAATATAGTAATTATGATTTGAATAATGGAAAAGCCCCTTTTGATACCAAGTTTGGATTAATGTATAATAATCGTACACGTCATAAAGGCGCACGCATGGGTATGATCGTATGATCGTTACACAATTGTATAATACAAAAAACATAATAAACACTAGTTGCGATTATTATGTAGCAATCAATCATGAATATAGTATTTGAATATGATGATTTTCACAGCGATAATATTTTTTTCTTAGAACGGAAGCGAAATGTAGTCATTGATGGGTTCTTCTCCAAAATTATATACTCGGATGAGTTCTTCACGATGAATGGGATTTTTTTCGCGATTCCGTTGCAAGTGCAAAAGAATGGAGCAAAAGATGCTAAATATATTCATTTTTACCCCCACGATATCAAAAACATTTACAATATTACGAAACTCTCGGAAATCGAACATTCCATTATTAACTATTATAAAAAGACACAAGGAGTGATGGAAAAACGGAATAATTTGGTGCTTACTAACCAATTATACAATGGATGTTTCAAGATATACAAAGAAAACTCGTTTCCCAGTGGGCAGCCAAAAAAATATATGCTAAAGATTTCCGGATTATGGGAAAGCGCAAATGAAGTGGGGATCACATACAAGTTTATGGAAATGGCCGAAGTGGTTTAGGAATATTTGTCTAAAATACATTTGGGAATCAATTGTTCTTTTAGAAGATCCATCTTTTTGAAACATTTATTGATGGTCACGTCACTTACTCCGGAAATCTGTTTGATGTTGGTTTTTGACAGATTCAGATTGCAATGATAGGATATGAAATAAATGATTCCGGCAGCAATTGCATGCGGTGTATTGTCTGTGATACTGTTATTTTGTTCGAGTTTTTTAGCAATGAACTTGGATAACATAATGAGTTCGGGGTTCATATTTAGACGGCTGCAATAACGTTCGATAAATGAACTGGGTGTAGTTGTTTGCAAATTGGTTTGTTGGGATGTTTCGAAACCCCGTTCAATGTTGTGTAATATATTGACCGCGGTAGAGCATCCGGTAGTCGCACTGGTTTTGTCCAATTGGAAGATTTCGGCAATCTCGTGGGCGGTGCGGGGGCAACCATTTAGACGACACGCAATATAAATGGAGGCGGCTTTAATACCATCGCGATTTAATCCCCTAAACATCTTTTGCTCGGAAATGTCTTTGTGAATGGCAATGGCTTCGTCGATCAATATTTTAGGAATACCTGCATTTTGCGCCATAATGGTTATGAATTGGAACTCATGGTAGAGTGATTTTTCTTTATGAGGCATCGATTGCCATTCCGTCCATTTGCGAATCTTTTTCATTTCGTAGGAAAGTTTATTGGTTGCCATCACTTTACAACCGAAAGAAGACTCTAATAAAAGTGGATTGATGGGATTACCACAACGGGTAGGATCATTGGCGTTTTTGTCGTCCGCACCATAAAATCGCCATTCGGGAGAATAATCGAGAGTATCGGTATAAATGATCGAGCATGCATTGTTGGTGCAGGTAGGGAACCCGTCTTCCATAATCATCAGCGTCGAATGACATGCTTGACATAGACCCATTTCAAGCGACGAAGATGATGGTTTTATTGTTTCCGACGACTTGGTTTCAATGTCGAATAAATCCCATAGTTTCGATTTATCGGCATTGGATAAATGGGACTTTTTCTTTTTGGTTTTGTTTTCGGGTTTTGGGGCAATTTCTACTTTAGCATCAACTATGGTAGGATCGGGTTTTCGTTTTATTTTGACAATTGTATCAGTATATTGGATCATTTTAGATTGTATAAAGAAATGTATTCCCTTTATACAAACGCATCAATTTTGTTGTAATTATTATATCCTTGTATTATAGTGAAAAACAATATGTCAGTTGCAGGATCTATTACGAAGGTAGTTGCTGGCGCTGCTGATGCGGTTGCTGGTACAGTTGCGAAAACAGTCGCTCCACTCATACCAGAGTCAGTGTACGGAACAATGGGAAAACAGTTTATAAATATTATTTGTGACACTTTATATCATGGTTCAAATGAATTGAAACTTCATCCAAAAGAAGAAATACTGAAGATTATTGAAGAACAATTGAAACGTGGACTAAATGAAAATGCAGAACAAATCAACAAGAGAATGAATGAAGTCATTGCTGAAGAAACTCGTAAATATATGCAACCGTTTTTATCGAACAATACTATTTCAGTGTATATGATGAAAGATATATTAACAAAACATTTTGATCTATGTGTAAGTATAATACAAAAGGCTAAATCGTCGATTCATAAGAACAATACGAAGGTCGATGATAAAGTAAATGCAATCATGGAGCAGTTAACAAAACCAATTTTAAATGTTTCCATACAAAAGGGTGGTAGTGTTATACCTGTTACTGACTTTAATCCTAATTCACCTTTTACAAATGAACTATCAGACACGAAAGTTGAACCTATTAATAAACCTATTGCTATACCTAGTGTCCCATCTGTGTCAGATAGTTCATTTGAAAAACTCGCACAAGAATCAGTGAGTATATTCAAAGAAAAAATGGATAAACATGTATCTGGAGAAGCAATAAATGATGTGATTATAAATGGATTGCAATATCATATTGACAAACCAGAAGGGCGACAAATGTTTTTACGTCAAATTGAACCTGTTTTGCGATCTTATGCTCTCGAATATACAAATAAAGGGCAATCACTCGCGATACTATTCAGTCATTTATGTTCCGTCGAACCAATTCATTCTATAATGAAAAATAACCTAACCGATTATGCGAACAATGAAGTCGTCGATGCAAGAATTGTCTGCAACAATATTAAAAATGCGATGAATACGAATATTAGTTTAGTGAACCCATTAAATGGTATATACGAAGACATGAAAACATATTTTACAAACCCCCAAATTATAGAAAAAATGTATAACGATTCGAATAAAACGATATGCACAGGTACTCAAGAACTCAAGAATGCAATTACTGGGAACGATGAAATTAGTGCTGTTGAAGTTGTCAAACCCACTGTTCTTGAAACTGATGACCAAGAGTTATTTCAACTAGATGAAGGCATGTTAACAACTATGTGGAACAAGGTTAAACCGTCTGATGTAGAAACACTGAATAACATGGAAAATGATACAAACAATAAAATCGAGAATTTTTATATTACAGGTATGAGGAAATTAAGTAATTATAAACCAGACAAGATAACAATCGATACCTATAAAAATGTTATGCAAAAAATAATTGATGAGGAAAATGAAAAACTGACCAAAAAAACTGGCGGTAAACCAAAACGCGTTTCCAAAACCAAACGCAGACGCCGCACTTTCCGCAAACGAAACACGACTCAACGTCATCTATGAAAATGATACCTTCTTTTCCAACTTTTCAAACAAATCGGACTTGTAAACTAATTTGCCCGATGGTTTATATTGATCAATCGGTGTATATTCTTTACCCGCTTTTTTAGGAGGTTCTCCATTCTTGTCGTTAAACAGTTTGGCGTTCATATCTTCTTCTTCGTCTTCTTCCTTTTTCG
>JACCEB011464067.1_pt1 | contig 16026 bp, 6 predicted proteins | sample 7454761 | NCBI WGS metagenome assembly JACCEB01 (sample SAMN15323454, study PRJNA562643) | freshwater metagenome | isolation source: river surface water | place: USA:Blue River Watershed | collected 2017-08-18 | reverse complement strand
TAGTATTATTATAATTTATTGATGGTACATTTTTTGGTATTTTTTCTCTAATTATTTCTTTTATACAATGTTGTTTATTTCTAAATTCTTTGGTTGTATTTTTTGAATTCAACATTTTATAATACATATTCATATTCATATTCATATCCATATCTATAATATTATAAATATATTTAAATTTTATAATTTACACATATCCAATCTGGAAATACAAAAATATCTCCGTGCCACTTATCAACTTTATCAAAATCCGCATAAAATACTTTTGAATATGTAAAAGATAATAGTCCTATTAACCAAGAAAAAGTTCCATGACTTAAAACTATATTTTTACATGTTGACGCAAATTTTATTGTTTCTTCTTCATTATTATCAAAAACTTGTAATTTATATTTTCTTTTTAAATTTTTACAAATTTCATGATCAATAGAATCACTTGATATATATCCTTTATCAAAGTTACATTGTGAAATAGCTTTATCATAATATTCATAATGTAAAGTTAATTTATTTCTATTTTTTACTAAATCACCTAATCTTACATGAACAAATAAATCATTATTATTATCATAACGATTTTTATGATGATTATGATTTATTATATTATTTTTTATTATATTATTATTAATATAATTGCTTAGATAAAAAGAAAATTCTTTGGTTTGAAAAAAAGCCGAATTAAAAGACATAGATATATTTGATAAATTTACATTTGTGTTTACTATATAATCAAAAAATGTTTTATCATTTAATAATAAATAATTTTCAGAACCATTATTTTTACCAATATGCAAAATTATACCCATATTTTCAAAAAACTTTTTTTCGGAATATTCTATGTATAAATTTGACTTTTCTGATAAAAAATGCGCAGCCATATTTCTAAAAAATTGATTAGCCAGTCTACCTGAAGTATTATTTATATTATTTAAATTACTTTGATGACTATTTAAAAGTGGTAAAGTTATTTCTTTTTGTTTACTTTTTATAATTAATTCATTTAATATCATATCTCTTTTTTTCAAAATATCATTTTTATTATGATTTTTCAAATAACTGTTTTTTATACTATTATTATATTCTATTTCACGTTCTAATAATTCTTTCTGATGTTTTAATTCTTTTTTAATTTCTTCTTCTTTTTTTGCTTCTTCTTTTTTATTTTGTATATCATTTTGTATATCATTTTGTATATCATTTTGTATTTCAACCATTTCTTTTGATAAATTATTAATTTTTTCTTCATATTCTTTTCTTAAAATTCTTTTTTTTTGTTTTTCTTCTATGTTTTTTAAAAAATTACTTGTTGTTGTCTTAGAATTTAAATTAATAAATTTTTCTTTTTCTAACTGTTTCATATCTCTTTTTTCTTTGTTTAATTTTATTATTTTTGATTGTTCTTTTTCCAATTGTTGTTTTTCAAATTGTTCTTTTTCCAATTGTTCTTTTTCCAAATTATTATTGTTATTTAAATTATTATTTTTTATTCTATCCTTTCTCTTAGATTCGTCTCTATTTCTAAATTCATTACTAGTTGTCTTTAAATAGTGTAGTTTATTTAAATACATAATAAATTATTGTAATATAAAAAAAAATTTTATATTACATAAAACAAATAATTTATATTAAATCAAATAATTATACATTTTTAAACATACATCGCCTCCAAACTTCTTCTAACAAAATTGTCTCTATCATCTTTTTTTATTAATTTATCAACTATTTGTTTTGTTACTGTAAATGGAAATTCTACCTTCAACGACATATCTTGTTCGAATAAATTTGTATCAGGTCTCATTAATCTATACAAATTTAACTTCGTATAAATTATTTCCATACATCTCTTTAAATTTCTTACTCCATCCTCCTTATTACAATGGTTCTCAATAATATAATGTATTGTTTCTTCTGGAATAATTATTTGGTCTTGTGTAAATTTAACTTGCTCTCTAATTCTTGGTAATAAATAATTATTAGAAATCATTGTCTTCTGTTTTCTATCATATCCCTTTGTCTGAATTCTATACATTCTATCTCTTAAAATTGGATTTACTCTTGATTCATCATTATAACTAAATATAAATAAACATTTACTCAAATCAAAATCTACTTCCGCAAAATATTTATCATGAAATTGAGAATTTTGTGATGTATCTGTTAAATGTGTTAAAATACCTGCGATTTCTTCACCTTTTGGCGTATCACTTATCTTATCTAATTCATCAAAATATATCACTGGATTCATACATTTACTATCAATTAATATTTGAACTATTTTACCCCATGTACTTCCTTCATATGTGTAGGAGTGACCTTCTAAAAAACTACTATCAGTCGCACCTCCTAAAGCTAAGAACGCAAATGGTCTGTTCAGAATTTTACTGATTCCTTCTTTCACTAAAGTAGTCTTACCTGTTCCCATTGGACCTTGAATAGCAATAGCACAACCAATAGACTTTGGATTGGTTATTAGTTGACCTAACATTTGCATTATTTGCATTTTAGCATCATTCAACCCATATACTGCTTCGTCTAATGTTTTTTGAGCATTTTCCATAAAATTGTGGCACTTATCGACACCATCATCCATATTAATTGGTAATGTTTCATATTTTCCAAACGGAATACGCATAAAAGTATCAACCCAATTTTTTATTTTATAATATTCACCACTTCCTGGGTCCATATATTTCAATGAATTGATTTTCTTTATAGCTGTTCCTTTAAATTGTGTTGGAATATCTGATTCTAATAAACTAATTCTATATGGTTTTTCTACACGCATTGTCTTATTAATTTCTCTTAATTCTTTAATTAATTTTTTCTGATGTGTTGTTTCTAATGTATCAAAATAGTTAAAATCATTCATTGAATTCTTATCTCTCATAATTCTCTTGAAAATTCGCCCATGCTTAGCTTTTACTTTTTCATCATATCTCTTCTTCTTTGCTGTCTTTTTATCGACTGTTTTTTGATAAATCTTAATACACTTTTTTATACTTTTATTATTAGGCTCTTTTTCTAACATTTCTTTTAATTGTTTTAATACATCTTCATCTGATTTTTCAGGAAGTTCAATCTTTTTACCAACAATCTTTAATGCGTCTTCTTCAATAGCACAACTGCTTTCTTTATTCTTTTTATTATCTTTTTTAGAACTCTTTTGGTTTTGGGATTTCTTTGATTTCTTCTTCTTTTCACTTTCCGAGCTTGAACTTGTATCTGATTCATATTCTGATTCTGATTCTGAAACAGGTTCATCTTCATCTTCAGTATCCAAACTCTCGTCTTCATATTCTTCATCATCTTCCCAAGAACCATCATCTTCTTCATCAAAACCAATTGTAAAAACCATATTAATTTTATTTTCTTTCTTAGAACTTTGTTCATCATCATCTTCTTCTGAACCCTCATTATCAGAATCAATATCAGATTCTTCAGTATCTTGTGAACCTAATGAAATATCTTCATCACTACTAGAATCCTTATTTTTCTTAGATTTTTTCTTATCTTTTTCTTGCTTTTTCTTATTTGTTTTTTGTTTCTTTGATTTCTTTTTATCTTCTTCTGATTCATCGTCTGACTCAGTAGACCAACTTTCTTCATCTTCTTCTTCTAAATCATCATTATATTTCTTTGACTTCTTTTTATCTTTTTCTTGCTTTTTCTTATTTGTTTTTTGTTTCTTTTTTGGTGATTTCTTAACTTCCTCTTCTGATTCATCGTCTGATTCATAATCATCAGATACTTCATCCATAAGTTCTTCGTATTTTTTCTTTAATTTTTCTCCATTTTTTATTTTTTTATCCAAATGTTTTGATGGATACAACTCTTTCAAAAACTTTCTATATTCGTGAACATCCATTTCTTCGTCGTTACTAACATCATCGGTATTATAAGTACTATCACTATCAGAACCACTATTAGATTCACTATCAGATGATTCATTTTTTCTTTTTCTCTTATTTAATTCTTCTCTCTTCTTATCCTTCTTTGATAAAATTTTAGACATCTTATATTTTAAATCGTTTACCATTTTATAAATGCTATATGTTTATTATATTATACTATAAACTATTGTATTTATATTATTTCAATTTTTTTTATAAAAATAAATCCAATTTTATCTTTTTGAATTATTCTCGTGGAGAGAAAAGTCGGCAATAAATAATATTTTAAAACTACTTAAAGAAAATAAAATTCTTTGTATTGTCTACATTATTATAGTATTTTATAAGTATTTTAACAGAAAAAATGTAGGGTGTTTGACTTAAATAATTAATATAAATATTTAAAATTAATTATTTATATTTATTTATTAAAAATAAAATTGAAATAAAAAACAATATAAATCTATTATGTTATATTATAAGAGATGTATAAGAATAAAAATTCTCAATTAATTAATCCATCAAAAATTATTGGTATTCAGTTTAGTATCTTATCTCCTGAAGAAATCAGGAAAGGTTCTGTTGCTGAAATTACCAGTAGAGAAATTTCTAATAGAGATAATAAACCTGTTATTGGTGGTATATTTGACCCGAGAATGGGTGTATTAGAACCTGGTCTTATTTGTCCTACAGATGGTTTAGATTATATGACGACACCTGGTTATTTTGGTCATATTGAACTCGCAAGACCAGTCTTTTACATCCAATACCATTCTACTATTATGAAAATTCTAAATTGTGTCTGTTTTAAATGTAGTAAATTATTAATTAGTAAACAAAAATATAAACAAGCTTTAAAATTAAATGGCGAAAATAGATGGGAATTTGTATTCAAACTAGCTAGTGATATTACAAGATGTGGTCAAGATACTGAAGATGGTTGTGGCTGTTTACAACCTAATAGTATTAAAAAAGAAGGATTTGCTAATATATTTGCTACTTGGAAGCCTAGTAAAGATGATGAGCCTATAACTGTTAAAGTAACACCAGAAATGGTAGTCAAAATTTTTAAAAGAATATCAGATGAAGATGTTGATTTTATGGGATTCAGTCCTATTTGGTCTCGTCCTGAATGGATGGTTGCACAAGTATTAGCAGTTCCTCCTCCTGCGGTGCGTCCGTCTGTTAAACATGATTCTCAACAGCGTTCTGAAGATGATTTAACTCATATTTTAGTAAATATTATTAAAACGAATAAAATCTTACAAGAAAAAATTCAAAACAATGCACCTTCTAATATTATTGATGATTTAACAATGGTTTTACAATATCATGTAGCAACGCAAGTAGATAATAAATTACAAGGTGTTAATTCTGCGGCACAACGTTCTGGTCGTCCTTTCAAATCAATTAAGGATAGATTAAATGGTAAAAGTGGTAGAATGAGAGCAAATTTAATGGCTAAGAGAGTTGATTTTAGTGCTCGTTCTGTTATTACTGCTGATCCTAATATATCAATTAGAGAATTAGGTGTTCCTATGAAAATTGCGAAAAATATTACTAAACCTATTCGTGTTAATTCATTAAATAAGGCGTTTTTAACAAAACTTGTGCGAAATGGTCCTGATGTTTGGCCTGGTGCTAAAATTCTTGAGAAAAAAAATGGCGAGTCTATTACTTTGAGAAATATTGACCGAGAATCTATTGTTTTAGATGACGGCGATTTAGTTCATAGACACATGATGGATGGTGACCCTATCCTATTTAATCGTCAACCTACACTTCATAGAATGAGTATGATGTGCCATATCGCACGAATTATGAAACGTGGTGATACATTTAGAATGAATGTAGCCGATACAAAACCATACAACGCTGATCGACAATTGTCGTAAAGTCAAGGTCAGCAACAGGGAGCATATAAAGTGTGCAACTCCCTAGTCTTCATATGAAGGCAAGACCCCTTGATGCGGGAAGTTCCTTAGAGTCTTTACTACCACTTACAAATAGGAAACGTTTGTGAGGATCTTGGTTAATAGCCAACCCCGATGGTAATAATGTAAAGAATTGGATAATCCGCAGTGTTACTTTCTAAGTCCGTTATGATAGGATATGAAAGGCATTCAGAGACTGAACGGGAGTCGGTGTATGATGATGGTCTAATCAACCTGAATATGCTTAAGATACAGTCCGGTCCTATGGGAAACCTTAGGAAACAACCGTTTGACGGGGATAAACTTTAAAAGCAAATTTATCTTGTCCCCAACAGGGAGCATTCAAAAGTGTGTTACTCCCTAGTATATAAAAATCAATAAACTACTTAAAAGTAAATATTATATATTATAAAACAAAGCCAATTAATGTCGCAAAAAAAATGTTCAATTTGTTCTAATACAAAACTATTAGAATTGTTTTATTCACAAGGAAATATTTGTAAAGATTGTAATAATGAGAGAAGAAGAAAAAAATATAGTGAAAATGAAGAATATAGAAAAAAATTAATAAAAAAAGCAACTGAAACCAAACATAATAAAGTTGTTCAAAAACAAAAGAAATTAGAAGAAGAAAAAAAGAAACTTCATGAAGAAATTGGAGAAACCAACGAAATATGCAAATATTGTAAAAAAATACAACCAAAAGAAAGATTTAGAAAAAATCGTTTAAAATGTAAAGATTGTGAAAGAGATGAACCTACTGAAAAATTTAAAAGACAGATTAGAACAAGAATTTACATTTTACTCAGAAATAAAAATAAAAATAAACATACAATTGATTATTTAGGTTGTAATTATGATGAATATTTTAAATGGATATTCACAAATAATCAAAATTATAATTTAGAAAATCATGGAAAGGAATGGCATATAGACCATGTAATTCCTTTATCTAAGTTTAATTTAGATGATGAACAAGAGCAATATTTAGCATTTAATTGGAGAAACACTACACCATTATCTTCTTCAGAAAATTTATCAAAAAACAATAAAATTATTACATTACAAGTAGAAGAACATTTAAAAAAATTAATTGAGTTTCATAATATAAATAATATTGAATTACCAAAAGAGTTTATTGAATTATATGCAACACATTCAAAATGACGGGAAGTCCCTTAGAGCCTTTACTACCACTTATATTTGGAAACATTTGTAAGGAACTCGGTTAATAGCCGAACCCAATGGTAAAAAAGTAAAGGATTGGGTAATCCGCAGCCAAGCCCCTAACCTCGCTATGGTAAGAGTATGGGGAAGGTTCAACGACTAGACGTTTGTGGGTCTCATATGATAGTTTAACCAACTTGATGAGGCATAAGGTATAGTCTATCCTTACCAGAAATGGTAAGATAATTTCCAAGTCAAGGAGATGAATTTGCACATGCCGCAAGATGTGGAATCCGACGCAGAATTGAGAAATTTAGCAGCGGTTCCATATCAAATAATCAGTCCAGCTAATAACAAATCAATTATTGGTATTTACCAAGATTCTATGTTGGGATGTTATAGATTTACAAGAACTGGAGTGAAATTTACACAAAAAGAAGCAATGAATCTATTAATGAAATTTAAAAAAGTAGATGAAACCGCTTTATTAGACAAAGATTTTATAACAAATTTTGATATTTTATCACAAATTATGCCACCACTCACCATGAAATATAAGCTAAAAGCTTACAAAGATGATAAAGAAAAAGAAGAAGATTCTAACAATATTTTAGAAATTAAAAATGGAAAATATATTCGCGGACAAATTGATAAAGATGTTGTAGGAGGTGGAACTAAAGGTCTCATTCAAAGAGTTTGTAATGACTTTGGTAATATGGCTTCTGCTAATTTCGTTGATGATATTCAAAATATCGTAACTGAATACATGAAATCAAGTGCGTTCAGTGTTGGTATTAGTGATTTGATTTCAGATGATAAAACAAATCAACAAATCGTATCAACTATTACTAAAAAGAAAAATCAAGTTAAAACTTTAATAGACCAAACACAAATTGGTGTGTTTGAAAATGAATCCGGAAAAACTAATATCGAAGAATTCGAAACACAAGTTAATAATATATTAAATCAAGCAACTTCTGAAGCTGGTAAAATCGGTTTGGAAAACTTAGGTAAAGATAATAGATTTGTTATCATGGTTAATGCTGGTTCTAAAGGTTCTGATTTAAATATTTCACAAATGATTTCTTGTATTGGTCAACAAAACGTAGATGGTAAACGTATTCCTTATGGATTTGAACAAAGAACATTACCACATTTTACTAAATTTGATGATTCACCAGTAGCCAGAGGATTTGTTGAAAGTTCTTATATCAACGGTTTAACACCTCAAGAATTATTCTTCCATGCTATGGGTGGTCGTGTAGGTCTTATTGATACAGCAGTTAAAACTTCTACCACTGGATATATTCAAAGAAGACTTATTAAAGCATTAGAAGATTTAATGGTTTCATATGATATGACTGTTAGAACAAATAAAGGAAAAATTGTTCAATTCAGTTATGGTGATGATAATATTGATACTGTAAAAGTTGAAAATCAATCAATACCATTAGTAGGTATGAGTATTCAAGATATTTATAATCATTACAATTTACCAAGTGATTCAGATAAATCAAAAGTATTACAATCTGTGTTTATTAAAAATACGTATACCAGGAACAATAAATATTCAAAAGAAATTTCAGCTAAATGCTATAAATACAGTGAAATGATGGTTGAATTAAGAGATTTACTTATTAAAAATGTATTCAAATACAAGAGTGATTCAGTTGTTAATTGTCCAGTCGCATTTTCATATATTATTAATAATGTTCAAGGACAACAAAATATTAACAGCTATTCGTTAGTTGATATAACATTTTTAGAAGCATTTGTTATGATTGAAGAAACTTACCAAATTTTAGAAACATTACACTATACACCACCAACTTTATTGTTCAAAACATTATACTTTTACTATTTATCACCAAAAGACCTATTAGTAAATAAGAGATTCAATAAAGATGCTCTAACTATCTTATTAGATACAATTGTTTTGGATTATAAGAGAGCAATTGTCGCACCAGGAGAAATGGTTGGAATGACTGCTGGACAAAGTATTGGTGAAGTATCTACACAAATGACTCTTAATACCTTTCACTTTGCTGGTGTTTCAGCTAAATCTAATGTAACTCGTGGTGTTCCTCGTATTGAAGAAATATTATCATTATCACCTTCTCCAAAAAATCCATCATTAACTGTTTATTTAAAACCAGAAGATGAAACAGATAAAGACAAAGTTAATTCAATTATGTATATGTTAGAACATACCAAACTAAGAGAAATTATTGATTCAGTTGAAATTTGTTTTGACCCAGATGATATGAATACATTGATTGAAGAAGATAAAGATACAATGGAACAATTCAAGGCATTTGAGAGTTTAGTTGAAGAATGTGCTGGTGTTACAGCTATTAATAACGATAACCAAAAATCAAAATGGATTATCAGAATGGTAATGAACCCATCTGAAATGTTAGATAGAAATATTACTATGGATGATGTTAATTTTACTTTGAAAAGTAGTTATGGTAGTGAAATCAGTTGTGTTTATTCTGATTACAACGCAGACAAGTTAGTATTTAGAATTAGAATGAAAAATATTGTTTCATCTAAAGAAAAACTAGCAGTTTCACCACTTGATCAATCAGACCATATTTATATGTTAAAGAATCTTCAAGAACAATTATTAGATAATACAGTTTTGAGAGGTGTTGTTGGTATTAATAAAGTTACATTACGTAGAATTAAAGACAATTTAGTAGAGCGTTCAGGAGTATATAAGAAACAAGATATTTGGGTTCTAGATACAATTGGAACAAATTTATTAGATGTATTAGGATTAGATTATATTGATTCTAAAAGAACATTTAGTAATGATATTATTGAAGTATTTAATGTATTAGGTATTGAAGCAGCAAGACAAGCTATTTTGAATGAAATGATGGATGTGATTTCATTTGATGGTACATACATTAATTATCACCATTATAGTTTATTATGTGATAGAATTACTTACACAATTACATACACAGGTAAAATGATATCTATTTTCAGACATGGAATTAATAATGATGATACTGGACCAATTGCTAAGGCGTCTTTTGAAGAAACTCCAAAAATATTCTTGAAGGCAGCAAAACACGCAGAATTAGATATTATGAGAGGTGTGTCTTCAAATGTTATGTGTGGCCAAGAAGGATTATATGGAACAAGTTCATTCCAAGTAATTTTAGATATGGATGAAATGAATAAGTTAGAAGACATTGTAGAATATGAACAAGAAAATATTGAGAAAGAAATAGAAAATGTTATTGGAAAGGTTGAAGACCCAAGAGAACATTGTAGTATTAATAATTTGAAAATGCAAAATAATGTTGTTAATATTAAGTCAACTAATTTAGGCGGTATAACAGACTTTCAGGTTGATTTTTAAAAATAAAAAAATAGACAAAAAACAAAAAAACAAAAAAACAAAAAATAAATAGATAAATATGTTATTAATATTATAAAAATATATTGAATATTAATAACAGTTATTTAATAATAAAATACAAAATACAAAATAAATGAAAACTTTTTTTTATATAATACAAAAACTTCTCAATCAAACTTCAAAAATTTATAATTACCAAGATGAAAACGACGAAAACGAACACAATTTTTTTTCATTCTGGAGAGAAATAAAAACAAATGAAACTGATATCAAGTATAATTCAGCAAAATATAATATGTATGACTTGATTGTTAAAAAACACATATTAAAAAATAAGAGCAAATTTTATTTATTGAACGAATATTTAACCAATATTTTCTCTCTTGATTTTGAAAAAGAATCAACCCTTTTACTGTTCTGTAAAATACAAAAAATATATCATAGTTTATCAAGATTAGCTCATATATATAAATTTAAAAAATATAAAGTTCGTGTAACAACTGATTTATTATTAAATGATATAAACGCAAATAGTTATAATGTTATTTCTATTTTGCAAAATGGTCATAAATATTTGTTTACTATTAGTGATATTTTGACTATTATTAAAAATGCTATTTGTAATTCTCAAGACTATTTTTCAAAACCATTAGTGTGTAAAAATCCATATAATGGTCTTTGCTTCAACAAATCAACACTTTATAATATTTATTTTTTTATACGATATAAGAATTATATAATGCCTGATTATTTACAAAATTATTTTTTATCTAACTTTTGTTTGCAAAATTTCTGTAATGAAAACGAACCTATAATAAGAAAATATAGTATACTTTCACAGCATAATAATATGGATGATGATGAAATATATAATGATATTACAGATATGATAGAAGATTTTAATTCAAGAAACGGAAGAAGCAATAAAATTATTATTCATAAAGATTTTCCAAAAAGTGTTTTAATAAGAATATTTAAACCATATTTTTTGTTATATTTATTATCTAATTATAGCAGTTGTAGTGTTTTAAAAAGAAATTATTCAATAGAACTTCATAAAAAATTAGTAGCATTTCAAAAAAGTAATCCTACCTTTGGTAGAAAATTACGTACTGTAAGTGGGTTTCCATATTTTAATGTTAAAAATAAAAATTTTTATGATAATGAAACAATTGAAGAATTTATGAATTCTCATAAAATAAATTCAAACTCAAATCCAAATTTTAATAGAAATGTGAATACTTATTTTAATATTATTTATAATGACGATGATGATTCTGATATAGATTTACCTAATATTAGAATTCATTCAGAAATGAATAGAAACTCAGTATTATTATATAATGATTTAAGAAATAGAAGTCTAAGTATTTCATCAGATTCTTATAATCAAACTGTTGTTAGTTCTTTTGTTTATGACCCACCATCAGACCCTTATGAATTTTTATATATTCTTTTTGGAGAACTAGAAACACAAGAAAATAATGAAAATGTATAATATTTTATAAAATAAAGTAATTTAATTATTTTATAAAGTTTGTTCATTCTGTGTCTGAATCTGATTCAACAACAATAATACTCTTTTTTGTTGTATTTTTGCTTCTCCTTGTATCAACTGTTTTTGGATTTTTTCTTCTTGTTTTTCTCGTTTTCTTAGTAGTTTTTTGTTTCTTTTCAACAACAATTTCTGAAGATGATGGTTTTGTTTCAGATTTATTACTAATTACTACATTTGATGTAGGTATAATTTCTTTAATAATATCCTTTACTGTTTGTGTTTGTGTTTCTTTTTGTGATTTTTTTTCTTCCTCTTCGTCTTCGTCTTCTTCTACTTGAAAAACTACTTTTTTAGATTTATTATTATTATTTTTATTTTTGCGTTGTCTCTTTTTAAAAGATTTCAGGAATTCTTCTATAGTCATTTTATTACCATCATCAAAAGCTCTTCTTAAATCTGCGATTTCATCACAATCATTTAATTCGCTTAATTTGAACGACATTGATTTTTTCTCTCCTTGAATATTTATAATAGCTTTGAATTGTGGAATAATTTTCGTTCTTAAACCAGGAACTACAATAAATACAAAAGAATCATCCATATTACCATATCCTAAAAAGTCAAAAGATTTATGATTTGTTTCTGTTAATGTTTTCATTTTCATTTTTGATACAAAAAAAGTAGGTATCTCAAATTTATTTACTAATAACCAATAATCAAAAGTAGTTAAAAAATAATTATCAAGAAATATCATGTTTTCGAAATTAATTTTATTTGTTCTAACTTGACTAACTAATCCTTTCTTACCTTCTTCAATTAAAATATCCAATATTTGTTTATCATAATCAGGCAAGTATTTTTTATATTCTTCATATAATATACTTCTTAATTCATTAATACGAATACTATTATTAGTTTTATTTTTTATGATATCAATAATGAACTGAAACGAACAATATGCTGATTTATCATAATCTAATTCGCGACTACCTGATGGAAAACAATTTTTCCAACGCATAGTTGATATTTTATTTATAACAGGTTTTTTACACTCTCTCACAATATGTTCTGTATTCAGATTTTTATCAAATTCTATCATATTTTCATACAAAATACTTTTTGATGGTTCTGCTGAATCATAAGTGTTATATTTCACATATTTATTAAATGGTGCTATCTTCAAATCATCAAAATATTCACGATCAACCAAAATAGATTCTAATAAAATTATTTCATCATCACGTAAATTATACCCAATTGGACTAAAAGATAAGTATATTTGTGGTTGTAATATAAATGACTTTATTCTATTATATCTGATTAATTCATCAGCCATACGTGCAAAATAATATTTATCATTATTTAAGTCTGAATCTGGAAGAAGATTATGAAGTGGAAGTATTAAAGTACAAATATCTTTTTCACCTTTATTATATTCACACATTGGTGCTTTACTATTACATTTTTCTTCACTATTATTCACAGCACAAGTATTAAATGATTCTAATGAATAATTATCAAAAAATTTCTTATTTTCATCTGTGCTATTATCAATAAATTTAATACTTTTTGTTCTTTTAACTAATTCTCTCAATAAAGAATTTATTTTTGATAACTTAGCACTATACATTGTAAATTTATTTACCATTTCATCTTCAATTTCTTCTCTCAAATCCGCATTAGTATAATTATTCAAAAGTGTTCTAATTGTGTTTCTGAATACATTGAAAAAGTTAGTTTCTAATTTTATTTTTTTTATATATTCTTCTCTCTTTTTATCTGTTTTATGTGTTGTAGTTATAGCAATATCACTCGCAATATATTCATCTTTATTATCTTCTTTTTGGATTAAATAATTTGTATTTCTTAACATTGGAATATCATCTCTAACTGATGATACAGGATAAGGTTTTGATAATTGAACTAACTGATTTGTTTCAGTAAGAATTCCAACAACCATTTCTCCTTCAATGATTTTAAAAACAGGCATTGATTTTGTCTCTCTATTTGTTGCTCTACTAGCATTTATTAAAAATTCCATTGTTGTCGGATAATCATTCCATAAATCATCTTCAATCATAAAAACAAAATCATAATTATTATTTATTGATGATGGATAGCAAGGAATAAATCCTCTTACGTCTGATGTAGAGCTTTTTGCTATTATACCAATAACTTTTGATTGATAATTTACTACTTGTTTTTCTATAGTATATTTCTTTTTTGTTAAAATTTGAATTATTTTATCTAAATTAACAGCGTGTTCCATCTTGAATATATTTTTGCTAATACTATTTTGAGGTTTACAGGTAACGGAATAGTTATTATCAATATTATCATAAAATGGTTTGACTATTTTATCAAAGAAGTCGTGCATTTGTTGTGATAAATGAGGGTCTCTTTCGCTGAATATTTTTGTTATAAATAACTTATTTTTAACACTATCAAATTTATAAGTGTAAATAGGCTCATAATATTCACTTTGTTTTACCAAAATGAGTGTTGGTAATCTGCTATCATATGATTTCATTGAATAATGATTTGTTGGACAAATCAAGTCTACATTATTAGTAACATCTTCATTTGGTATTTCCATTATAACAAGGTTTATACCTTTTGGAAATAAATATTGATTTGGGCTTGTTACAATGTCCCATAAATAAGTATGATCTATTTTTATATGTTTATCTCTCAAAAATGCTATAAAATTCTCAAAAGATGAACACACATTTTTAAAGTATTCTGTATTTTCATCATTATTATTTTTCATAAGTATTTGATAAAGTTTCGATGATTTATATTTATTCATTTTTTCTTCATTTATAACACGTTCTGGTTCATTAAATTCTGTTACTAGATTACCGTTTTGGAATTTTATAAAATTATCTATATTTAAAGACTTAATAATTAATTCTTTCATTTTTTCAATGGAAACATAAAACGGATTACCTTCTTCATCTTTACGTGTGTAAAAAATCGCGTCAGAAATACACGCTATAAAAGATTGTGAGTTACTTTGTTCAACACCGTGTCTTAACATACAAGCGTGATTCGGTTTTATATTTGTATTTGTTTTACTTATCTGGCAACTAGCATTAATTTCTTGAAGTATTCTTTGAATTGCTGTTGGAAGATATCCCCATCTATCTGGTTCTAGAGGAAATTTCTCTGGACCTTTAACATAATCTTTCATTTTTCCTTGTTCTTGAATACGTTCGACTGTGAGTGTTTTACTTTCTTCAGAATCTGAATCTGAATCTGAATCATATGATGACCTTTTATTTGTTTTTGTTTTTTCTTTTTCTCTCAATAATTTTGCAGCTTTTATTTGTCCTGTGCATTTCTCTCTAGTTCCTACAACTGCTGGTGTATTAAATTTACTAACGCAACAAGGTAAACAAAATCCGTCAGGATGTTTATCACCCTTTATAAAATTTGGATATTGTTTTGTATCTTTAAATTTATAAATATATTTTCCTTTTGGAACTTTATTTACGCCTTTTGGTATAATTTTGTCTTCTAATTTATTTTTTTTAATTTCTTCTTCTGTGAGAACTGTTTCATTTTTTAAATCCCAATATTGTGGACAAATATAATAAAAATCTTTATCTGGGTTTGAACTATATTGAACAACATCTTCATCTTTTAAAAATCCTGGATGTTCTTCATTAATTTTATCCAACTCTTCTTTATCAAGAATAACTGGTTGTCTTCTAGCAGATGACTCGCAAATACGTGAATATCTACTATATTTACCTTGGTCTTTTTTCAATATCAATACTGGGTCTCGTTCTTCTATTCTATTTTGGAAATATGAATTATCATTACTTATAGGCATACCATCAATATTTCTTTCTTTCTTTGTTTTTGGTTTTTGTATAATTTCAATATCTTCAGTGCTTGATTCTGTAGAAGCATCTTCAAGAATAATCTTTTGTTGAGTTGTTGGTTTTTTTGTTATTATTACTTCTTCTTCTTCGGATTCGTCTTCTTCATCTGAAGGCATTTTTATAACTGGTGTTTCCTTTTTTGTAGGAGGAATCTCTGTTTCTAAAGGAGCTTCAACCTCTTCTTCCATAAATGATGACTCTTCTTTTGTAGGAGGAACCTCTGTTTCTAAAGGAGCTTCAACTTCATCTTCCATAAATGATGACTCTTCTT
>JACCEB010832417.1_pt1 | contig 16044 bp, 11 predicted proteins | sample 7454761 | NCBI WGS metagenome assembly JACCEB01 (sample SAMN15323454, study PRJNA562643) | freshwater metagenome | isolation source: river surface water | place: USA:Blue River Watershed | collected 2017-08-18 | reverse complement strand
GCATCCCTTATGATGGCGGAACGAGCTTCCGACCCGGGGCGAGATTCGCGCCCAGAGCGGTTCGCGACGCTTCTGTTTTAAACCGAAATTATAACCCTCACACCGGTTCGGCGGTGTTCGAGAAGCTGAATGTCGTGGATGCCGGTGACGTCGCAGTCAATCCCATCCAAATTCAAAAGACGTTTCAAGCCATCGAAGCGCGCGTCAGCGAACTTCAGAATGAAGGAGCCCGCACGATTTGCATCGGCGGAGACCACTCGGTGGTTTTGGGCGAGCTTCGCGCGGCTCACAAAAAGTACGGCGCACTCACCGTCATTCATTTTGATGCCCACACCGACACGGGCGATCAAGCGTGGGGCGAGAAGTACCACCACGGAACTATTTTCCGTCGCGCACTCGAAGAGGGATTGATCGCAAAAAATTCTCTCTTCCAGATCGGCATTCGCGGCCCGCTCACTTCTTCGGCGCCCGACGATTTTGCAGCGGCTCACGGCATTCGCGTCCTGGATATCGATCAGCTGCAAGACGCAAAGAAAGCTGACGCGTTCTTCGCTAACATTCACGCCGCCGGCAAAGGAAAGCCCTGCTTCATCACGTTTGACGTCGACGGCATCGATCCCGCGTTCGCACCGGGAACCGGAACTCCGGTTGTCGGTGGAATGACTTCGCGAGAAGCCTTGGGTTTCGTTCGCCGACTGAAGGGTCTGCACATCGTCGGCGCAGACGTCGTTGAGATTTCGCCGCCCTACGATCAATCCGATCTGACGGCACTCTTAGGCGCAGCGCTGATGTTTGAGTTCCTGAGCCTCATGAGCGAAGTGCGCTGAGGCGGAGAGACGCCCCCCTTTCAAAGATCGATCGTCCAACCTAAGCGCAGCAAGCTGAGAGTGGGAATCGGGAGCCCGGCGATTCGCCTTAAACTGTCGCGCGTGTTCCGAACACCGTCATCGTAGAGCGAACCGACTGAATGGAGCGAAACCTGCCACCCCAGGTCCGATCCTACGGTCAGGGATTTTCCCACGCGCCACTCAAAGCCCAAAGTCGGAGCAACGTACCAGCTGGTCAAACGAATGCTTCCTTGCGTTTCAGTGATGGGGAGTACGCCCGAAACTTCGTAACTCTGATAGCCCAATCGCGCACCCACCGTCAGGCCCGAAGCCCAAGGGTGCCAACGCCCTCCGATCCGCACGTGCGATACCGCTAGAGTACGATCGGAAAGATCTGTCGAAAAAATTCCGCCTTCTGTTTCCCAGTCCCACTCGGCTGACCTTCGAAAGCGAAGGCCCACGGATAAGGGTTGAGGAAGGCCGACGGCCAAGAGCGGCTCCAAGCGAACCGTAGACTCCGCTTCCTCTGAAGATAAAATATCTGCGACAGGCAGCTTGGACTCTTCGGAATTCGAAACCTCTTCTGCTTGAGCAGAAACACCCACCAAAAGGGCCAAAAGCCAGGCTCTCGAGAGCCGCTTCACCACGAAGCCCTCCGGAAACTCCACACCGCAAGGACTGCTAACGCCAGATTCGGTAGCATCAAAATGAGCGGTGCTGGAAAGTTCACCGAGTTCGCCCAAGCCACCTAAAGCACCAAAGCCTGCCAGTAAAGATCCGCTACGAGGAAAGTCAGCAAGGTCGAACGACTCGCTACCGTTCGTCCGCGAATGCAACCCAGTCCTGCGCCCAAGAACACGAAGATCAGCGGCGTAGTCGCTAGCGCCAGACGCTTACTGAGTTCGACCGAAGCCTCGTGACCCGCGCGATCCCCCGAGGGCGTCGTCAGAATTCGCTCCCAGAGCTGCTCCACCTGCAGCACCCGGGTGTTGCTGGGCTCAGGGCTCCGACCTGCCTCGCTTTGCAGAAATAAGCGGTAAGTCTCGAACGACATCTGATCAAACGGCTCATTCCCCCGCTGCTGACGGTGCATGCTGCCGTTTTTCAGCTCCAGCAGCGTCTTGCGTGAAAGCCCGTCCTTGGCCCGGCTTTCCGAGAGCAATCCGAGCGGAGCCACCACCACCATCGGATTCTTCTGATCTCGCTCGTCGTGAATGAAGACGTTTCGAAGAACCCCCGACTCCATATCCACGTCGTCGGCGTAAATCATCAGGCCGAAGAATTCGGCGTTAAAGGTCCGAGGCTGAATGGCGTGAACTACCTGAATGTTGCCCGCCATGAAAAGCTTGCGAGTCATGTTCAGGTCACTCCAAGGCACCACTTTGAGTGACATGACGACCGCAAAAAGCGTGATTGGAATCGACGCCCAGATTACGGGCCGCGCCATCTGCCGGAGGCTGATTCCTGAGGCCTTCATCGCAACCAGTTCGCTCTCGGAAGAGAGTCTGCCGAATCCCATCATCACGGCGCCAAAAAAAGCGAGAGGCACGACGACGGGAGTGAACGAGATGAGCATCAAACCGACGATCTGAAGCACCACAAACGGCGGAGCATGGTGAACGATCAAAAAATCAGAAAGCCGGAGCGCTTGAAACAGCAGAAGCGTGAAATAGAAGAAAACACAAAGACCGAGCCACGGTCGCATGACTTCGCCCAGAACATAGCGATCTAAACGGCGCAGTCCGAAGTTCAGGTTCGTGCCCATGGTTCCCCGTTCACTCCAAATACACCGGATTGGTCACGATCCAGGGATATTCCTGCTTCAAGCGCTCCCGATCCGTTCGAACCCACGGTTTCAAATGGCGCGGCACCATCGAGATTTCCAACCGGTATGCGCCTGGCTCGGTCGGATAAAACTCCAGATCTCGATCGACAGCCGTTGCCACGAGTTTCGAGCCTGCGAGGCTCGAGGTCCAATAAAGGCGCTGAGTGAGGCTGGGTAACTCGCCCTTCTGCGGGGAATCGGGGTGCAAGCTTGGCAATGCCGACAAAATTCGCGTGGTGCCCGAAACCAAAGTCAGGGTCGAGCCCACCGGAGACTCGGTGCCATTGGTTTCGGCTCGAAAATTCACTCCCATCGGAGTGCCTAGGCCTTCTGCGACCATCCACGCCCGCCCATGAAGAAGGGCATCTCGAAGCGAGTCGAGCCTCAAATCCGTCACGAGGAGATGATTCGTGAACCAGCGCAGAAGCCTTCGATGAGAATCCAGCCGTTCGCCGTCGGAAGCCTGATAGGGCAAAGTGTTTTGGTGAGAATCGTTGCCGGCAAATCCTGTCGGCTTCAAACCGGCTTGAATCATCCCATCCCATTTTTCAGCGTAGACGGGGCTGATTTGAAAGAAAGACAAGAAGGCCAGATCAGGCTCTTCATCCCCGTAGGGATCGACCCAGTAAGGCAAAATATCGAGGACCGAGTCGAACTGCGAAAAGCCCAAGTTCGCTTTCCGAATTTTCGGATCCAGGTTCGCGTGAAAATTGTAAATCTCGATTCCGTCCGGACGAAGTGCCTGAAGCAAAGCCGCCGATCGACTCTCGGTGTGGGGAATCATCACGAGCGCCCCGGTCTCTGCGCGCAAGCGATCATTCGAGGCCGAGTCTTCACTGCCATAAAGAGCTTCTAACTCGGAGACTGTACCCACGGCATGGTTGTCCATGCCCAAAGCCATCACTCGCCCTTCAAAGCCTGCCGACACCAATGACTGATGTCCGTTCGAGCAACCGGCGATGCGATTGGACCGAGGGACTCCCGATCGAAGCTCCCAGGAATCTCCCTCCCGATTCAAAAGAAGATCTTGAAACGACGTTTCGGCCATGTGTTCAGGATGATCACTCAAGAACGCAGCATCGATTCGGTTCAAGCACAAAGCGCGTCGAAGATCCGAGAGACAGTCCTGATCAATCTGCCCGTTGACCCAGCCCTTTTTATCGCAAGCATCGTGCGAATACGGGGAGTGCAGGTGAAGAATGCTTCGTGCGATTCGGTACCCCTGTGGATTTCCCAAAGACGCAGCATCCGGAAGCTCGGGGTTCCAATCGGGACGAGAGCAGGCCACACCAAACAGCAGGACAACGCAGAGCATTAAGCTGCTCGTTTCCTTTTTTGGGTTCGCCTGCTTCTCCATCCCCTCCATCGTCGCGGTGGCAAAGCCAAAGATCAACTTGGATTCCACTGCCTATCGACAGGTTCAGGATGCTTCCGTTAGGCTGACCCCATGCTGTCGTCAGCTCATCGACTCCTGTTCCTTCTCCTCCTTGCTGGGTTTCCCTTAGGCTGTGCCAGCGGAGGTAAGGTGACGCCCCCGACGGAGGAACTTCTCACTCTTCCCAAAGAGATGGCCGACCGCTTTGAGCTCCAAGCTGCAGCAACTACGCCCACTGAGACGGTCTCGACTCCAACGGGTCCAGCGCTCCTCCCGAGCCTGAAAAAGAGCAGCCCGAAAAAGAAAGCTGCGCAATCGGTTACGCCTCAATCCGTGCAGTACCCCGATCTCCGAAAAGACCTGCAAACCCAGTTCAAAACAGGCGAAAAAGCCGTCTACGAAATCACTTACTTCGGAGTACCGGCGGCTTATTTCACGATGACCGTGCAGCCCCCGCAAACCATCAACGGGCGCGCCGTCTATCACTCGGCCATCACGGTCGAAAGTCACCCGCTCTTCAAACTCGTGTACCGGATGAATGACCGGATCGACACGTTCTTTGATCAGATGGGCCTGTTTTCCCATCGATTCCAGATGAGCTTGGACGAGACCAAACAAACTCGCCAGACCTTGGAGCTTTACGATCACGAGCAAGGTCGCATGTTTTACCGGAACTTCTGGGCACCTCGGGACAATACCCCGAAGCGCCATGAAGGCTATTTCCCGATGCCCCGTTTTGCTCAGGACAGTGTTTCGTCGCTCTACTACTTGCGCGCCATCCCCTTGCGACTGAATGATCAATTCGAATTCGAAGTCGCGCAGGAAGGAAAGCATTTCCAATCGATCATCAAGGTCGAAGGGACCGAAAAGCTTTCGTCTAAAATCGGTGACAAACAAGCCCTGAAGCTTCGCTTAGGGGCGCGGATCAACGGTCAGCTGAAGAAGCCCGACGACAACTTCCTTTGGATCTCGCTCGATGAAACGCGGATCCCCTTGCGGCTCGAAGCGAAAGTGAAGATCGGGACGATCGTCGCTACTTTGGTGAAATATGAGCCAGGGAAGGCTGAGTAGTATTCCTTCCGAGAACTCACGTCTGCGAAGCCGCGCAAATCAAAGAACTCCGATCGAGAAATAAAAGCGATAGGAGTCCTCGCCCGCGAGCGGCCTGAGCTTGAAACCCCAGTCGAAATTGACCGGGCCGACCGGACTCAAATAATGAAGTCCCGCCCCCGCCCCATAGCGGAGATTTCCGAGCGAGTAGTCGTCCACCAGCAGGTTCGCGGCATCCAAGAAGGGAACAATTCTGAGCGCTCCGGTGAACGGGAAGCTCAGCTCGCTTCGGTAATTCACGTACGACGCAAAACCCGTGACCGAAGTGGACTGGATGTTCAGTTCCTGTTCACGAAAGCCACGAAGACTCGTCACGCCGCCCAGAGCAAACTGCTTGGAGAGGGGAATCTGACTTTCGAAGTTCCGCTCCAAACCCGTCCTGAAGCTAAAAGAGGCGATAATTCCCAAGGGTGCAGGGAGAAGAAAGTCCGTGCGGAACTGAGCGCGCGAGTAACCGATCGGAAGGGGCGCCCCCTGAGAACCCAAACTCGTGGCGGCATACTCGTAAGAAGTCTCAGCGTAGAAACCGCGGGTTGGAACCAAGGGATTATCCCGAAGATCCAAACGCAACGTGGGGGTAATCGATCCGATCCTCAGATTGTCGTTATCCTCGGACGAGCGTGCATTGAACTGACGAATCCGCTCCAAGCTGTAACTTAAACTCGCAGTGAGCTGAGGCGAGCGTAGGATGGGCCGCGCCAAGGTGGCCGAGAAGATCGCTGCGTCGGTGTCGAGGAGCCGAAAAATCGTTCGCTCCAGCGAAATTTTCGGTCGAAGAGTCGTCTCCCCAAAGGCGAACCACGGCCAAACGTAACCCAGCTCTACCTGGTACTCGAGGAAGCAGTCCGGGCCATTCGCCATGCCTTTGCTGCAAAAATTAGGAGTGAACCGGCGGTTCATATTCGCGGAAAGAGACGCCGTGTGGTTTCTTCCCAGCAAGTTTGTGTAGGCTGTCTGACCAAAGACGCGCACACCCAGGTCGTTCCGAAAGCCGACGCCGCCCGCGAGCAGTCCTGGGGTTCCCTCCTGCACACTCACGCGAACCCGCTTGAGGCCCTCCCCGCGAGGATCAGGTGAAACAAGGATTTCAGCACTCGAGAAAACGCCGAGCTTCCTCAGGCGACTCTCGCCTTCTTGAATTCTTCCCTCATCGATTCCGCTCCCCACTTTAAAGGGAAGCTCTCGGAGCACCACCTTTTCGCGGGTGCTGGACAACCCCTCGACCTCGATTCGAGAGATGACTGCAGGTTTGCCCTCATCCAGTTCCAGCTGAATCCGAGCCACCCGGTTCTCGTCCGAGTAACGAACGACCGAGTTCGTCCCCTCATTTCGAATCCGCGCATCGAGGTACCCGCGTCGGCGGTACAAAGCCTTCAAGACCTCGACGCCTTCTGTGAAGGCAAAAAGATCGAGCGGCTTTCCTTCCTCAAGACGTAGCAACGAGAGGATCTCACCCCGCGAAATCGCTGAGGCCCCTTCGAGAGCGATCGTCTCGACGACGGTCTGCTGCCCTTCGAAAAGGTAAACCATTAGGGATACCTCGTCGCCTCGCGAGTTGTAGGCACGCTGAATCGTCACGGTCTTCGCTGAGAGAAAGCCCTGAGAGCGCATCCACTCGACCAAAAGTTCGGCCGTGCGTTCGATCTCGACTTCTGAGTAGTAACCATTGGCAGTCAGTGCTGGCGCCCTTGCCTTGAACTCTTCACTGAGGCGCTGCGCGGAGAAAAAGGCATTTCCTTCGAAACTCACTCGGGCCAGGACAACTCGAGGCCCCTCTTCAATCACGTAACTGATTCGGCGCTCACCGTCCTGGGCACCTTCAAAAGCAAATGAGGAAACCCGCACCCGAGCATAGCCCGACTTCCGGTACTCATCTTCGATCTTGGTCTGGACCGCTCCGACATAGTCCTTACCGAAACCTACGCTGCGAAGCTCTTCCACCATGGCATTCAGCTGCCCCGAGGTGAAAACGCGATTCCCGCGAAATCCAAAGCTAACCTTCTCTCCCAGCTCGACCGGAAGAACTAGATCCACCCACCGACCCGCCGGAAAATCGCGCGAGAGTTCGGCTGGAACGCGCTCCAGCGGTAGAACTTTCTCGTCAGCTCGCCCACCGATGAACTCCTCAACTCCCAACCGCTCCTGAATGAGGCGCCGCGCTTCAGCTACCTTCTCCTGATCCAGCAGATCGCCCGGACGAATCCCCAGGCTTTGCCCCAGATCCCGGATCGCTTTGGCACGCTTTCCGGTTTCCTGTGGTGGCAGCTCGATTCGAATCGAAGCCACGCGGGTAGGTAGCCCCTCTTCCACTCGAATTCGCACCACGTTCTCGAGGCGCCCCTCATCGCCTCGTTCTCGAACCAGCTCGCTCTTCACTCGAACCTGCTCAAAACCACGCGAGCGGTAAAGCGACTGCAGATTTTCAAGGGAACGTACGACCTTGCTCCGCTCGAGCGAATCTCCGGCAATGATTTCGAGTGCCGACTCGACGTCCTGGCCTTCAAGGGCGGTAACTCCGAGCAGCTCCACACGATCCACTTCCAGAAGGGTCGCGCTCGCTTTGATCTCGGCGGCCCGAGGGGCAAGGATCGGAAAAGCAACGCCGCCCAGCAAAGCTGAGAGCATCCAAGCGGATCGCAGTCGTAGGCTCATTTACTTGAACCTCCGCTGCAGCTTCAGGTCCACTCCGTAGGATGTTTGAGGTTCCTGCGTCTCGAGGGTTTCCTGCGTGTCCCAGACCCCGTTGACCGAAACGCCTGGAGTGAGCTGGTACTCCAGATTTACTTCGCGCTGGTGATTCGTACCTACGCCCACGGTGCTACCGACAGACAGATCCACTTTCTTCCCGATTCGTCGACGAATCACGAGCTTCGGAGAGGTAGTCGAATCCATATCCGCTCTCGGGCGAAACACGGACGCCCCTTGAACGGTGCCCACGGCTTCATCGAGCTGGATTTGGAAGCCTGTCTTGTCTTTCACGTTTCGATTGAAGTCGAGCGAGTGAAGCAGAAGGGAAGCCGCTTCGCCTTGCTCAAACGAGCTTCGATCGCCCCCACGCAAGCGGCGCACCTCCTCGGAAGTAGCACCCAGAGCCAAAAGGGAGATGATCTCGGATTCTGGAAGAACCGGATTGGAGGAAAGATCGATCTTCCAGGCATCCATCCGGCCTACCGCATAAAGTTGCACCTTCGTGCCGTTGATGTCGGAGCTCGAAGTCATGTTGAATGCCGGGTTCAAAACCGCGGGATTATCGAACTGAATTTGCGCGGACTGAATCTGAAAGATCCGGTCCTTGAAACTCAAGTTACCGCGAAGCACGTCAGCAGTTCCCACGATTCGGGGAGCCTCGAGGGTGTTCACCACTTTGATCTGAGCCTTCAGCTCGGCGTCGAACAGGTCGTTCTTCACGATGACGCCCTGATCGGCCCGAACCCCGATGTCGAGCTTGAACAGGGGAATGTCGGCTTCGCGGGAAGACCCAGGCGGTGGGGTGTAGAGCGCCGACTTCAGGACGCGCCCTTGGCTGGTGTTCAACACTTTCTCTCGGGAAAGAGCGCTTTCTACTACCATCGAACCATCGACCAGGTAGGGGGGCGCATTTCCGCGAACCCCCAGCTTTCCCCTGAGCTTTGCGAACTGGAAGGGGAAGACCTTGATGCGACTGCCCTGCACGTTCGACTGAAGGGAAATATCGGGATAACGATCGGCGAAGAGTTCTACTTGTCCGGTAGACGTGACCCTTCCGCCCGCCAGATCTCCCGACAAATCCAAAATACGCACAAGCCCTTGCCTCAGGGACAACTCGCCGCGGATATTTTCAAAAGGTGACTCGACCGCGCCCACCCGCAAAACCACATCCGAGAGGCGAATCCGGCCTTCAATCGTCGGAAGCGACCAACGACCGAGAATCCGGAAATCGAGGTCCTGAGCACCCGAGGCTTGCTGGATACTCGAAGTCAGAAACTCGATCAGGGAAGCATCCAGTCGTCCTTGAATGCTGCCATCCAAGGCGCCGTCGCGAGATGCCAGTTTCAGTACCGCATCGCCCTGCGTTCCTCGCACCACAACCTGCGTGGGCGCTGCCGTACCTTGATGAAGCTCCAGGCGCGCTGGCTTCGCCAATGTGAACGAAGTCCCAGTTTTTCTAAGCTCATAGGCATCGATCGAAACGGTACCTGAAGCGAGGTCCGTTCTTTCCGAGGGTAAACTCAGATCAGCACTGCCCGACAAACGCCCACGAAGCATGGGATCCTGGATCAGCCTGGGGTTGAGGAGGAGCAAGACGGGTGAAAAGTCGAGCTCCTGAGCCTTCAGTTTCAAGCGACCTGCAGCCCCTGCAGCGGACCCCCAAAGTCCATCCACGGAGGCTTGCCCGCCAAAAGCCTGCCCGATTGCCTGAAGCTGACCGTTTCGAGTTCTGATCTCGAGCGAGCTATCCGGATACGAAGTTCCCCTCACGTTCAAATCGCTCACGGTCAGAATGGTGAGCGACTCAACCTCGCCTTCCTTCCCTCGGCCCTGACTGGTGGCGCGGAAAGAAGCTTTCACAGGAACATCGAGTCGCGACACATGGTCAAAGTCACGAGCATGAAAATCATCCGTGATGAGAGACCAATCAAACATGGGCTCGGGACCATAGGAAATCCGTCCGCGCAGCCGGCCCGAATTCTTCGTGCCTCGGAACTCCTCAATGAAGTAGCGGCCTCGGTCGTAGCCCCCCACTAACCGAGCTTGGGCAAAGCGCTCGCCCATCCACTCCCAGTGGGTTCCCGCAAGCTCGCCCTGCACACGCAAGGTCTTCAAATCCAAGCCGCCGCCGACTGTGAGTCCCCCTCGAAAATCTCCGTTCAAGGTCCTGGGAAACCAAGACACCGGCTTCAGCATGTCCGCGAAAATAGACGTCAGATCTTCGATGCGACCCTGAAGGAATCTGGCCGAGATGTCGGCCTTTTCTCGATCCCCCATCTCGAGTCGGCCATCGACTTCGTAGCGAGTGCGGCCTTTTTCGGCTCGAATCCCCGAGAAAATCAGGTGAGTCGGCGCATCGTCGTAGGTGACTCGCCCTTGAAAGTCACCAAAAGCCATGTCGAGGTAGTAGGCGTCTTTCAAATCGCAGTCGAAATCGAGCTTCACTCGCTCGGGCCGACCGCGAACTTGAAGCTTCATTTTTCCTTCACCCCGGATCGGATTCTGAGCCAGCTGCCCCAAGTCCTGAAGCGCTACCGGGCCCTCTGCCTGTAAGTCCCAGCCGGTGGCGTAATCAATTTTTCCATCGGTCGTGAGCTGAATTCGACCTGCTGAAACCTGAAGGCCCTGAGGCGCCACCGCTTTTGAATCGATCAGCACAGGTCCTTTAAGCGCTACCTCAGGCAGCGCCAGAAAATCGCGCCGCGGGCGGTTCATGCCTGGCCTTTGATTATCGAGGTGAAAATCTTTGGCCTTCAGGTCCAAGTCCGCCAACAGGTGGCCAGGATTTTTCCGACTCGCTGGATGGTAAGTGGCCTGAATTTTTCCATTCAAACGCAGGTCGAGATTCCAGATGCTCTCGACTGCTGCAGCCCCGAGCCAATGGATGTGCGCGCCTTCTAGCTCCACGGGCACTGTGACCGGCTCATTCGAGCGCAGACGGTACCGCACGTTCCCGACGCGTAGCTTGCCCCCTTTTCCGGGCGAAACGCCTCCCACACGCGGCGCCTGGACGGCCTCGATCTCCGCTCCTTGAAGCTGGAGTTCACCGCCATCGCTCGAGGCCCAAGAGCCATTCAGCTCGGCGCGATCGGCCTCGAAAGTGCCCGCCTTCAGCTTCTGCAATTCGAGCCGGCCCTCGCCGCGCAAAGTCTCCTGGAGGCGAGCAAAGTCGCCCTGGAGTCGACCTCGGAACGAGCTCTGACCCGAGATTGCTCGCTTCTCCAGCTCGGGAATCCAAGACCTCAGCGCAGAGAGGTCAAACTTCAGCTCCCCTTGAAGATCCATCGGCAGCTTCTTGGGATCGAGCAGATCGCCGTCAACACGACCGGAAACGCCGATTCGCAGGCCAGGGCTTTTGGCCTCGAGTCGCGCAATCTCGACTCCTGACTTTCCGGCCTTCAAGTCCGCTTCAAACGAATGAATGCCCTGAAACGGGACATTCCACGCTTTGGGCAACTGCGCCTGAAGATCGCGAAGACCGAGCTGCAGCTGATAAGCGAGCTCACCTTGGCTGGTTCTCGAACGCGAAATCTCGGCGCGTTCCGCCAAAGCTTGTGCCTGGAACTCGGGCACCGACGGAGCGCTCAAGCGAACTCGCGAGTCTTCTAGACTGACCGACTCCACCTGCACCTGAAAGAGATCGCTCCACTGAAGGCGCTCCGATCCTCGCTGCCCTTTTTGTGAGGATCGGCTCGCTTTCGGACGGATGGGCAAATCCAGTTCGCCACGACTGACCGAAACCTTCCTGACGCGAATATTTCCCGAGAGCATCTGAACGGCGCCAAACGAGAGTTCCAGCGAATCGGCGACAATTCGGGTGCCCGCCGAAAGATCTAGGAAATTTCCTTCGTTCGCTTGAAAACGAATTCCAGAGAACCCCACCGAAGGCGGAAAAAATCCGATCGAAACTCGGCTGAAATCGACATCGACTTGCGAGCCCCGCGGCAGGTAAGCCAAAGCCGAACGACGCAGGGCCCCCGCAAAGGTCTCGCTCCGAATGAAGAGCAATGCCCCCGCCACCAGCATGCCCGTGAGGCCGGTGAAAATCAGCAGGGGCTTCCGTATCATTCGCCAATCCTTCGCAGCAGCGAGCGAACGCGAAAAGCCGTCTCGCGGTAGTCAGCGTCGACCGACTCCACGCGACGGTACCACTCCAGCGCCTGATCGAAGCGTCCTAGCTGCTCTTTGGCTCGGGCCATCAGGTACATGTATTCTAATTTTCCGGCGCGCGAAACCTCGGGATCGAGCCACAGTGGCTCCAAGATCAAGACCGCTTCGAAAGCTCGTCCCACGCGAATCAAGGCATCAGCCCGAAGGGGTGCTGCCAGATAGCGAATCTCGGAGTCATGCTCGGCTCGCTCCAAAAGATGAAGGGCGACCGAAAAAAGATCCATCTCAAGAAATGCGATCGCCAGGTCCAAACAATCGCGGGCCGAAGCGCCGGCTAACTTTCCCTCGAGATCCTTCTCAAATTTCTCTCGGTTTTCCCGATCGCCAAACACGGAAACCTCGAACTCAATCGACTCCCCCTGAGTTCCATCCTTGAAAACACCGAGCTGAAAATCCCGGTCGAGAGCCCGCATCACGGCTTCGCTGTCCACCCCAGCCGGATCATCGACCGGGAACTCAAGACGCGAAACTTCACCGGGAACGGGCGTGGGGGTCTGAAGAGGCGAGCCCGCGAGAAGAGCATCGAGTTCCAACTTCAAAATCGCTTCGAGTTTTTTTCGTGCGGGTACATTTCGAGAATCCTGACGAAGCACGCGCCTAAGCAATCGCTTGGCATCGTCACGCAGACCTTGGCTCTCCAAAATCGCGGCGCTCTCGAGCAGCTCCGTAACCGACTCTTCCGCTGAAGACGTCGCAGGCGCACTCACGCTCATGCTGCTTCGGGTGTTCTCCAATAGATCATCACCGAGATCCACCCGCGTCGGCTTCTCGTCCATGCTGCCTCCACAACGGGTCATCCTGACCCGCTTATGAGCCTGATTTTACTTGTTTTTCGGAAGGAAGACTTCCAAAAAATGGGTGTCGTAATCGGACGATCGGAACAGCTCCGAGTCCATGATTCGGCGGTGGAACGGGATGTTGGTTTTGATCCCTTCCACGCGGAACTCGTCAAGCGCCTGGCGCATCTTCGCAATGGCTTCTTCACGAGTGGGCGCGTGCACGATGAGCTTGGCCAACATGGAGTCGTAGAAAGGCACGACTTTGTATTGATCGTAAACAAACGACTCCACGCGGACGCCGTAGCCGCCCGGCACGTGCAAAGCCGTGATTTTTCCCGGTGAGGGGGCAAAAGTTTCCGGGTCCTCGGCGTTGATCCGGCACTCGATCGCGTGCGAGGTGATTTTGATGTCCGATTGTTTAATCTGAAGGCGATGCCCGGCTGCTGACTTGATCTGTTCCTTGATCAGGTCAATGCCAGTGACCATCTCGGTCACCGGGTGCTCGACCTGAATCCGGGTGTTCATCTCCATGAAGTAGAACTGACCCTTTTCCACCAAGAACTCGACCGTTCCGACGTTCTCGTAATCTACGGCTGCGCAAAGATCCAAGGCAGCTTTACCCATGGCCTGACGCAACTTCTCATCCATGATGGGGCTGGGTGCTTCTTCGATGCACTTCTGGTGACGGCGCTGAATCGTGCAATCGCGTTCGCCTAGGAACAGCCGGTTGCCATACTTGTCACAAAGGACCTGAATTTCGACGTGCCGTGGGTGTTCGCAGAACTTCTCGACGTACATCGCCGGGTTCCCGAAGGCCGCACCGGCTTCGGCCGAAGCCCGATCAAAGGAAGCTCGCAGCTCATCCGGCGTACGGACCACGAAGATGCCGCGTCCACCGCCGCCCGCTGCTGCTTTCAAAATCACGGGATAGCCGATGCGCTTGGCCTCTTCCAAGGCCACTTCCCTATTCGGCACGGCTTCAACTGTGCCCGGAAGCATCGGTACGCCTGCGGCTTTCGCCAAAGCACGCGCGCGAGTTTTCTCGCCCATATCGACCAGGTTTTGAGGGGTCGGGCCGATGAAGGTGATCTTGCACTCACCGCAAAGACGAGCAAATTCCGCGTTTTCTGACAAAAACCCGTAGCCCGGGTGAATCGCGTCCGCTCCCGTAATATCGGCCGCAGAGATGATGTTGCCCATATTCAGGTAGGACAACTTGCTTTGCGGGGGACCGATGCAAACCGCTTCATCCGCGAGCTTCACATGCAGAGAATTCTCGTCGGCAGTCGAATAGACCGCGACCGTAGCAATCCCGAGCTCGCGGCAGGCGCGAATGACACGAAGAGCGATTTCACCGCGATTGGCGATGAGAACTTTCCGGAACGGTGGGAACGGAGCCGAAGAAGCGCCCATGGATACGATCCTCCCCGGCTCAGGCCGGTTGAATCACAAAGAGCGGCTCGCCGAACTCGACGGGCTGCCCGTTTTCGGCCAAAATTTGAACGATTTTGCCCGAGAATTCAGCTTCAATTTCGTTCATCAGCTTCATCGCTTCGACGATACAAAGCACGTCGCCCGACTTCACCGCTTGGCCTTCATTGACGTAGACCGAGGCGCCCGGAGATGCCGAACGGTAGAAAGTCCCGACGAAAGGCGAAGTGACGGTCTTCCCAGATGCAGCGGGAGCACTGGCTGCAGCACTCGGCGAAGCAGGTGCCGGAGCCGAGGCGGGTGCAGCAAGGGCAGGCGCGGAAGGAGCCGGCTGGTAGGCTAGCTGGGGCGCCGGGGCATAGACCGGCTGGGCGTGCTGCGCTTGAGCAGCCAAAGCTGCCTGGGTCCGCAGATGCAGACGGCTACCTTGAGCTTCGTACTCCAGCTCGGCCACGTGATGGCGGCCCATCATCTCAAGGACCTTCTCCAGATCGGACAACAGACCGGAGGTTGCGTTTTCCTTCTGCTTCTTCACTTTCGAGGGCTGTTTTTTCACGTTCTCACTCTCAATCGTTGGCTTTGGAGTTGTAGGAGTAATCGCGGGTATCGACTTTCAGCATGTCGCCTTCCTTGATGTGGAAAGGCACTTGAATCGTGGCGCCAGTTTCCATCAAAGCCGGCTTGGTGCCGCCGACGGTGTCGCCTTTGAAAGCCGAAGTGGTTTCTTTCACACGCAGGTTCACGAAAGTCGGCATCTCGATGCCGATCGGACCTTCGTTGAAGTACATGATCTTGATCACGAGATTCTCAATCAGGAAGTCTTTATTGGTCCCGACTTGATCTTCACTCAAGGCCACCTGCTCGTAGTTGGCTTGGTTCATGAAGTGGTACCCTTCGGCATCCCGATACAGGTACTGCATTTCTTTTTCTTCCGTGTTCGCACGGTCCAGCTTGTCGCCTGAAGTGATCGTACGCTCGATCACGTTGCCGTTGAGCATGTTCTTCAACTTGGTGCGGGTGAAAGCGCGGCCTTTGCCGGGGCTGACGTGCTGAAAGTCGACGATCTCAAAAGGAACGCCCTCGAGCTCGACCTTCAGGCCTTTGCGAAACTGATTGGTTGCGTACATGAACGGTCGGTTATCACGCGGACTTCCCGCGCGTCAACCCGAGGCGCGAGCCCGATACCGCTCCACCCGCTGAAGCATGCCCTGAAGAAGCTCGACCCGACGTAACCACTCGTTCCGCGCACGCGCTGGATCGCTCGCGAGTGCCCGCCCTGCTTCCTGGAATTCAAAGGCAGATCCCGCTTTTTCGGGCGAATCGAGCTGTAGCACCAGATTCCCTTGAGCATAGGCCTGGGTTTCCAGCTCCTGAACCAGCTTCGCCAGCTGAGCATCGCCTGGAGCGAAGTAAAGCAACATTTTATACGCATCGAGGGCTTCTGCCACTCGCCCCAGCACCAAGCAGCTCTCGGCCAAAAGCCTTTGTGCTGCCAAGTTATCGGGCACATCGCGAACGACGACCGAAAGCTCCTGAACGACTTCAGCGTGCCGGCGAAGATCAAAGAGCGCCCGAGCCAACGCGACCCGTCCGCCGACGAAATGCGGATGCACCCGCAATCCTTCACGGGCAATTTCCAGGGCCTGCTCGGGAAGCCCAGCCTTGCGATAGGCTTCTGCCAAGGGCGCAAAAACACGCGAGCGCGGATTCTCCTGATAGCGCTTCAAGTACTCATAGAGGATGGGCGAATAGGACGCCGGGTTCACGTCGAGAGGCCTGCTTCTTTCTGGTTCAGAATGCGCGGAGTGATGAAAATGAACAACTCCGTTCGCTCATCCG
>JACCEB011355033.1_pt1 | contig 16048 bp, 15 predicted proteins | sample 7454761 | NCBI WGS metagenome assembly JACCEB01 (sample SAMN15323454, study PRJNA562643) | freshwater metagenome | isolation source: river surface water | place: USA:Blue River Watershed | collected 2017-08-18 | reverse complement strand
GAGCAGGCCGACGAACACCCGACCCGCATGACCATGCAAAGCGCCCAAGGCCGACAACACGGCTGCACCAGTCATGCCTTGTGCGCCACCCAAAACACTGACATCACCATAGCTGCCTTTGTGGCTATTGAAGGCCAATGGTGGTGGCGTTGGGCCTGCATTTTGAAGCCAAGCGAGAGGTGTGTTTGATGTTGTGACACCTAAGTTATTGAACCAGATGTGTCCTGCGGCGTCGCGACCATCGGCAGTAAAGAGTCCCGGCTTGAGGGTCAGCAACGACAAGGTGTGTCGTTTGTTGGAATGAACGGTTCTTGGGCCCAGCCATTGCCCTGTATCCGCCAAAAGACCAGATGGCGTGTCCACACACAAAACGTCGACATCACGCTGTTGCATGGTGTGTAACCATTGGGCCATGTCGCCATCGGGTTCGCGGTGGGCACCCATGCCAAGTAGGGCATCCACTGCCAAATCAAATTGCGCAGGGGGTGTGTTTGAAAACACGACGCCAGCATTTTTTGCACTCATGCACGCTTGTTGGGTATCGACCGAGGCGTTTCCCATATCGCCCAACCACGACACCACGGTGTGTTTGCCCCATGTGTGAAGGTGTGCGGCGGCTTCTAATCCATCTCCGCCGTTATTGCCTGGGCCGCAGGCAATCCATATCTTTTGGGCATGTGGCGCAATTGCCATCGCCAGCTGTGCGGTCGCAAGTCCAGCGCGGTGCATCAGTGTGAACGAGGGCAGCGACTGAGCGGCTTCTTGTTCGATGGCTTGGGTTTGCTCGACGCTGTAAAGCGCCCAAGAGGCTTGGTCGTTGAGACGTCGGGTCACACCGTGCGTCATCGTGACAAGTGAAGTCGCTCAAGGCCCAGGCCTTGAAGGTCAATGTCGGGCGTTTTGCCGTGAATGCTGTCCGCAAGCGCGCGCGCGCTGCCGCACGCCAAGGCCCAACCGCTTGAACCATGGCCTAGGTTTAGCCAGACGCCAGGAATGCCGCTGGCCCCAAGAATGGGAGGACCATCCGGCAACATGGGACGGGCACCTTTCCAAATTTGAACATTGGTCTGCGTTCGTGCGGCTCCAGGAAACCAGTCATCCAAGACGCGGTAAAGGGTTTTGATGCAATCAGGGTCGTGTCGCGTGGCGTGACCACCTAATTCGAAGCCGCCCGATACGCGGACGCGCTGCCCCAATCGGCTGATGGCAATTTTGTATTGCTCATCCATCACGCCGCTGCGTGGGGCATCCAGCGGCTCTCGAAGCGCGGCACTGATGACATAGCCGTGAACGGCCGCTAGTGGAATTTTTAAGCCCAAGGGCCTCAGCAGAGCTGCGCTGCCTAATCCTGCGCAAACTACCACAGCATCAAATTTGTCACCGGGTGTGTTCGTCGAGGTGCGGATTGTTTTAGGTGCTGCGTGCGTCAGAGGCTGGACTTGGGTGTTGAGAAAGAACTGAACGCCCAAGGCCTCGGCTTCGTTTTTGAGCAGGAGGCTGAATTGTCGACAGTTGCCGATGTTGTCTTCTGGAAAGTGGATCGCTTGATGGAGCGCTGTCTCTTGATTCAACGCGGGCTCAATGGTGTGTGCTTCATCTGCGCTCAACGATTTGAAATTCAGGCCTGCATCGCGAAGCACATCCAAAGAGGCTTGCATCAATTTGCTCTCACGCTCACTGCGCATCAGCACCAGGAAACCTTGGCTACGTTCGTGTTCAAGGTTGAGTGAGTCCGTCAACGAGCGCATTCGCATGCTGCTGTACTCCGCCAAGCGCAACATGTTTTCGCGGTTGCGTCGAAACGTGTTGTTGTCGCAGGCTTTGAGCCATTGCCATAACCAACGCCACCGAGCCAGATGAAGGCCGTGCAGTTTCAAAGGGTTGTCACGTTGCCCTAAATGGGTAAGGACATGTTTGAGCATGCCAGGCTTGGCCCAAGGTGCAGCATAGCCAGCAGAGGCGATGCCCGTGTTGGAGAAGCTGCATTCTTCGGCGGCTGCACCATTGCGTTCAAAGACGCTGACTTGATGTCCGTGCGTGGCCAGTTCGTAGGCTGTGCTGATGCCGATCACACCCGCGCCAATGACGGCGACCTTCATGCGTCAATCCTTGTCGACTGCGAGTGGTACGGGGCGGGGGATGAGTATTGCTGTGCTAGAATCATTGGGTTTTTCCGAGGTTGAGGCTTTGTCTCAAGTTCGGACAAACATCACTCGCAAACCAGCCCAATCAAGGTGTTGCCGGAAGATTTCAAACATGAAACTTGCGGTGATGACGGGCTGGATTTTAGACCCAACCTTTGGAGTATTTTTATGTCAGTCACTATGCGCGAAATGCTGGAAGCAGGCGTCCACTTTGGTCATCAAACACGCTTCTGGAACCCCAAGATGTCTCCTTTCATCTTCGGTCATCGCAACAAAATTCACATCATCAACTTGGAAAAGTCGCTGCCGATGTTCCACGACGCTGTCAAGTTCGTGAAGCAACTGTCAGCCAACCGCGGCACCGTGTTGATGGTCGGTACCAAGCGTCAATCACGCGAAATCGTGGCTGCTGAAGCGCAACGCGCAGGCGTGCCTTATGTTGACCAACGCTGGTTGGGCGGCATGTTGACAAATTTCAAGACAGTCAAGACATCGATCAAGCGCTTGAAAGATATGAAGATCCAGCAAGAAGCGGGTCTGGATGCGTTGTCTAAAAAAGAGCAACTCATGTTCAAGCGCGAAATGGAAAAGCTTGAAAAAGACATCGGTGGCATTCAAGACATGGCTGTGTTGCCAGATGCAATTTTTGTGGTGGACGTGGGTTACCACAAAATTGCCATCGCTGAAGCTCGTAAATTAGGCATTCCATTGATCGGTGTGGTGGACTCCAACCACTCACCCGAAGGTATCGACTACATCATTCCAGGCAACGACGACTCGTCCAAGGCCGTGACTTTGTATGCGCGTGGTATCGCTGACGCGATCATCGAAGGCCGTGCCAACGCGACCAATGACCTGGTCAAAGCTGTGACTGAAGGCGACGAAGAGTTCGTTGAAGTCGCTGCGTAATCTCGCACCCAAGCTTGAAAAGGGGCTTGTGAAGCCCCTTTTTCACACCTAAATTGTTTTGAATTGAATACGGAGAATTAAATGGCTGCAATTACCGCAAGCATGGTCGCAGAACTGCGTGGAAAAACTGACGCTCCCATGATGGAGTGCAAAAAAGCATTGACTGAGGCCGATGGCGACATGGCCAAAGCGGAAGAACTGCTGCGTGTTAAGTTGGGCAGCAAAGCAGGTAAAGCCTCAAGCCGCGTGACGGCCGAGGGTGTGGTTGCCAGCTTTATCAGCGGCAACACCGGTGCATTGTTGGAAGTGAACTGCGAAACCGACTTTGTGACCAAGAACGACAGCTTTTTGGCTTTGGCCCAGGCTGCTGCTAAATTGATCGCTGAGCACAATCCTGCCTCTATCGAGGCATTGGGTGCTTTGCCTTATGAACAAGAAACTTTTGGCCCCACGCTCGAAGACGTGCGTAAAGGCTTGATCGGCAAGATCGGTGAGAACATGAGTTTCCGCCGTTTCAAGCGTTTCGATGGTGCTCACAAGTTGGCTGCGTATTTGCACGGCACACGCATTGGTGTGTTGGTTGAGTTTGACGGTGACGAAACAGCAGCCAAAGACGTGGCCATGCATGTGGCCGCGATGAAGCCTGTGGCATTGACCAGCGCCGATGTTCCTGCTGACTTGATCGAAAAAGAGCGTTCAGTCGCTGCAGCCAAGGCGGCTGAGTCTGGCAAGCCTGCGGATATCACCGCCAAGATGATTGAAGGCTCTGTGCAGAAATACCTCAAAGAGGTGTCTTTGTTCAATCAAACATTTGTCAAAAATGACAAGCAAACGGTTGAACAAATGTTGAAGGCTACCAATACCCAAGTGGCTTCGTTCACCTTGTATGTGGTGGGCGAGGGCATTGAGAAGAAGGTGGACGACTTTGCTGCCGAAGTGGCTGCCCAAGTTGCTGCCGCTAAGCAGTCTGCTTAATTCAAAAAAGGGGGGCTCAGGCTCCCCTTTTGATATCCGAACATACCTTTCCAACAGCACACATCAAGGAGCTTTTTCATGACCTCACCCAAGCCAGCCTACAAGCGTATTTTGCTCAAGCTGTCCGGAGAGGCTCTGATGGGCGACGATGCATTTGGCATCAACCGTGCCACCATCGTTCGTATCGTGAACGAGGTGACAGAAGTGATCAATCTAGGCGTTGAAGTGGCGATTGTCATTGGGGGGGGGAACATTTTCCGAGGTGTGGCGGGTGGCTCTGTCGGTATGGACCGCGCCACCGCAGATTACATGGGTATGTTGGCGACCGTGATGAATTCGTTGGCATTGGCCGATGCCATGAACAAGACAGGATTGACTGCCCGCGTCATGTCTGCGATTGCAATTGATCAAGTGGTTGAGCCCTACGTTCGTCCTAAAGCTTTGCAGTACTTGGAAGAAGGCAAGGTCGTGGTATTTGCTGCTGGCACGGGCAATCCTTTCTTCACCACAGACACGGCGGCGGCTTTGCGTGGTGCGGAGATTGGTGCAGAGATGGTGCTCAAAGCTACCAAAGTGGACGGTGTGTACACAGCCGATCCCAAAAAAGACCCCAGCGCCACACGCTACAGCCAAATCAGTTTTGACGATGCAATCGGCCAGAACTTGGGCATCATGGACGCCACGGCGTTCGCTTTGTGTCGCGATCAAAAGTTGCCGATCAAAGTTTTTTCAATCTTCAAAAATGGCGCGCTCAAGCGTGTCGTGATGGGCGAGGACGAAGGCACCTTGGTGCACGCCTAATCCATTTAATTTTCTGAATTTCACACTGCGCTGCCTCAGGAGCACAACATGACCATCGCTGACATCAAGAAAACTACCGAAACCAAAATGGGTCAATCGATTGCGGCTTTCAGCAACAGCCTGACCAAAATTCGCACCGGTCGTCCCAGCCCTTCGTTGTTGGACACGGTGCAAGTCGATTACTACGGCTCGATGGTCCCGATCAGTCAAGTGGCCAACGTCTCCTTGTTGGATGCCCGTACCTTGAGCGTGCAACCCTGGGAAAAGCCCATGGGCGCCAAGATCGAAAAGGCCATTCGTGACAGCGATTTAGGCTTGAACCCTTCCTCGATGGGCGAGTTGATTCGCGTGCCCATGCCTCCTATGTCGGAAGAGCGTCGCAAAGAGTTGACAAAGGTGGTGCGCACCGAAGGTGAAAACGCCAAAGTGGCCGTGCGTAACCTGCGTCGTGATGCAAACGAGTCGGTCAAAAAATTGGTGAAAGACAAACTGGCGTCTGAAGATGATCAAAAGCGCGCAGAAGCTGACATCCAAAAAGCGACGGACAGTCGTATCGCTGAAATCGACAAGCTCATTGCCAGCAAAGAGCAAGAAATCATGGCGGTTTAAACCGAATGCTCAAGCAACGCGTCATCACCGCGCTGGTTTTGTTGGCGCTTTTACTGCCCGCTTTGTTGGCGAGTACAGCTGAGCCTCTGGCTGGACTGACCCTGGTTCTCATTGCCGCAGCTGCATGGGAGTGGGGGCGACTGAACGGTTTTGCCATGCGCGGCGCATTGCGCATGGCAGCACTGTGTGTGATCTTGTGTTTGTATGCTTGGTCCGCGCGCTGGGCCTATGACATCCCCACAAATTTGTGGAACTTGACCGGGGCCGCATGGGTGCTGGTGGCGGGATGGTTGCTTCGTCATGGGGTCGATCGTTGGGCCACGATTTCACGTTGGCTGCGTATGGTGGTGGGCTTGCTGGCCTTGTGGCTGACGTGGGTTGCTGTTTACCAAGCCAAGGTGATGGGCATCAATTTTTTGTTGTCCTTGCTGTTCTTGGTTTGGATGGCCGATATCGCCGCCTATTTTTCTGGCCGTGCGTTTGGTCGTCGCAAATTGGCACCCGCCATCAGTCCTGGCAAAAGTTGGGAAGGTGTGTGGGGCGGTATGGTGGGTGTGTTGCTCATGGCTTGCATTTGGATATGGGCCGACAGCCACTACGCCGTTGATAGCCCGAGTCTTTTCTCACGTTTGTATGCGCGTGGCGCGCCTTTCTTGATTTTGGCCACGCTGTTTTTGACCTTGATGAGTGTGGCAGGTGATTTGGTGGAATCGCTGGTAAAGCGCAGTGCCGGTATGAAAGACAGCAGTCATTTGCTTCCTGGACACGGTGGCGTGCTTGATCGTGTGGATGCCTTGTTACCCGCATTGCCTTTGGCGTTGATGCTCACGCAAACAGTTTGATCCCTATGCAAAACACGGTTCGACCACAACGGATCACGGTGCTTGGGTCGACGGGGTCGATCGGCACCAACACCTTGGATGTCATTGCAAGGCATCCTGCGCGTTTTGAGGTCTTCGCACTGACGGGAGCGCGTCAGATTGATTTGATGCTGCGTCAATGCGCGCAATTCAAACCGCGCTTTGCAGTGATGGCCGATGCACAAGCCGCCTCTGAACTAAAGGACAAAGTCCGTACCGAGGGATTGCCTACACAAGTGCTCAGTGGGGCAGCGGCTTTGGATGAGGTCGCCTCACATCCAGACGTTGATGCCGTCATGGCCGCCATTGTGGGCGCCGCCGGACTGTCACCTTGCTTGGCTGCTGCTCGGCAGGGCAAACGCTTGTTGCTGGCCAACAAGGAGGCCTTGGTGGTGGGCGGCGAGGTGTTTTTGGACGCAGTCCAACAAGGCGGCGCCTTATTGCTGCCGATTGACAGCGAGCATTCCGCCATCTTTCAATCCTTGCCCGAAGACCGAACGACATGGGATGCTCGTGTTGAAAAAATCATTCTCACGGCCTCGGGGGGGCCTTTTCGTACGCGCGATGTGTCCACCCTGAAGGATGTCACGCCAGAGCAAGCATGTGCGCATCCCAACTGGGTCATGGGGCGCAAGATTTCTGTGGACTCAGCCACCATGATGAACAAAGCCCTCGAGATCATTGAGGCACGTTATTTGTTTGGTTTGCCGCCTGAGCGTTTGGAGGTGGTAATCCACCCGCAAAGCGTCATTCACTCTATGGTTCAGTACCGTGACACTTCGGTGGTGGCGCAGTTGGGCACACCTGATATGCGCGTGCCGATTGCCTATGGTTTGAGCTGGCCAGAGCGCATGGACTCAGGCGCAAATGCGCTGGACTTTCATGCCTTGTCTGCGATGACGTTTGAGGCCTTGGATGATCACGAGCATCCGGCGCGTTTTCCCGGTATTCGTTTGGCGTGGGATGCATTGAAGGGGCCCCGTGGCACCACCGCTGTGTTGAATGCTGCCAACGAAATTGCAGTCGGTGCCTTCTTGGATCGACGCATCCGATTTGATCAAATTCACCAGGTCAACCAAGCCTGTTTGACGCAGGTGTCACCTGAGATGCCCACCACCTTAGATGATTTGATGGCCCTTGATATGCAAGTGCGCGCGGCTGCAGAAGATGTGGTTCGATTGTTGGCGCGCTGAGTGATGACCTTGCTGGCTTTTGTGCTCGCGCTGGGGGTGCTGATCACCGTGCATGAGTGGGGCCACTACCGTGTCGCCGTGGCTTGCGGCGTCAAGGTCCTCACCTTTTCAATCGGTTTTGGTCAACCTTTACTGCGTTGGCATGCATCGCGCCCGCGCCCAGGCCAAAGCACAGAATTTGTGATTGGGCTTATTCCTTTGGGGGGCTTCGTCAAAATGCTCGACGAGCGCGAGTCGCCGGTGCCCACCCAAGATTTACACATGGCCTTCAATCGCCAACCGCTGTGGGCAAGGGCCGCCATTGTTTCTGCAGGACCCATCGCCAACTTGCTGTTGGCCATCGTGTTGTATGCCGCCACCTTTTGGCTCGGTCAATACGAGACGCAAGCAACTTTGGCTGCTCCCATCGCGGGTTCACTGGCTGAAAATGCCGGTCTGCGTAGTGGCGACACAGTGGTGCGTGCCGGCACCTCGGCTGAAGATTTGCATGCCGTGCCCTCTCTGGAGCATCTGCGTTGGTGGATGCTTCAGCAGGGTGGGGCCCCTTTTTATTTGGAAGTTCAAGCACCCAACGCGCGATCCACACGTTTGGTGACGCTGCCTGAATTAACCGAATCCGTTGAGGTGGATACCTCTGAGCTGGGATGGCGTCAGCGTGGTTTCACAGGCGCATGGAGTCAGGCTGTCTTGTCTGAAGTCTTTGCCGGTGGTGCTGCCGCTGAAGCAGGGTTACAGGCGGGCGATGAGGTGTTGCGCATAGACGGGCGGTTGGTGCCAGACGCGAGCAGCTTGCGTGCTTGGGTGCAAGCCAGTGGTCAGTCACAAATACCCAACACACAAATCTGGGACGTTGCGCGTCGAGGTGTGGGTATTTTTCAAGTAGAAGTCACACCTAAACGCGTACAAAGCGGCACGCATCACATAGGGCGCATCGACGCCAAAGTGGGTGTACCGCCGGCGCAAGTTTGGGTTCAGTTCAATCTTTGGGATGGGGTTGAGCAAGCCTTCATCAAGACAGCCGATGTCATCGGCATGACGCTGAACATTCTGGGTCGATTGCTGATTGGGCAAGCATCACTGGATCATCTCAGTGGTCCGCTCACCATGGCGGACTATGCCGGGCGTTCAGCCAGCTTAGGTTTGGGGGCTTATCTGAGTTACCTTGCCCTGGTGAGTGTGAGTCTGGGCGTGTTCAACCTCTTGCCGTTGCCGGTTCTCGATGGTGGGCACCTGTTGTATTATCTTTACGAAGCCTTGACGGGCCGTGCTCCCTCTGTGCAGTGGCTGGATGCCTCACAACGAGTGGGTTTTGCGGTGCTGGTGGCATTGATGGTTTTCTCTCTTTTCAACGACGTGGTTCGCCTAGGTTGGCTCCCTTAAGTCTCCCAATTCATCCACCCAAAGGCTTTGAAGTTTTGTGTTCATGAACAAACAACTTTCTCAATTTCGTCGCACATCTTTATCACAAGCTGTTGCGTTCATCGCGGGCTCGGTCTTGGCTTTGAATGCCTTTGCCGCAGACCCATTCAATGTGCGCGACATTCGTGTGGAGGGGTTGCAACGGGTTGAACCAGGAACTGTGTTTGCATCTATTCCTTTTCGTGTCGGTGACGATTACACCGACGAAAAAGGTGCGGCAGCGATTCGTAGTTTGTTTGCACTTGGTTTGTTCAAAGACGTTCGCATTGAGGTCAATGGCGATGTGCTGGTCTTGATCGTTGAGGAGCGTCCCAACATCGCGGCAGTTGAATTCATTGGCACCAAAGAATTCGACAAAGACACCTTGAAAAAAGCGCTAAAAGATATTGGTCTGGCAGAAGGTCGCCCATTTGATAAAGCGTTGGCTGACCGTGCTGAGCAAGAACTGAAACGTCAGTATGTGAACCGCAGTTTGTATGGCGCTGAAATCATCACAACCATCACACCGAGTGACCGTAACCGCGTGAACTTGTCGTTCACGGTGCTAGAAGGTGACTTGGCGAAGATCAAAGAAATGCGTGTGATTGGCTCGAAAGCCTTCGATGAGTCCAAGTTGCTGGATCAATTTGATCAAGGCACGGGCAATTGGTTGAGTTGGTACACCAAGTCCGATCGTTATTCCCGCACCAAGCTCAACGCAGATTTGGAAACCTTGCGTGCGTGGTATTTGGCTCGCGGCTATTTGGAATTCAGGATTGACTCGACACAGGTCGCGATTTCTCCCAACAAACAAGACATCAGCATCACGATCAACGTGACCGAAGGTGACCGCTTTGTGGTGTCCGAGGTGGCCATGGAGGGTTACTTTCTAGGCAAAGATGATGAGTTCAAGTCCCTTGTGCAAATCAAAGCGGGACAGGCCTACAACGCTGACGATGTGGCCAAGACCACCAAAGCGTTCAATGAGTACTTTGGTAATTTCGGTTTCGCTTTTGCACGTACCGAGGTGCGTCCCGAAATTGACCGCGCCACCAACCGTGTCAAACTTGTTTTGGTCGCAGACCCTGCACGTCGCGCTTATGTTCGTCGTATCAATATTGTGGGCAACAACCGCACCCGTGACCAGATCGTGCGTCGTGAATTCCGCCAAATGGAGTCATCGTGGTACGACGGCGAAAAAATTCGTTTATCGCGTGATCGCGTCAACCGTTTGGGTTATTTCAAAGACGTGGAAGTGGATACCCAAGAGGTGCCCTCGACGCTTGATCAAGTCGATTTGAATGTGAATGTGGTTGAAAAGCCCACGGGCATGCTGACCTTGGGCGCTGGTTTTTCCAGTGCTGAAAAAGTCACGTTCACATTTGGCATTCAACAAGACAACGTGTTTGGTTCTGGTCATAACCTGGGTCTGCAATTCAGCACCAGCAAATACAACCAGTACTACGTGATCAATACGACCGATCCTTACTTCACCGAAGACGGCGTGTCACGGACCTTTGAGTTTTATCACCGAGCCAGCAAGCCCTACATTGAGCAAGGCGGTAACTACCGCATGGTGACGTCAGGTTTGGGCATTCGATTTGGGTTGCCATTCAGCGAGTTGGACCGCGTCTTTGTGGGCACCTCTGCCGAACGAACAGAGCTGGTGCCCGGTACCAATATGCTGGGTGTGCATGCTGTGCTGTGTCAGCAGTTTGGTTGTGTGGCTCAAAACGTGCCAATCACAGCAGGTTGGGCGCGCGACAGTCGTGACAGCTACCTCAACCCCAACAGCGGTAAGTTTGTTCGACTCAACACAGAGTTAGGTGCGATGGGTGATGCGCGCTATACCAAGTTCGGCGGGCAGTACCAACAATATGTGCCCATCACCAAGCAATACACCTTCGCCTTCAATGCTGATTTAGGCCTGGGCAAGGGTCTCAACGGTCAGGCCCTGCCTTTCTATAAAAATTACTACTCGGGTGGCTTGGGCTCGGTGCGCGGTTTCGAGCAAGGTACCTTGGGTCCTCGTGACATCACGGGGCCTGTGATTGGTGGCGCTAAAAAAATCACATTCAACTCTGAATTTTTGATGCCATTCCCCGGTGCAGGCAATGACCGCACCTTGCGTTTGTACGGCTTTTATGACATGGGTAACGTCTTTGGTGAATACGCCAAGATTGAGCTGAATCAACTCCGTAGTTCTTATGGTGTGGGTTTGAGCTGGGTATCGCCGATGGGCCCCTTACGCTTTGCTTGGGCGCGTCCCATCCATGCCTTGCCAGGCGATAGAATTCAACAATTGCAATTTCAAATCGGGACATCATTCTGATGACTATGTTTACACGTCAAATTTCTTTAGCGCTTGTGTTGGGATTGGCTGCGTTGTGCGCCCAAGCTGAAGAGATTCGCATTGGCTTTATCAACACCGATCGAATTTTCAAAGAAGCAAATACAGCCAAACAGGCACAAGCCAAACTGGAGCAAGAATTTTCCAAGCGCGAAAAAGATCTCAACGATGCAGGCAACGCGTTGAAAACTGGCGTTGAGAAATTTGAGCGTGAAGCGCCTACCTTGTCCGAATCGCAGCGTGTGTCGCGTCAAAAACAATTGGGTGAGCAAGACCGTGAATTTCAACGCAAGCGCCGCGAATTTCAAGAAGAGCTCAATGCACGCAAAAACGAAGAATTTCAGTTGGTGCTCGAACGCGCCAACCGCGTGATCAAGCAAGTGGCAGAAACCGAAAAATACGATTTGGTTTTGCAAGAGGCGGTTTACATCAACCCGAAGCACGACATTACCGACAAAGTGCTCAAGGTCATCAACGCCGCTAAATAATCTGCCGTGGCACTCAGTCTCGGCCAGATCACTGAACGTTTGGGTGGGCGCCTCATCGGCGACCCCCACCATTTGATCCAAAAAATTGCGCCACTGGATACCGCGCAAGCCGATGCGCTCAGTTTTTTAAGCAATCCCAAATACCAATCGCAACTGGCGACGACGCAAGCAGGTTGCGTCATTGTTTCGGCGTCGATGGTGGATGCGGCTAAGTCGAGTACGGCATTGATCGTCGCCGACAACCCTTACCACTACTTTGCGCGTCTGACCCAAATTTGGCGTGCGCATACCCGTGTGGTGGATGAGCCCTTGGTTCATCCCACGGCGGTGATTCACCCGCAAGCCCTTGTTCATTCCACGGCGCGCATTGGTCCACTGTGTGTGATCGAACGCGGTGCGCAGATTGGTGAAAACACATGGCTGAAATCGGGTGTCATAGTGGGTGAAGGCTGCCGGATTGGTGACCGTTGCATTGTTCATGCCGGCGTTGTCATTGGTGCCGATGGCTTTGGTTTTGCGCAGTTTGACGGACGCTGGGAAAAAATTGAGCAGTTAGGTGCAGTCCGCATTGGTCATGATGTTGAAATTGGTGCCAACACTTGCATTGATCGCGGCGCGCTGGACGACACCGTGCTTGAAGATGGCGTGAAGTTGGACAACTTGGTTCAAATTGGTCACAACGTGCATGTAGGTGCCCATACAGCGATGGCGGGTTGTGCGGGCGTGGCCGGTAGTGCACGCATTGGAGCCCATTGCACCGTTGGCGGTGGTGCGGTGGTGCTGGGGCATTTGCAACTGGCTGATGGGGTGCACATCTCGGCGGCATCGGTGGTCATGCGATCCATTCACCAGCCAGGTCAGTACAGCGGCGTGTTTCCCATCGACGACAATGCGTCGTGGGAGAAAAACGCCGCCACGCTGCGTCAATTGCACCGCTTGCGCGAGCGCATCAAATCTCTTGAATCAGCTATTGAAAGCCAAAAAAAATGAGCATGGATATCCATCAAATCTTGAAGCAGTTGCCACACCGTTACCCCATTTTGTTGGTCGACCGTGTGTTGGAGATTGAAAAAGGCAAAAGCATCAAAGCACTCAAAAACGTGACGATGAATGAGCCTCATTTCACTGGGCATTTCCCTCATCATCCCGTGATGCCTGGCGTTTTGATTTTGGAAGCGTTGGCACAAGCTGCCGCTTTGTTGGCCTTTGATACTCTGGGCGCTGCCCCTGACGACAAAACGGTTTACTACTTTGCTGGCATTGATGGTGCACGCTTCAAACGCCCTGTGGAGCCGGGTGATCAGTTGATTTTGGAAGTTGAGCTCGAACGCATGAAGGCGGGGATCTTCAAATTCAAGGCGCGTGCCAAGGTCGGCGATGCGGTGGCCACTGAGGCTGACCTCATGTGCACCATGCGCGCGATTGCCTAATTTTTTCATGAGTTGAAGCCGTAGACGATGAGCCTCATTCACGCCACCGCCCTTGTGGACCCCAAGGCCGAGCTCGATAGCTCGGTTCAAGTGGGGCCTTACACCATCATTGGACCTCATGTGCGAATCGGCGCAGGCACAACCGTGGGGCCGCATTGTGTGATCGAAGGCCACACCACGATTGGCAAGGACAACCGCATTTTTCAGTTCAACTCATTGGGGGCGATCCCGCAAGACAAAAAATACGCCGGCGAGCCCTGTGAGTTGATCATTGGCGACCGCAACACCATTCGCGAGTTTTGTACCTTCAACATTGGCTCGCCCGGTGATGCGGGTGTGACCCGAGTCGGTGACGACAACTGGATCATGGCCTATGTGCATTTGGCACACGACTGCATGGTGGGCAACCACACCATCTTCGCCAACAGTGCGCAATTGGCAGGGCATGTGCATGTGGGCGATTGGGTCATCTTGGGTGGCTTCACCGTGGTGCATCAGTTTGTGCGCATTGGGGCGCATAGTTTCACGGCGATGCACTCGCTGCTGTTTGCCGATGTGCCGCCATTTGTGATGTGCCAAGGCCAACCCGCTGAGCCGCGCTCCATGAATTTTGAAGGTCTGCGTCGTCGTGGCTTTTCAGCAGAGCGCATCAGTGCCGTCAAGGGCATGCACAAAGCCTTGTACCGCGATGACTTAACGCTGGAACAAGCCAAAGCACGCATCGCCGAGTTGACCCAAGAAAAACCAGAGGCCGCCGCCGATGTGGCCATGATGCTGGACTTTCTGAATCACACCTCGCCGCAACGCGGCATCATTCGTTAAGCACCATGGCCGAGGCCCTGTCTTTCTCGCTGGTTGCAGGCGAGGCCTCGGGCGATTTGCTGGCGGGCCTGTTGCTAGGGGGCATGCGTCAGCAGTGGCCCGAGATGCACAGTGCGGGCCTTGGCGGACCTCGTATGGTGGCTCAGGGGTTTGAACCTTGGTGGCCTTATGAGAAATTGGCCGTACGTGGTTATGTCGAAGTCCTGCGTCATTACCGCGAAATTGTGGGCATTCGTCATCAATTGCGTGAACGTTTGCTCGCTCATCCGCCCAGTGCGTTCATTGGTGTCGACGCCCCAGATTTCAATCTCGATTTGGAGCGAGATCTCAAAGCCCAAGGTATCCCAACCATTCACTTTGTGTGCCCCTCGATTTGGGCTTGGCGTGCCGACCGCGTTGAAAAAATTCGCCAAAGTGTGGACCATGTGCTGTGCATTTTTCCGTTCGAAACGGATTTGCTGGCGCAGCACGGCATTGATGCGACGTATGTGGGGCATCCGTTGGCCAAAAACATTCCTGATGTGCCAGACCGTGCCGCGGCTCGCAAAGCGCTGGGTTTGCCACACGACGCGACGGTCGTGGCGTTGTTGCCGGGCAGCCGTCGTTCAGAAATTGAGTACTTGGCGCGCCGCTTTTTGCAAGCCGCCCAACGCATGGCCCAGCAGCAACCAGGCTTGCACTTTGTGCTGCCTGCTATGCCGACCTTGCGTGCGCGCATCGATGCGCTGGTGCAAGAGGTGGGTGGTGTGCCCAATCTTCTCGTCCTCAATGGTCAATCGCACACCGCACTGGCTGCTTGCGATGTCACGCTTATTGCCAGTGGTACGGCCACGCTAGAGGCGGCCTTGTTCAAACGCCCCATGGTGATTGCTTACAACATGAATTGGTTGAGTTGGCAAATCATGCGCCGCAAGAAACTGCAAGCTTGGGTGGGTTTGCCCAACATCTTGTGTCAAGACTTTGTGGTGCCTGAGTTGCTGCAAGAGGCAGCGACGCCCGATGCTTTGGCCAGTGAGGTCTTGCAATGGTTGGATCGCCCGGCGGCGATGGCCGCTGTTCAACAACGCTTTGCCACGCTGCATGACACGCTGCGTCGCGATACGCCTGCATTGGCTGCACATGCGATCGAAAAAGTTCTTGCGCGCTGAACAAGCGCCGCTCATCTGGGATGCCCCAGGCTTGATTGCCGGGGTGGATGAGGCTGGCCGTGGCCCGCTGGCCGGGCCCGTGGTGGCAGCTGCTGTGATCTTGGATGATTTGAATCCGATTGCCGGTTTGGCGGACTCCAAAAAACTCACGGCCTTGAAGCGCGAGCGTTTGTATGACGAAATTCGCGCCAAAGCCTTGTGTTGCTCGATTGCTGAAGCCACCGTCGAAGAAATTGATGAACTCAATATCCTGCAAGCCACGATGCTCGCCATGCGCCGCGCCGTCGAAGGCCTGCGCTTGAAACCGACCAAGGTGTTGGTCGATGGCAATCGTTTGCCCGTCTTGGATGTGCTGGCTGAAGCCATCGTGAAAGGGGACAGCAAAGTGCAAGCCATTTCGGCCGCGTCTATTTTGGCCAAGGTGCACCGTGACCGGTGGTGCCAAGAGCTGCACGTGCAGTACCCCCAGTATGGGTTTGATGGGCATAAAGGCTATGGCACGGCCGCGCATTTGCAGGCGCTCAAAGAGCATGGTGCGACCCCCTGGCATCGCAAATCGTTTGCGCCTGTGGCAGAGGTGTTGCGATGAATCTCATCACGTCCCGCGACAACCCCTTGGTCAAAGACCTGCGCCGTTTGTCGCAAGACAGCACGGCCTACCGCAAGCTCGGTCGTGTCTGGCTAGAAGGTGACCATCTGTGTCGCGCGGCCTTGACGCGTGGCGTCAAACCTGAACATGCGGTGTTTGCCGAATCGCTCTGGGCCACCGCGCCCCGTGAGTGGACACAAGCAGCCGAACGCAACACCGTGTTGCCCGATGCGTTGTTTGCAGAAATCAGCAGTCTCGAATCGCCCGCCAAGATGGGCTTTGTCTTGGCAGCGTCCGTTTTGCAAGACGTGCAGGCTAGAACGCCGACCGTG
>JACCEB011694665.1_pt1 | contig 16057 bp, 13 predicted proteins | sample 7454761 | NCBI WGS metagenome assembly JACCEB01 (sample SAMN15323454, study PRJNA562643) | freshwater metagenome | isolation source: river surface water | place: USA:Blue River Watershed | collected 2017-08-18 | reverse complement strand
GTTTTGATGAGGTTTATCACTTACAAGGTGGCATTCTTAAATACTTAGAAGAAGTAAAGCCTGATGAGAGTCTATGGCAAGGTGAATGCTTTGTATTCGATCAACGTGTGGCGATTAAGCATGGGTTAGAAGTGGGTGATTATGATCAATGTTTCGCATGCCGTTATCCGTTATCTAAAGACGAGATGAAAAGTGACCAATACACCCCAGGTATCTCTTGCCCTTATTGTTTTAATAGCCTCACTCCAGAAAAATTAAGAAGTTTAACTGAGCGTCAAAAACAAATTATTTTGGCAGCGAAAAAAGGAATTCGCCATATAGGGCGCGAAGTAAAAAAATTAGTTTAAATCTAAAAATTCTCTTTTATCTACAAAGTAAAGAAAATTATTCTTTTATCAAAATCCCTAATTTTTGAAGTTAAGCATAAACTTATTATAAATCTAAAGAATTTCAAGGTAATAATTTTAAAAGTTTTTTATATTGAGTAATTGTTTTGTTAGTTACCTCAGAAATAGAAAATTCCGATTCAGCGATAATTCTCGATTTTAGTCCCATATTTAATCTTAGTTTCCTAGATAAGATTAAACGTTCTAATGAAGATGATAACGAATCAATATTTCCTGGTTCGGATAAAAAGCCATTTAAACCATCAAAAATAATCTCTCTACAACCGGAGGTATTGGAACCCACCAATGGTTTGCCACAAGCAGCTGCTTCAATCAAAACTTTTGGAACTCCTTCGCCGTATTTGGTTGGAAGACAAAAAATATGTGATTGCTGAATAATTTTATCCATATTTTCCTTAAATCCCCACCATTCAACAATGCCTGATTTATTAAGTTTAATTAAAGTTTTAAGGTTAGCCCCATACAAAACATTAAGTTCTGGCTTGCCAACCAAAACAAATCTTACATTCAAATCACGTGCTTTTAATTTTTTAGCGGCCTCAATAAAATCAGACAAACCTTTCATCCAAAGCATTCTAGAAGCCATCATTACAGTAATAATTCCTTGAGGTTCTTTTTGATTAAAACGAAATTTTTTTAAGTCGACTCCAGAGCCTTTAATTAAGCAAGACTGATCTTTTTTAATAATTTTATTTTTTACGAAAAAAAACTGATCATCAGAATTTTGAAAAATAACGCAAAGTTTTGAGCGATTAAAAATAAATTTAAAGAAGAAGTAAATTATCTTTCGAATCATTCTAGTTTTAAAATCTAATGCAATATGCAAATGTCCTAATCCGGTAAATGAAATGATAACGCAAGGCACTTTTAGTAGAGAAGAAAAAATAGATCCATAAAAAATCGGCTTAATAGTAATTAAGTGAAGAAGCTCAGGTTTTATATTTGCAATTAAAATATTAATGGAACAAATGCATTTGATTTCCTTAACAATATTAAGAGAGTATTGCTCGAGATAAATTTCATGCAACCTAAAACCAAAATCGAGCAAGTATTTTTTTGATTTTTTATCGATTGGTGCAGCTATATGAACATCAAATCCTTCTTTTTTTGCTGCTAATGCTAAATGCAATCTATGCGTAATAAAAAACTTTGCGCTATTAACTATAAATAAAATTTTGTATTGACGCATTATGACAATTCTTTGAGATACAAATCTTCATACTCTCGAATAAATTGATCTATGGAAAAATTTTTTAATATTCTGTCTCGACACTGATTGCCAAAATAGAGTTTTTGATTAGAGTTCATTGATAATAATCTAACTATATAGAAAGCAAGCTTTTTATATGATTTAACAGGAATTATATATCCCTTTTCACCTAGAATAAATTTAGCATCTCCCACTTTAGTTGAAATACATGGAACTTTAGTTGCCATTGCTTCAGCTAAAATATTTGGAAAAGCTTCACCATAAGATGAGGTTAGACAACAAACATCTATGGATGAATAAATGGCATTCATGTCATTTCGCTTTCCCAAAAGGAAAAAATATCTTTCTAAATTATATTTTCTCAAAAGATTTATAAGAGATTTATTTTTGTTGGAAATATCACTTCCACAAAGAATAAAGAAACAATTTGGAATCTTTTTAATAACTTCGGCACTCGCCTTTATAAAAGTTTCATGATCTTTTTGCGCGTGAAACCTTGCTGGCATGCCAACCAAATAATCGTCATGAGTTAATCCATATCTACGTCTAAATCTTTCCCGAAGTAATTGATTGTGTGAAAAATATGACAGGTCAAAACCATTAGGTATAAAGTGAAATTTATCGCTCGGATAGCCTAAATCTGCATGGTATTTTGATGATGTTAAAGAGCAAGAAACAATTTTCTTTGGAAAAAAATTTGATAAAAAAATACAAATTAAAATAACAGGGTTGTAAAATTTACTAGAGATATTGTCACCATGCCTCAAATTCCAATAAATTGGTGCTTTACTTGAAATTTTGGTTGCAATAGAACCAATTATATCTGCGTGATACATCCATGTTTGAACTAGATCGGGTTTAATTTTTGAAATTAACCTAACAAGGTTGTAGAATATTATTAGGTCAAAAATATTTTTTTTGAATTTGAATAAATAAACCTTAATATTATTTTTTTTAAATTTCAATCCAATGTCACCACTTCCAGTAAGAGAAATAACTATATGTTGAAATTTATTCTTATTCGATAATGAGCATAATTTTAGTAAAGTATTTTCTGCTCCACCAAGATTTAAACCAGAAATAATATGAAGTATCTTTTTTTTTGTCGTACTCAGCTATAACTCCGTCGATTCAAAAATTAATCAAAATTAAAAATTAGTTTACTTTTACCTGTGAGTCCGACATATTTATTATCAACAATAAAAATTTTGTAAGGGAGTTTGCGAGTTTTAACAAAATCAAGAAAAAATGGATTGTCTTCTATATCATCCATCATTAAAATATAATCAGAAGATAACTTGTTTTCAATCAATTCAATAGCTACTTTTCGACCATGGTATGACTTATCAGAATCGTAGTGTAAAAAATCAATTTTATTTATTTTTTTATTTATCAAAGTTAAATTTTCAATATCTTGGCCTACAAATAATTTCCATTTAGATTTTAATTTTTTTTCAACAATAATACCAATATATTTCGTTGCATTTTTTTGAGATAAATAAGGTAAATCGCTACTATATAAGATGCCTTTCTTATTAATCTTTAGGCCAGAAAGAATAGCTCTTGAGGAGTTTCCAATTGCAACACCAGTTTCAAGGACAGTATCTGGCTTTAAAAACCGAACTAAAAAATAACAAATTCTTATCGCAGCAGCACCCCCCATTTTAAATGGAATATTTTTCTCGATGAGACTCAACTTACTTAAATGACTTTTTAAATACCTTTCTGATTCGATATTAAGTTTTGGGCTAAGTCGAAGTGCAAAATTGTTCCAATCCTCTAGCTTAATTCCCTTGAAGTTTGTTACTCTTTTTTTTAAAAAAAATAAATCGAGTATTTTGTAAATAATTTTATCAAGCAAAACTTTTGGTCCAAACGATTTTTCAGACCGCGGAAGAAAATGCCTAATTTTGTTTAAATTATTTAAATAATTTTTCATAAGATAATAGAGTTTTAGCTACAACATATTTAGAGGAAAATTGATTGCAAAATAAAATTTTTTTTGATTGTTTTGATAAAAATAATGCTTTTTCAACTTCTTTAATAAAAAGATCTTTATTATCGAAATCAATAATCGATAGGTTTCTACTTTTAATAGAACCTACGTCACCTACATTCGTCGTAACAACTTTAGTATTAAGCAAAAGAGATTCGTATACAACTCGAGGTCCAGCCTCAGAAATTGATGTCTGAATAAGAACGTTTGCACTTTTTATAAATCTGAGAGTGAATTCTCTAGTTTTTACGCCTAAATATTTAACTTTATTTGGAATAATTAAGGGTATTTTTTTTATTTGCTCGCCATACATATTTTTATCATTTCCAATAAAGAACAATGAAACCTTAATATTTTTTTCATGTAGGTGGTTGATGACTTCAATTGCAAAGTCTTGTCTTTTTCTTTTGGAAAAATTTCCAACGCAAACAACCAATTTATCATCCATTTGGTCCTTTTTAAAAATTTCTTTTTTTAAAAAGGGCTTTAATGATCTTAAATAATTAATATCATAAATATTTGATATTATTTCACACTTGTTCGGAAAATATTTTAAGTTTGGATCATTCTTTCCTAAACAAATAATTCTATTAGCTATAATTCCACGAAGAAATATTAAAAAACTATTATTTGAGAATTGTCTTGAGTGCCAAACAACTTTAATACCGAGAAGTCTTGCTGGAATGCCCCAGGAAAAAAGAGTCTGCGAGTCCTGTGCATCAATAATTTTCGGGCTTAATTTTATTATAAAATATATAGCATAAATGGAGCCAATAAATATCTTAAGAATTCGGGAAACTATAGTGGAAATATTTGAATTAAAGATTACTGGATAGAATTCTATTACTTTAAGTTTGTTGTTTTCAAATATTTTTTTGGCAGGCGAACTTTTTGGAAGAATAATATTTACATCTATTTTCTTATGATATGTTTTTTTTAACTCGCTGAATAGATCGCTCGAAGAATTGTGAGACCCTCCCCAGCTAGATTCTACGAATGGTACTAAAATTTTAATTTTCATTTTATGCAGCTAGGATTATTAATACAAGGATTCTACCTTTTCACAGTATCTTGTCCAGCTGTACTTTGCTACATTCCTCAACGCCGCTTCGCCCATTTTTTTTGCTAAAGCTTCATTCGTTTTAAGTCTTATCATGTATTTCCGAAGCGAATAACGATCTCCAGCGTTAATAATAAAACCATCTTCTTTGTGTCTTATGATAGAGCCAGATGAATAAGATACGATAGATGGAAGTCCACTAGCCATAGCTTCATATATAGACTTTGACGATCCTTCCATCCAAGAAGGCAAGAGAAAAACATCATAATTATGCAAAAATTCATAAGGATTTATGAATCCATGCAATATGATATTTTCAAATTTATTTTTATTTATCATATCTCTAATTTCTGGATAGACTCGCCCACACAAGTGAAGTCTATCATTCTCAAAAATTGGGTCATTCCAGACATTTAAGATATCTATCAATCCTTTTCGTGGGCTTAATACGCCCAAAAAACAAAAATCGGTCCCACTTTTTTTCAGCTTAATATTACCATCATGAATAATAGAATTATTTTCAGCACCAAACTCGACAATACTAATTTTCTTCCTAGGAATATTTAATTTTTCAATCTCCAAAAATACAAACGCTGAAGGAACAACAATTTTATCTGCGACTCGAAATGCATCATTTTGAATCTTAATCATTCTTCCATTTTGCCTCATAAATTTTAAATCAAAATCCTTTGATACTCTCTCTGCATATGTTGCCGGAGCTATTGGCACATCAAGAATGACACAAACATTTCTTTTTTTTAACTCCTCTATTAACCTTGGGCAATATTCCCAAAGATGTGCAACTTTTATTTGGTAATTTCTATATTTAGTTTTAAGAAGAAAAATAGCAATTTTTTCAAAAAGGTAAATGTCGATAATGCGGTGATCAATGGAACCCTTTGTTAAGATTCTTATTAATTTTATAGTTCTAATGATAACTTTTAAAAGAAATAAACTGATAAATTTTACATTTGCAGTTTGAGTTTCATATGACTTACAAAGACATATAGATTTCAGGTTTTTAGAGCTGAGATGCTGCATTATTTTACCCGCTCTATATCCAATACTTCCTCTCTTATCTATATAGCTATTTACAAAAAAGAAAAAGTCAATGGAATTTTTCTGAGCCATATGCTTTAATGATATCTCTTTATAAGTATAAGCAAATTTACAAGCATTTTTAAATTTAAAAATAATCCGTTGCCAAATCGTGAGTTATCTTTCCTTGGTATTATTTTGATTGGTATTTGTGAGAATTTTGCTCCCAACTTAATCGATCTTATAGAAAGCTCAGTTCCAATAGAATTAGTTTGTTTTTTTAATAAGTTATCAGTTAATATTGATACTTTATAGCCCTTCATGCCACATAGTGGATCTCTGATACCCCATAAAAATTTTCCTGCTATAGAAAATAAAAACTCGGCAGACCGTTGATAATTTTCTCGGTAACCTAAAACTAAATCTGCACCGCGTGAAAATTCTAAAATATATTTCTCTATGAATTCAGCATTATGTTGGCCATCTGCATCCATAACAATTACATATTTAAATTTCCGTTTTTTTGTCTCATTAAATCCTGTGTACAATGAATCTTCATATCCTCTATTGTGACTATGCCGCACTATTATTGCTTTACTGATTTTTACTTTATTATAAGTACTGTCAGTTGATCCGTCGTCTACAACTAAAGGTACTCCAAATTTTTTAACTGAGCTAATAACTTGGCTAATGGTTTTCTCTTCGTTGAATGCAGGTATTAATATTGCAATATTATTTTTCATCAACATCATTCGCTTTAATATAATCCCCTGCCTTTAGGTTATTTTTAAAAAATTTTCCGTAGAGAGTATTTGCGAGATATGGTGGCATGGCATCCTGAGGGCATGGCCTTAACATCTCAATTATATCAGGAGAAATTCTTTGCCCTTTTATAACATCAACTCTCACTCTAATAGCTCTTCTTTGAAGTATTACTGTCTCCTCTTCATTTTCCTCAATTTTTTTTATCTCTAATCCAAGCGCTGCTTCAAGCTCCCTTGCTGAATTAACCATAATCTTCCAGCTATTTGGATCCAGGCTAAATGCATGATCCGGTCCTACGCGAAAACAATTATCAGTGAAATGTTTTTCAATGACTCTAGCACCCAAGGAAATTGCACCGAGCACTGTCGAGTGGCCTGGTGTGTGATCACTTAAACCCAAAACTAGATCAGGGTAAATTTCTCTATATTTTTTTAAAACATTTAAGTGAATAAATTTCATATTATCAATACTGCCCGTATAGTTAGTATTGCATTGCAGCAAAGCAAGTTGAGTGTTGTGTTTCAAACATGTTTGAACCGCCCTAACAACATCATCAAGTGAAGATGCTCCAGTAGCAAGAATATAGGGTTTATTTTTTTTTGCTATATACTCTATAAGCTCTAACCAGGTGATATCACCGGAACCAATCTTATATGCGGATACATAGCCGTCAACTTCATCTACCAAATCAAACGCATATGGGCTAGTCATAAAAGTTATGCCTGCTTTATTACATGTTTCTTTTAGCTCATGAGTCCAATTTAAATCTATTGATGCCGCTTTATATACTTCGTATACACTTGACCCCCATTTTGCTTGGTGAGATTTTTGTTCCCCCAATTTTTTAAATCCATAATCGCTAACAATTGTCTCAGCTTTAAAATGCTGAAATTTTGCAGCATCAGCGCCAGAATCTTTTGCTAGCCAGATCAATTCTTTTGCGCGAGTTAAATCACCATCATGATTTGCTGCAATATCAGCAATAAAATATGTGGGATAACCTAGCCCTATTTTTTTGCCTTTAATTTCAATACAATTAGGATTATTCATATTCATATAGCTTCACTAATTTATCAATTTCCTCAGATAAAGTTGGTAATTTTATGTTCATAAGCTTTTCAAATTTTTTCGAATTCATCCTCATGTCTTTTGGCCTTGAAGCTTTTAAAAATTCAATATTTTCACTCTTAACTTCTTTTATGTTATCGCTTATTAAATTTAATTTATTTGCAAAATAGAAACCAAATTGCGCTTTACTCATCCCTTCGTTAGAGCCTAAATTAAAAGTGCCAATCGGCTGATATTCTATTATAAGAATGAGCATGTCTATAAGAGTAGTCAAAGCTAAAGGACTAAAAAAAATATCAGAAAATAATTGAATTTCTTCTTGTCTTTTTAAGGCATTGTATAGCCAATCTACAAAATTTTTACTTTTGGATAATTCAAAATGACCCAAAAAATTAGTTCTTATAATTGTAGAAGGGATAAGTGAAGCAGCTATTTCACCCGAATACTTAGAGAGGGCATATACATTTTTGATATTGATTGCATTTTCAAGATTAGGACCAATACCATCATACAAATGATCAGTTGAGATATGAATTAAAAAACAAACTTTTTTTGTTTTTAATATCCAACTAACAATATTTACAACGCTACATGAATTAGCCAAAAAAGCATCATTGGGATGCTCTTCGCAATAATCAACATTTGTTAAGGCAGCCAGATTGATTATAATATTTGGCATAATATTATTTAATGTATTATGTACTTTGTCCCGGTCTGAAAGATCAAGCATGAAGTCTGAACCTGGAGACTTAAGGGATTGAGTGTAAACTTTAGCATTAATTTTTTTTAGCCTTGGGACAAGACTTTTACCCAATAATCCAGTTGCTCCCGTAACTAATATTTTTTTCATTAATTAAGTCTTTTAAATCCTGAATGTGAAACTTCACCTTGAAGCAAAGAATTTATATCTTTGCCATTTTCACATTCTTGAATTAAAGAAAATATTGGCTCTAGATTCTCAAAATAATTATTTACAATATCTGGTGTATGCTCAATTGAGGAATAAACACTATTAGAAGCTAAATATCCTTTTTTTAACATTTCTTGTGAAATTAAAGTTTTATAAGCAAGTGATCTAGGACTTTGAAATGAAAATCCTGCCAACGCTGGGATACCCCAATGAGTTATATCTAAATTATATCTATCTGCTAAATTCTGCCAACCCTTTTGAATTTCAAGGCCTGTGCTTGTAATAATTTCCCATGACTTAACCCGTTCCATTACCTCTAATGTTTTTAATGCGGCTACCGAGCCTATTCTTTCAGTCCAAAATGTACTGCTAATGAACGATGATTGAGCAGACTCCATAATTTCTTTACGTCCAATTATCGCAGTTATTGCGTATCCATTTCCAATTGCTTTTCCAAACATGGCCATGTCTGGCTCAACACCATATTTTTTATGAAGCCCTCCGAAAGTTTCTCTAAATCCAGAAGTGCATTCATCAAAAATTAAAACTACATTATTCTCTGTAGCAAGCTTTCTCACGTTTTTAAGAAAATCATTTTCGGGAGGGTTATTTCTTTGAACTTCCATTTTAATTACACCAATATCATGATTTTTCAATAAAATTTGGAGTTCATTAATTGAATTATATTTAAAAGGAAAAACTGTTCCCTTTAAATTTCTAGGAACTCCTTTTGGCTCAAGCCCTGGAAGCAGATGCCCATCTAAACTTTTATCGTCATTTAAATTCGCTGAAAGATACCAGTCATGCCAGCCATGATAACCGCAAATTGCAACCTTATCCTTCCCCGAAGCAGCCCTTGCAATTCTAATTGCTATAGCATTAGCCTCTCCTCCAGATCGTGCAAAACGAGTCATGCTTGCCCATGGATGTATTTCAATAAGTCGTTCCGCTAAATAAACCTCTTCAGGACAATTCAGTGTCGACATATTCCCTGCATCTACAGCGTTTTTAACTGCTAAATCAACTTCCTGATTTCCATACCCCAGTGTATTTGTTCCTATGCCCATAATCGACATATCAATATATTCTTTTCCATCCAAATCCCAAACTCTACAGCCTTTCGCCTTAGAATAGTAACTAGGCCAATAATCTGGAAGAAACATTTCAGCCCTCTTAGATAGCAACATATTCCCTCCAGGAATAATTTCCTTAGCCCTTCTCCATAGCTTTTGCCCCTTTCCCATTAATGCACCCTCGTTTCTTATAGTTTTTTTATTTGCCATGAAGATATTTGGTTTAAGAAACTCTAACTCAAGAATCTTTTCCCATCCGAAATGAATATTTGGATAAAAATAATTAAAAATACCCTCTACAACCTCAAAATCTTTACCATCATCTACCGTCCATCTTAGCTTAGATAAGTTTACCGAATGCTGCATAGTCGAAATTAAAAATTTTCCAGACTGATATATATATGGCGTAACATGTTCACGATCATATAAAGAAGTGGTTTCTTTTGCGGCTTTTTTTAACGAGTCGAATTTTATAACCTCGACATCTAAGCCATCTGGATATGAGGGTGGAGTTCGATTACATAAATAGTCAACGCCTTTATCTCTAAATAATCTAATACAACTATCAACTAAAATAGGATCAATTAAAGGGCAATCGCCAGTGATGCGAACCACTGTATCAGCATTATGCTTATTCGCAGCGTTTACAAAGCGATCTAAAACATCATCTTCACTTCCTACCTCACAAGAATATCCTAATGACCGAATATATTTAATAAGTGGCAAGTTGTTTTTATTTGATGAAGTAGCTACTACAATCTGATCAATTTCTTTAGATTTGGAAAGTCTACAAATTAATAACTCTATCAAAGGCTTGCCATTTATAACCTTCATAACTTTTCCTGGAAGCCTTGAAGAGCCCATTCTAGCTTGAATAATTGCAACAATTTTCAATTTAAATCAGATTCCATTTTGAAGGGTTAATTAACAAATCATCACCTAAATTAAAATTAGGAAATTTTAAAGTTGAAGGGCTTGTTTGATATTCAAACAATATCTCTCTTAGTTGATTTTCAGTATTAACGCCTACAATTACCTTACTAACACCCTTAAAAGATGTCGAAAATTTTAAACAGGCATTAAGAGGATTTACATTATTTTTAATTAAAAAATTATGCCAATCATTTAAGACGGTAGTCCATTTTTTAAATTTTACTGGTATTAAATCTTGCTTCATTAAAAGCAAACCCTGCAAAAAAACGGATCTTGTATGAATTTCTATATTTTTCGAGCTTAATCGATCTAACCAACCACTTTCGATCAATCTCTGATCTAGGGGGTTTAATGGTGATTGAACCATATCAAAATCAGCCTCATTATAAAGAGCAACTAACTCATCTGGGTGATATATAGAAACACCTATCTTTTTGACTAAGCCAAGGTCTTTTATATGATTTAATGATGACAATAACTCGCGACCTCGACTTAAAAAGATATCTTGAGGATTATGCAATAAAATTCCATATATGGATTTAACTTTTAATGAAGCTAAAGATTGATTTATTTGCTCACTGACCCAAATATGAATATTAGAAATATTGCTTGATAGTTTGGGTAATTTAGTAATTATATTAAAATCATGTACAGAAATTTGGCCAAGACGATCGTGGCAGTCGCCGTATGAAATTGCTGTATCAATACAATAAATACCTGATTTTTTAGCAAGTTGCAGTATCTTGGACATTTCAATAGTGCTAACTTTTCCATTATTATTTGCTATACCGTATGGAAGACCAAATTGAGCTGTGCCCAGAGCTAGTTTCATATTGAAATTAAAAGATTGCAATCTTGCTTTAATTTTTAAATGAAGCCAATCGAAGCGCGATTGATTTTAATCCATCTTTGTAAATTATCTATGGTCATCCAATCAGAGTTATTATTAGACGTATAGGTAAATTCTGAACTAACTAAACGTCCATCATTTATCCTAATAGGGTCTTTACTCCATTCATGAATTGCTGGTAGGATTTTAAAGTACTTATCATATTCATAAGTATGGGGAGCGTCTTCGACTCCTATCATTTGCTCATGAAGCTTTTCACCGGGTCGAATTCCAATTTCAATAAGTTCAGAATCGGGGGAGACAGCCTTGGCAATATCTGTAATTTTCATCGATGGGCTCTTTCTGACATAAATTTCACCCCCAACCATATTATTAAAAGCATGAAAAACGAGCTCAACGCCTTCGTCAAGACTTATCATAAAGCGAGTCATACGGAAATCAGTTATAGGAACAGAATTTTTATCTTTTAAACTCATAAATAGCGGAATTACAGAGCCTCTTGAGCCCATAACATTTCCATACCGAACTACAGAAAAAGAAGTGCTTGATGGTCCTCTGTAGGAATTAGAAGCAATGAAAAGTTTATCAGATGCTAATTTTGATGCACCATATAAATTCGTCGGGCTGCTTGCCTTATCGGTAGATAAAGCCACTAATTTTTTGACGCCCTGATCTAGGCAGGCGTCAATTAGATTCATAGCACCATTAATATTTGTTTTAATACATTCAAATGGATTGTATTCAGCAGTTGGGACTATTTTAGTAGCGGCGGCATGAACAACAAAGTCAATACCACTTAATGCACGATGAAGTCTATCTTTATCTCGAACATCACCAATAAAAAAACGAACTCTCTCATCATGCCCATAAATTTTAGCCATTTCCCATTGCTTCATTTCATCTCGAGAAAATATTACCAATCGCTTAGGATTATATTTTTCAAGCGTTAATGGAACAAATCTATGCCCGAAAGAACCTGTTCCACCAGTAATTAGAATTGAAGAATTAGTTAACATTATAAAGAATTATTACATATATATTTAAAGCTAAATTATAGAACTACTTTTAAATTAATTATTACTTATTGTGAATCTAATTCTCTTGATAATATTCCTAAGTGCAAGTGACTTTTCATTTTGCGAAATCTTAGTGTAATTTCCCCATAATAAGTATGATGGCATTTCAAATGAGTTCTGGTGGATTAAAGATAAATACCTTAATATTTTTTTAAAAGGATAAGAAGAATCAGAGATTGCCTTATTGATATAAGAACTAAGATTTGAGATATTACCATCCCAAACGTGAGGCATAGCAATAACTTTAAAGGGAGCGTCACCCAAAAGTAACCAAGCTTTTTTAGCAAGAATAGACTCTAAAATAACCGATCCTGAAATACTACATACTAATGAAGATTTTTTGATTAATGCATGAGAATCAGTTAAAGGGTCAACCAAAATTACGCGTGGAAGAGCACATAGTTTTCGATAATATTCTAATGGTCTTCTACCTAACATCGGTTTGTGCTCCTTGACAACTAGAATATAATCAGCGGACATACTTTTCGATAATGTCTCAATGAGCCAAAGCTGATCAGTTAAGTATGGCGTTAAAATCATTGTCGAAGATTCAGGATCTACATGTAAAGGAAAGTATATATACTTTTGATTATTATTAACATGATCATAAGTCCTAAAAAGAATAAGGTAAAAAGCCTTAATTGATGTAGAAATTTTATAAACTTGTCTCTTAATTTGCTCGAATTTATAACTTACATTCTCAAACTTAAAAATATAATAAATAAAACCAAGGAAAGAAAGAAATAAAATCTTCAAATGACTCAAAAGCAATAATGACTTATCTGGTAAAACATAATCTGGCCTATATTTTGCATTTTGGGAGTTTTGAATAAAATTTTTAGCCCAATTCAAGGATTTCTTGGATATAGAAGTCTTTTTTTGAAAAAATAACCTTTCTAAATAAATTAGCCTTGCTTGTGCATCATTATCAAGACAGTATCGATTGCTTACTCTGGTATGAACGAAATGAAAAAATGGTATTTTTAAATTAGTACAAATCTTAGATATAAGGAGTGCTGGGGCTCCAGCAATTGCATGAAACAGAACAAATTTTGGTTGATTATCAATCAAATATTTCTCAAAAAGACTCTCTAAATTTAAAATAAAATCAACAAGAAAAAAAGAATCGTTTTTAGTAAATTTATCAGCAAAATGATCAGGTCTAGTTATTGCTCCTCTCACGAAACCCTTTCCCAATCTTCTATCGGAAGCAATTAATTTTCCAAAAAAATCGATACCATATTTTTCCTCAAACTGAGAAATTCGATCTTTTCGATATTTTTCATTGCGAATTTGATACGAATGAAACAATGAATTTACTTCTGCTGTCACATTTAATATTGATTTAGTATTATTTGGTGCATTGCAAGTAAACCATCGATAAAAAGTATTAGGTCCATTAAAAAAATAATGGATATCACAATCCTTAAAATTTTTTGCTAAATCAAAAGCAAATGAATTAAATTTTACAGTAGTAAAGAAGGCAATGGAATTTCTTCTTTTACTAAAATTTAATTTCATAAAACCCTTAATTTTTTAAGTATTATTTATTCTAAAAGAAAGTGCAAATAGAACTATAAGATAAGAGATAGAACTCGATCCAAAACTTCCTGACATTAGATTCGATAAGAGTAAAATAGTTACCGGAAACAAATAATTAATTCTACCTTTTTTTTGAGACAAATAAAAATATAATAAAATAAAAATAAAAATTAATAAGCCAAGTATACCAACATTTAAATACAAATCAAAAAACCAATTGTGCGCATGTCCATAAGAAATTACTTCATGTGCCTTATGTGGGCCTACACCTAAGAAAATATGCAACCAATTATTAGATTCTGGATTTGAATACTGTAGGATATTTTCTATTATGATAAGACGATCATTAAGAGAATCAACATTCATAGGATAGCTGAAAATATGCAACAATTGAAAGCGATGCACGTAGAGAAAACTCAAAAAAAAGAATAAAAATATTTTCGCAGAGAATTGTCTAAATTCCTTATAAACAAAAAATGAACTTGCCAATATAAGTAAAAATAAGAGTGCGTTAAATTTAGAGCCTGAAATAAAAATAATAATTGAGGAAATAAGTAAAATAATTTGAAATAATTTCAAACTATTTATACGCTTAACATAAATAAGAGATACTAACAAAGATCCAAACATTCCGAGAATATTTGGTCCAGATGCCATTGAAGATGCTCTGGGACTATTTTCTAAATTAAAAAAAATGTTAGCAATTAAATCTAAAAAATATTTCTCAAAGATGAGTGTATATGCGATGTGGATAATTCCTCCAATAATGAAAGAAACCATCACAATTTTATATTTCAATATATCATTATGATCAAAATTTTGAAAAATTGTCGAAATCATTAAAGCTGAAAATAACGCAGCAATCCATTTAAGTATATATTTAGGAAAAAAAATATCACTATTTATGTAACTTGATAGAATTCCGATCAAAAAAAATAAAATTACTAATACTACATATATTAAAACTTTTTCAATTCTGAAAATTTTACTAAAGTTCCTTAGGGATAAAAGAACTAGAATTAGAATGCTTATTCTAGAAAAGCTTAAATAAAAAAAATATTTACCTATAGGGATTGTAGCAAATGTAAGAGAAAGTAAAATTGTAATAAGAAAAATTCTGAAAGTATTAACTTTACTATCATGAAAAAAATTTAAAATATTAAAATTAAGATTCATTGCAATCCAATTTAACCTTTCTTTGACTTATATGAATACCATAGTTTTTTTATTTTAAAGCAAAAAAATACAATTTTTATCTTGCTTATTAATGTACGGATTCTATGTGTTTGCAATATAGAATGATTAAAATTAACCATTAGTTATTTAATTAATGTTATTCCCTCTATTGATTTTTATGACTTTTTTTGTTTTTTTTTTAAAAGTAATCAAAATATTAACTTGTAGCATTTTTAATAAAAACTCTCTATTAGATTTTAGTAGAAATGTATTAGATGATAATCAAGATCTTTCACTCAAATCTTGTTTCATTTTGATCACTAGATATTTTTGAATGTCTCAAATAAATCTTCCGTAATAATTTTCATTAGATATTAACCATAATTTTTAACTTTTAGACTTTTATTTAAACAATGATTGCCAAAATAAATATGTATAAATCTAAAAAAAGTTTTTATTAAAGATATCATTCCACTTTGATAGAAGCTCGCAATATTTAGGCGATTGAAAAATATTTTTATTTATCATATTTACTTTTAAATTTAACATACCTTTATAAAATTGATCTGGGGAATGATAACTAGTAATATTTCTTTTAAGGGATGATATTAATTGGTTTGAAGTTGCAAAAACAGGGAAAATAACAGATTTATTCAATAAAATGGCGTCTAAAATAGCGGAGCTTTGAAAGAAAATAATCAAGTCTGATTGATTTACTAAATTTAAAATATCATCTCTACTAAAAATGCACTCTTTACACTTATTTTTTATCTCACTATTTTCATTTTTTGTACTTCTTGGATGTAATTTTATGGTTATTTCAAATTTCTCCATATTTTTTAAAATCTTAATAATTCTATAAAACTCTAAATCATTAACATTGCCGGAAAATTTTGAATGTACAATTAAAACTTTTTTTTTATCACTCTTTTTTTTAATCTTTTTTTTATATT
>JACCEB010411750.1_pt1 | contig 16062 bp, 12 predicted proteins | sample 7454761 | NCBI WGS metagenome assembly JACCEB01 (sample SAMN15323454, study PRJNA562643) | freshwater metagenome | isolation source: river surface water | place: USA:Blue River Watershed | collected 2017-08-18 | reverse complement strand
TGTCAGCTTGATCGAAGAATACAAAGCAAGTGCTTGGTTTGGCCATGATAGTGAAACGGTTTTTCCTGTCAACGCGTTGAACCCCTCAACGACCAACACCGCCATCGGGCACCGGGAGACATTCACACATGCAGGAACTGCAGGTCATCTTCAGCGGCATCGCGCAAGGCTGTATCTACGGCCTGATTGCGCTGGGCTTCGTGCTGATTTACAAGGCCACCGAAACCGTGAGCTTCGCGCAGGGCGACCTGATGATGCTCGGCGCGTTCTGTGGCCTGGGTCTGGTGAGCTGGCTGGGCTGGTCGTACTGGCTGGCGGTGCCCTGTGCACTCGCGGCCATGGCGATCACGGGCTGGCTGATCGAGCGGGCGGTGATCCGGCCCATCCTCGGGCAGCCGGCGTTCTCGGTGGTCATGCTCACCTTTGGCCTGGGTTATGTGGCGCGCGGGCTGATCACCATGATCCCCAACATCGGCACCGAAACCCACAGCTTTGCGGCCCCCTACAAGGACACCACCTTTGACCTGGGTGGCGTGGTGCTGGGCGCCAGCCAGGTGGTGGTGGTGGGCGCCACCGCGGTGCTCTGCCTGATCCTGTACCTGGTGTTCAGCCGCTCGCGCGTGGGCATTGCCATGCAGGCGTCCTCGCAGAACCAGCTGGCGGCCTATTACATGGGCATCCCGGTCAAGCGGCTCAATGGCCTGGTCTGGGCGCTGGCTGCGGCGGTGGCCACGGTGGCGGGCCTGCTGCTGGCCCCCATCACCTTCGTGCACGCCAACATGGGCTTCATCGGGCTCAAGGCTTTTCCCGCGGCGGTGGTCGGCGGCTTCACCAGCCTGCCCGGTGCCATCGTGGGGGGCGTGATCATTGGCGTGGTCGAGGCCCTGTCGGGCTTCTACCTGCCCGAAGGCTTCAAGGACGTGGCCGCCTACATCGTGGTGCTGCTGATGCTGGCCCTCAAGCCCAACGGCCTGTTCGGCGAGAACCTGCGCAAGAAGGTCTGAGTCATGCGTTTCATCTTCAAGACCCAATACGACCAGGACATCCGCCTGGCCAAGCACGGCGGGCATCTGTTCTGGTACAGCCTGCTGGGCCTGTTTCTCGTGACGGCACCCTGGCTGCTCGACGAGTACTGGCTGGCCCAGCTGACCTTTGTGCTGATCTACAGCGTCGTGGGCCTGGGCCTGATGCTGCTGGCCGGCTTCACCGGCCTGTTCTCGATCGGCCACGCCGCCTTTCTGGGCGTGGGCGCCTACACCGAAGCGGTGCTGGCCGCGCAGGGCTGGCCCTTTCCTCTCTCGCTGGCCATGGCCGCCGGCCTGTCGGCTGCCGTCGGTGCGGTGGTGGGCTTGCCGGCACTGCGGGTCAAGGGCATCTATCTGGGCATTGCCACGCTGGCGTTCGGCTTCATCGTCGAGGAAGGTCTGGCCCGCTGGGAAAGCGTGACCGGCGGCAATGCGGGCAAGCATGTGGAAGCGGTCAACATTTTCGGCTGGAAGGCCGACACCGAGGCCAGCTTCTATGTGGTGTGCCTGGTCGTGACGGTGGTGGCCACGCTGGCGGTGATCAACCTGCTGCGGGCGCCGACCGGCCGGGCCTTTGTGGCCATCCGCGATTCCGAAATCTCGGCCCAGAGCATGGGCATCCACCTGGCGCGGTACAAGACGCTGAGCTTCATGATCTCGGCAGCGCTCGCCGGCATGGGCGGTGCGCTCTACGCCCACAAGCTGCAGTTCATCAGCCCCGACCAGTTCAACATCCTGCAGTCGATCGACCTGCTGCTGATGGTGGTGATCGGTGGCCTCGGTTCGATCCACGGCGCCTTCCTCGGCGCCATCTTCCTGATCACCATGCCGCAGCTCATTGCCCTGGGTAAGGACTACCTGCCCGACGCCATTGCTCAGGCGCCAGGCCTGCAGGCGGTGGTGTACGGCGTGGTGCTGATCGGCTTTGTGCTGTTCGAGCCCATGGGCCTGTACGGACGCTGGCTCAAGATCCGCACCTGGTTCCAGCTGTTCCCCTTCTACCGCAAGGGCATGTTCAAGCGGCAAAAGAGCTTCCAGAAATCGGACCGACTGAAATGAAGCCCCCACACTCTGCACCCTGTGTCATCGTTGCCCCCCAAGGGGGCGCAGGCCTCCTTTGGGGCGGCCCGGCAGGAGTCCTGACATGAAGAGCGACAGCGACATCCTTCTCTCGGCCCGCGACCTGACGGTGCGCTTTGGCGGCGTGCTGGCGGTCAACCAGGTCAGCTTCGACGTGCGGCGCGGCGAGGTGTTCACCCTGATCGGCCCCAACGGCGCGGGCAAGACCACGGTGTTCAACCTGATCAGCGGCATCTACACGCCCACCAGCGGCACCATCCACTACAAGGGCCAGCCCATGGCCACGGTGCCACCGCATGCGGTGGCCGGGCTGGGCATTGCGCGCACCTTTCAGAACATCGAGCTGTTCGAGCACGCCACCGTGCTGCAGAACCTGCTGATCGGGCGCCACACGCACCGCCGCACCGGCCTGTGGCAGGACATGTTCTTCTCGGGCAAAACGCGCCAGGCCGAGATCGAGGCGCGCGAAAAGGTCGAACAAGTCATCGACTTTCTGGACCTGCAACACCACCGCGACTCCATGGTCGCCGGCCTGCCGTACGGTGTGCGCAAGGTGGTCGAACTCGCGCGCGCGCTGTGCACCGAGCCGCAGCTTTTGCTGCTCGACGAGCCGTCTTCGGGCCTGAACGTGGAAGAAACCGACGACATGGCCTTCTGGATTGCCGACATCAAGAACCTGCTGGGCATCACCGTGCTGATGGTCGAGCACGACATGGGCCTGGTGTCCAAAGTTTCTGACCGTGTGCTGGCCATGAGCCAGGGCGAGGTACTGGCCATGGGCAGCCCGGCCGAGGTACAGAGTCACCCCGGCGTGATCGAGGCCTACCTGGGCACCGTCGACGATGTCTCCAGCCTTCGCAGGGAGGCCGCATGAGCGCTGTAGAACAGACCCCCGACAACGTGCTGCTCAAGCTGCTCAACGTCGAGAGTGCGTATGGCCCGATCAAGGCCATCCGCGGCGTGAGCCTGCAGGTGCGGCGTGGCGAGATCGCCACCGTGCTGGGCTCGAACGGCGCAGGCAAAACCACCATCCTCAAAACCATCAGCGGCATCATCGACCCGCGCAAGGGCTCGATCGAGTTCAAGGGCGAACACATCACCGCCATGGACCCGGCACACATCGTGCAGCGCGGCCTGATGCATGTGCCCGAAGGGCGTGAGGTCTTCCCGCTGCTGTCGGTGCGCAACAACCTCATGATGGGCGCCTACACCCGCAACGACCGCGACCAGATCGCGCGCGACATCGAAGCGGTTTTTGGCTACTTCCCGATCCTGCGCGAGCGCGCCGACCAGGACGCCGGCCTGCTCTCGGGCGGCCAGCAGCAGATGCTGGCCATCAGCCGCGCCCTCATGGCCAACCCTGAGCTGATCCTGCTCGACGAGCCCAGCCTGGGCCTATCTCCGAAGCTGACCAAGGAGATCTTCGAGATCGTGGTGCGCATCAACCGCGAGCGCGGCACCACCATCTTGCTGGTCGAGCAGAACGCCAACATGGCCCTGAACGCCGCCGACTACGGCTATGTGCTGGAAAACGGCCGCATCGTGATGGAAGACACCTGTGCCAAGCTGCGCGAGAAAGAGGACATCAAGGAGTTCTACCTCGGCATGAAGGAAGAAGGCGTGCGGGCCGACCGGCGCTGGAAGAAAAAGAAGAACTGGCGGTGAACCCATGAGCACCCTCTGGAACCTCTCCCACATCCGCCCGCAGACCGAAGTGGTCATGCCAGGCGACACCATCCCGGCCATCTTCTGGAACGCGGTCAAGGCCCGCGGCCCCCAAGTGTGGATGCGGCAAAAGGACCTGGGCATCTGGCGCAGCTGGACCTGGGACCAGACCGCCACCGCCGTGCGCGAGATCGGCCACGGTTTGCTCTCGCTGGGCTTTGCGCCGCACGAGACCGCGTCGATCCTGTCCAACACCAACATCGAATGGGTGCTGGCCGATCTGGCCGTGCTCAGCTGTGGTGGCGTCTCCAACGGCATCTACCCCACCGATGCCGCTGCCCAGGTGCACTACCTGTGCGAGGACTCGCGCACCACCATCCTGTTTGTGGAAGACGACGAGCAGCTCGACAAGGCGCTCGAAGTGCGCGCGCAGTTGCCCCAGCTGCGCAAGATCGTGGTGTTCGACATGGAAGGCCTGCACCACCTGGATGACCCGCAGGTGATCGGCCTGGACGCGCTGCGCGAACTGGGCCGCGAACACCTGCGCCAGCATGCCGGCGAGCTCGAAACACGCGCTGCTGGCTGCCAGCCCGAAGACCTCGCCATCCTGGTCTACACCTCGGGCACCACCGGCAAACCCAAGGGCGCCATGCACACCCATGCCGGCCTGGTCTACACCGTGCGCGGCTACAACACCCTGATCTCGCGGGACGAGCAGGACGAGTGCATGTGCTTTTTGCCGCTGTGCCACATCGCCGAGCGCATGGGCGGCGAATATTTCTCGCTCTACACCGGCTCGGTGCTCAACTTCGTCGAGAACCCCGAGACGGTGCCTGAGAACGTGCGCGAGATCGCGCCCACGGTCTTCACCGCCGTGCCGCGTGTGTGGGAGAAGTTTTATTCCGGCGTGATGATTGCGCTGAAAGAAGCCGGCGCGCTGCAGCAGGCGGCCTACGCCTGGTCGATTGGCGTGGGCCAGCGTGTGGCAGAGCGGGTGCTGGCCGGCCAGGCCGTGCCGGGCCTGCTCAAGCTGCAGTTCCACCTCGCTCGGTTGCTGGCGCTCAACAATGTGCGCAAGCTGATCGGCATCCACCGCGCGCGCTTTCTGGTGACCGGCGCGGCGCCGATCTCGCCCGACCTGGTGCGCTGGTACCTGGCGCTGGGGCTGCCCATGCTCGAAGTCTGGGGCATGACCGAAACCTGCGGCGCCTCCACCGGCGTGCGGCCTGAGCGCATCAAGCCCGGCACCATCGGCCCGGCCGCCAGCTACAACGAGGTCAAGCTCGATCCGCAGACCGGCGAGATCCTGGTGCGCGGCCCCAACGTCTTCAAGGGCTACCTGAACCTGCCCGAAAAGACGGCCGAGACAATCGACGCCGACGGCTGGCTGCACACGGGCGATGTGGGCGTGGTCGATGACGAAGGGTTTTTCCGGATCACCGACCGAATGAAAGACATCATCATCACCGCAGGTGGCAAGAACATCACCCCGAGCGAGCTCGAAAACGAGCTCAAGTTCTCGCCCTACATCACCGATGCGGTGGTGATCGGCGACCGGCGCCCGTATCTGGTCGTGATCATCATGATCGACCAGGAAAACGTGGAAAAGTTCGCCCAGGATGCCGATGTGCCGTTCAGCAACTACGCCTCGCTCACCCGTGCGCCCGAGGTGCAGGCCCTCATCCAGGAAGAGATCGACCGCGTCAACCGCAAGTTTGCGCGCGTCGAGCAGATCAAGAAGTTCTTCCTGCTCGACACCCAGCTCACGGCCGAAGACGAGGAACTGACCCCGACCATGAAGCTCAAGCGCAAGCTCGTTGAAAAGAAATACGCCGAGCGCATCGAGGCGATGTACCGCGACTGAGCCACCCCTGATTCACACCCTGTCACTCAAGAAGGAGACGACCATGAAAAGCCAACTCACCACCCTCGCGGTGGCCATCACCCTCAGCGGCGCAGCCTATGCGCAGCAAGGCGTGGGCAAGGACACCCTCACGCTGGGCTCGATCCAGGACCTCTCGGGCCCGCTCGCCGGCTTTGGCAAGCAGGTGCGCATGGGCCTGCTGCTGGCGGCCGACGAGATCAACGAGCAAGGCGGCATCAACGGCCGCAAGGTCGAGATGAAGGTCGAGGACTCGGGCTACGACCCCAAGCGCGCCGTGCTGGCCGCGCAGAAACTGGTCAACCAGGACAAGATCTTCGCCATGATCGCCCACATCGGCACCGCACAGAACCTGGCGGCCATGCCGGTGCAGTTCAGCAAGAACGTGATCAACTTCTTCCCGGTCACCGCCGCGCGCGAAATGTTCGAGCCGCTGCACCCGCTCAAGTACGCCTTTGCCGCCACCTACTACGACCAGATCCGCCTGGCCGCGCCCAAGCTGGTCAAGGAAAAGAACATCACCAAGGTCTGCACCATCTACCAGGACGATGAATTCGGCCTGGAAGTGTTCCGCGGTGCCGAAGCCGGCCTCAAGTCGATCGGCATGGACTTCACCGAGAAGACCACCTACAAGCGCGGCGCGACCGACTTTTCCTCGCAGGTGGCCCGCATGAAGGCCGCCGGCTGCGAAATGGTCGTGCTGGGCACCATCATCCGCGAGACCGTGGGCACGATTGGCGAGTCGCGCAAGACCGGCTTCAATCCGCTCTTCCTCGGTTCTTCGGCCGCCTACACCGACCTGATCCACAAGCTCGGTGGCCCGGCCATGAACGGCCTGTACGCGACCATGACGGCGCAGCATCCGTATCTGGACGAGGCTTCCCAGCCGATCCGCTTCTGGGCCAACAAGTACAAGACCAAGTTCAACGAAGACCCGACGGTGTTCTCGGTCTACGGCTACCAGGCCCTGATGCACTTCGCCAGCGCGGCAGGCAAGGCCGGCAAGAACCTCACGCACGAGACCTTCATCAAGGCCATGGACAGCTCCAGCTTCCCGCAGGACATCTTCGGCAGCCCGGCCATGACCTTCAGCGCCAAGAAGCGTCTGGGCAACGAGTCCTCGCGCCTGTCCCAGATCCAGGAAGGCCGCTGGAAAGTGGTCTCCGACTATGTGAAGTGATCGCTTGAAGCTTCACGACCACCGCCCTCCGGGGCGGTTTTTTTTGGACGGCGGCTTTTAGTACCCGAGCTGCCGCGCCGCCAGGTCTTTCATGATTTCTTCGGCACCGCCGCCGATCATCATGACCTTGACCTCGCGGTAGATGCGCTCGACACGGGTGCCGCGCATGTAGCCCATGCCGCCCAGGATCTGCACCGCCTGGTCGGCGCACAGCTGCATGGCCCGCGTGGCGTGGTTCTTGAGCATGCACAGCTCGGCCACGGTTTGCGCATCGGCCGGGCCTTCGTCGAGTTTCAGGGCCAGACGTTCGATCCAGGGCTTGCAGGAAGCGACTGCGGTCTGCATGTCCACCAGCTTGTGGCGGATCACCGGGTGCTGCGCCAGGGGCTGGCCAAAGGTCTGACGCTGGCGCGCCCAATCGAGTGCATCGTCGATGCAGACCTGCGCAAAGGCGCAGGCGCCAACCGCGAGCGTGAGCCGTTCGGCGTTGAAGTTGCGCATGATGGCGGCAAAGCCACTGCCTTCATCGCCGATCAGGTTCTCCACGGGCACGCGGCAGCCCTCAAAGCGCAGGTGCGCGGTGTCGCTGGCCCACCAGCCCATCTTGCGCAGCGGCGTGCGCGTGAGGCCCGGCGTGTCGCCCGGCACCGCAATCAGCGACAGGCCGGCCGGCCCCGGCCCACCGGTGCGCACCGCCACCGTGAGCCAGTCGGCACGCAGGCCCGAGGTGATGAACACCTTTTCGCCGTCGATCACATAGTGGTCGCCGTCCAGGCGTGCGGTGGTGCACAGCCGCGCCACGTCCGAGCCGCCGCCCGGTTCGGTGATGGCCAGCGCCGCGATTTTGCGGCCCGCCAGCACCTCGGGCACGATGCGCTGCTGCAGCGCGCTTGAGCCTTGCGCCACGATGGGCGGCAGGCCGATGCCGTGCGAGAGCAGGCTGGCCAGCAGCCCACCCGAGCCGGCGCGCGCGACCTCTTCGGTCACGATCACGCGGTACAGGTGGTCGGCCTCGATGCCACCCAGCGCCTCGGGGTACCCCACAGCCAGCAGGCCGATGTCGGCCGCTTTGCGGTAGAGCTCGCGCGGGAAGTAGCTGCCTTGCTCGGCATGCTCGTCCCAGTCGTTCACATACGGCTGGATCTCGCGCTCGACAAAGCGGCGCACCGTCTGGCGAAAGTCCTCGTGGGCAGGGGTCCAGGGGTTCATGGGGTGGATGGGGCAGATGGGTTTCAGGCCTCGACCAGCGCACGGTCGATCAGCGCCCGGGCCTGCGGCAGCGCCACCGTGCCCAGGGTGCCGCGCCAGCCGCCGGCCAGGCGCGTGGCGCAAAAGCCCGCCGCCACCGGCTCGGGCGCATGGCGGATCAGCAGGCTGGCCTGCGTCAGCAGCGCGATGCGCTCGGCCAGGTGCCGCGCAGCGAATTCGTCGCCGTCCTGCTGCGGGCGCTGCAGCAGGGCCAGCGTCGCATCGAGCGCCGCGTCAAAGGCCGCCTGCTGGCCACGCGCCGCCTGCCATTCGTCGGCAAGCGCGTCGCAGCACTGCGGCCCACGCGCGAAGGCGCGCAGCACGTCGATGCACATCACATTGCCCGAGCCCTCCCAGATCGAGTTGAGCGGGCTTTCGCGGAACAGGCGACCGAACGGGCCTTCTTCCACATAGCCGGCGCCGCCGGTGACTTCCATCGCCTCGGCCATGGCGTGCGGCAGGCGCTTGCAGACCCAGTATTTGGCGGCCGGCGTGAGCACGCGGCGCAGCGCCAGCTCGCCCTCGCTGGCGTCGCTGTCGTAGGTGCGCGCCAGGCGCAAGGCCAGCCACATGGCCGACTCGCTCTCGAGCGCCAGATCGGCCAGCACCGATTGCATGATGGGCTGCTCGGCCAGCTTGCGGCCAAAGGCGCTGCGCCGCCGCGCGTGGTGGATGGCCTGCGTGACGCCCGCGCGCAGGATGCCGGCGGCGCCCACGGTGCAGTCGAGCCGGGTGTGGTTGCCCATCTCCAGGATGGTGGCGATGCCGCGCCCGACCTCGCCCACCAGGTAGGCGGTGGCACCGTCGAACTCCACTTCGGACGAGGCATTGGAGTGGTTGCCGATCTTGTCCTTGAGGCGCTGGATGCGGATGCGGTTGCGCGTGCCGTCGGGCAGCACCCGCGGCAGGAACAGGCAGGTCTGGCCCGAGGACGTGCCCGGCTCGGTCTGCGCCAGGATCAGGAAGGCGTCGCACATCGGTGCCGAGAAAAACCATTTGTGGCCGGTCACGCGGAACTCGGAGCCCCATTCGCCCTGGCCCACGGCCACCGCCTCGGTGGTGTTGCTGCGCACGTCCGAGCCGCCTTGCTTCTCGGTCATGCCCATGCCCATGGTCACGGCACGCTTGTCCTTCACATGCGCCACGCCGCCCTGGTAGCCGTTGGCCAGCAGCTTGGGGAGCCAGTCTGGTGCAATGGCGCTCTGGCGCGCGATCACCGGCACCACCGCAAAGGTCATGGTCACCGGGCACTGCACGCCGTTTTCGAGCTGACCAAACAGGTGGTAGGCCGCGGCACGCCGCACCTGCGCGCCCGCGCCGGGCTGCGCCCAGGGCGAGGCGTGCAGGCCGTCGCCCAGCGCCAGGTCCATGAGCTGGTGGTAGGCCGGGTGGAACTCGACCTCGTCGATGCGGTGGCCAAAACGGTCAAAGCTGCGCAACGCTGGCTTGTTCACATTGGCCTGCACCGCCCACTGCTGCGCCTGCGCACTGCCATAGCGCGCGCCCATGCGCTGCAGGGTCTGGTGGGTGGTGGCATCGGTGCCGGCCAGCACGCCCACCGCTTCACGCAAAGACGGATCGGCGTCGTAAAGGTTGACGTCGACAAACGGCGTGGACTGGTTGAAAACCTGGTGGGTGTCGGGCATGGGGTCTCTCCCTTGAATCTCTGAATCGGCGGCTCAGGCGCTGGTCGCATCGATGTGGGCCAGCAGACGACGCGCGGCCACCTGCTCGCCCACAGTGGCCTGCAGCTGCACCACCCGGCCGGCGCAGGGCGCCGCCAGGCGGTGCTCCATCTTCATGGCTTCCATCACGAGCAGGGTCTGACCGACCTCGACCGTCTGGCCCGGTTCGACCTCGATGCGCACCACACGGCCGTGCATGGGCGCCAGCACCTCGCCGCTGCGCGCGCCCTGCTGACGGCTGGCGGGCTGCAGGCGCAGGTCTTCGCCATGCAGTTCATCGAGCCCGGCCTGCAGCCAGAACTGCGTGCCCAGCCGGTACCAGTGCGCACGCAGCGGCACACCGTCGATCAGCGCCTGCACACCATGGGACCCGTCGGCCTGGAAGTCGTCGAACACCACACGCTGCTCGCCCTGGGTGGCGGTCCATTGCCGGCCCCGGCCTTCGAGCGTCCAGACCTGGCGCGCTGCGCCGATCAGCATCGGCACCTGCTGCACCGTGAGCGCGGCCGAAGTCCAGCCCTGCCACAGCGCAGGCAGCGGCTGCGCGGGCACGGCCACCAAGGCCACGGCCGCCAGGGCCTGCAAGGCGAGTGGTGCCGGAGGCTGGACTTGCGCGGCATCGTCAAAATGCTGCGCCAGAAACGCGGTGCTGACCTCGCCCTGGGCAAAGGCCGGGTGTGCCAGCACGCGGGCCAGAAAGGCGCGGTTGGTCGGCAGGCCGACCGCCTGCGTCTGCGCCAGACCGCTGGCCAGCTGCTGCAGTGCGACCTGGCGGTCCGGGCCGTGGGCGATCAGCTTGCCCAGCATCGAGTCGTAGAAGGGGCTGACGGTCTGGCCCGAGCGCAGCGCGGCGTCGACCCGCAGACCGGCGGGCGGTTGCCAGTGCAGCAGCGTGCCCGATTGCGGCAGGTGCTGCTGGGCCGGGTCTTCGGCGCACAGGCGCGCTTCGATGGCGTGGCCGCCGGCCTCGTAGCGTTGCAGCAGCTCGTCCTGCGTCAGGTCGAGTCGCGCGCCCATGGCGATGCGCAGCGGCCAGGCCACCAGGTCCACACCGGTCAGGCATTCGGTGACCGGGTGCTCGACCTGCAGCCGGGTGTTCATCTCCATGAACCAGAAGCTGCCGTCGGCATCCAGCAGAAATTCCACCGTGCCGGCACCGACATACCCTTGCGCGCTCGCGGCGCGTGCGACCTGCACCGCGGCCTCGCCCATGCGGCGACGCAGCGCGGCATCCACCGCAGGCGATGGCGCTTCTTCAATCAGCTTCTGGTGACGGCGCTGCACCGAGCAGTCGCGCTCGCCCAGGTGCAGCACGGTGCCGTGGCCATCGGCCAGCACTTGCACCTCGACATGGCGCGGCGCGAGCAGGGCGCGTTCGAGCAGCAGGCGGCCGTCGCCGAACACGGCTTGCGCTTCGGCGTGCGCAGCCTGCAAGGCGGCGGGCAAGTCGTCGAGCTGGGTCACGAGGCGCATGCCGCGCCCACCGCCCCCGGCCGCGGCCTTGACCATGAGCGGCAGGCCCAGGCCTTGGGCTTGCCGCTGCAACGCAGCCAGGTCCTCGCTGGCCTCGCGAGTGCCGGGCAGCACCGGCACGCCCGCGTCCTGCATGCGGCGGCGGGCGCTGGCCTTGTCGCCCATGGCGGCGATCGCTTCGGGCGGCGGGCCAACCCAGACCAGACCGGCGTCGACCACGGCCTGCGCAAAGGCGGCGTTTTCCGACAAAAAGCCGTAACCGGGGTGGATGGCCTGCGCGCCGCTGGCGCGCGCGGCGTCGAGCAGCTTGTCGGCGCTCAGGTAGCTGTCGGCCGGGCGCTCACCACCAATGCAGATCACCTGGTCGCAGTGCGACAGAAAGGGCGCGTCGCGGTCGGCATCAGAACAAACGGCCACGGTGCGCAGCCCCAGGGCGCGGGCGCTTTGCGCGATGCGCGCGACGATCTCGCCGCGGTTGGCGATCAGCAAGGTGTCGAAAGGGCGCAAGGGCAAGCTCATGTCGGTGTGGCCCAGCCGGGTGGGCGTTTGGCGGCCAGCGCGGCCAGGCCTCCGCTGGCGGTGCCGCTGCGCAGGCTGCGGGCAAAACATTGGGCGGCAAAGTCGAGCGTGTCGCCCAGGCTCTCGGTGGCCGAGTGGCGCAGGATCGACCGCGTGGCACGCAGGGCCTGCGGCTCGGCGCGCTGCAGCTGTTCGGCCCAGCGCTTCAATGCAGCGTCCAGTTCGGCAACAGGCACCACCTCGTCCACCAGCCCGATGCGCGCGGCCTCGACCGCACCGATGCGTTGGCCAGTGGCCATCAGGCGCAGCGCGGCACGCTCGCCGATGCGCTCGGCCACAAAAGGCGCGATCTGCGCGGGCGGCAGGCCCAGCGTGACTTCGGGCATGGCCAGCTGCGCGCTGTCGGCCGCGAGCACGAGGTCGCAGGCGGCCGCGAGGCCGCAGCCGCCACCCATGGCCGCGCCCTCGACCACGGCCAGCGTCAGCACCGGGCTGTTGCGCCAGGCCTGCAGCATGGCGCCAAAGGCCCGGTTGAACAGCGCAATCGGGTCTGGCCCCTGCGCGGGCGCGGGTTCGGCCATCAGGCTGCGAAAGCGGCCGAAGTCGCCCCCCGCGCAAAAGGTGCCGCCCGCGCCACGCAGCACCAGGGCGCGCAGCTCCGGCAGGCTGTTTGCCTGCACCAGCGCGTCCTGCAAGCCCTGCACCATGGCGTCGGTGAGCGCGTTGCGGGTGCCGGGTGCGTCCAGCCAGACGGTGAGGAATGGCCCCTGGACTGCGGTGCGGATCATGTGATGCCCGAAGCTCAACGTGCCTTGGGCAGCGTGTGCATGTACTTGCAGATGATGCCCAGCATCACCTCGTCGGCGCCGCCGCCAATCGAGGCCAGACGCCCGTCGCGGTACAGGCGCGAGACGAAGTTGTCCCAGGTGAAACCCATGCCGCCCCAGAACTGCAGGCAGGCATCGGGCACGGTGCGCATCAGGCGCCCGGCCTTGAGCTTGGCCATCGAGGCCCATTCGGTCACGTCCTTGCCGGCCAGGTAATGCTCGGTGGCCATGTAGGTCAGGGCGCGCAGCGATTCGACCTCGGTCTTGAGTTCGGCGAGCTTGAAGTGCACGGTCTGGTTGTCGAGCACCGCCTTGCCAAAGGCCATGCGCTCGCCGGTGTAGGCGATGGTCTGCTCGATGCAGTTGGTGAGGGACTGGATGGCGTTGGCGGCGCACCACAGGCGCTCCTCCTGGAACTGCTGCATCTGGTAGGTGAAGCCCATGCCCTCCTCGCCGATGCGGTAGCGCTGCGGCACGCGCACATCGTCGAAATGGATCACCCCGGTGTCGCTGGCCATCATGCCGATCTTGCGGATCTTCCTGGCCACGGTGATGCCGGGCGTGTTCATCGGCACCATGATCAGGCTCTTGTTCTTGTGCGCCGGGCCGTCGGAGGTGTTGGCCAGCAGGCACATCCAGTCGGCCTGCAGGCTGTTGGTGATCCACATCTTGCCGCCGTTGATGATGTAGTCGTCCCCGTCCTTGCGCGCGGTGGTCTTGATGGACGCCACGTCCGAACCTGCGCCGGGCTCGGACACGCCGATGCAGCCCACCATCTCGCCCGCAATGGCGGGCACTAAAAATTCCTTGCACAGCGCTTCGGAGCCAAAGCGCGCGAGCGCCGGCGTGGCCATGTCGGTCTGCACGCCAATGGCCATGGGGATGCCGCCACAGTTGATGTGGCCAAGGGTTTCGGCCATGACCACCGCATACGAATAGTCCAGGCCCGAGCCGCCATAAACCTCGGGCTTGGTCAGGCCCAGAAAGCCGAGCTGGCCCAGCTTGCGAAAGACCTCGTGCGCCGGGAACTGCTCGGCTGCTTCCCACTCGTCCACATGCGGGTTGATCTCGTCGTCGATGAAGCGCTTGAGGTTGCGTTGGAGCTCTTCGTGTTCGTGGGTCAGTTGCATCTTGTCTCCTGTTCTGGTGGGTTCGGTCTTCAGGGACGGGCCACGCCGTACTGCATGCGGCGCAGGTCTCTGGCCTGTGCTTCGGCGCAGACGGCCAGCGTCAGGGCCAGCACGCGGCGCGTGTCGCGCGGGTCGATCACGCCGTCGTCGAGCAGCAGGCCCGACGTGTAGAACGCGTCCATTTGCCGCTCGAAGGTCTGCACGATGCGCGATTGCAGGGCCTGCAATTTCGCTTGATCTGGCTCTTCGCCTTTGCGGCGAGCAGCCTCTTCGAGCACGATGCCCATGGTGCCCGCCGCCTGCTGCGGCCCCATCACGGCCGTGCGTGCGTTGGGCCAGACGAACAAAAAGCGAGGGCCGAAGCCGCGTCCGCACATGCCGTAGTTGCCTGCACCGAACGAAGCACCGCACTGGATGGTGATCTGCGGCACACGCACATTGGACAGCACCTGGATCTGCTTGGAGCCGTGCTTGATCATGCCCGCCTGCTCGGCGTCCTTGCCAACGATGAAGCCGGTGGTGTTTTGCAGCCAGACGATGGGCAGGCCGCTCTGGTCGCAGGCCTGCACGAAGTGGGTGATCTTGGTGCTGCCAGCCGGGTCGATCGGGCCGTTGTTGGTGATCACGCCCACGCGCCGCCCGGCAATCGCCGCATGGCCGCAGACCGTGGTCGGGCCGTAGCCGGCCTTGAACTCCAGAAAGGCCGAAGCATCGACGATGCGCGCGATCACCTCGCGCATGTCGACCGGGGTGCGCAGGTCGGGCGCGAACAGGTCCAGCAGTCCTTCAGGGTCCTGCAACGGCTGCGGGCCGTCGGGCCAGGCCTCGCCCCGCACCTGCCAGCCCAGTGACGCCACCAAGTCGCGCGCCATGCCGATGCCGTGCGCATCGTCCTCGGCCACGTATTCGGCCAGGCCCGAGACGCTGGCGTGCATGTCGGCGCCGCCCAGGGTCTCGTCGTCGGCCACTTCACCCGTGGCGGCTTTGAGCAGTGGGGGCCCGGCCAGGAAGGCGCGGCCTCGGCCACGCACCATGATCACGTAGTCCGACAGGCCTGTCATGTAGGCACCGCCTGCCGTGGACGGGCCGTGCACCACCGCAATGACCGGAATCCCCGCCGCCGACAGCCGGGTCAGGTTGTAGAAATTGCGCCCGCCGTGGATGAACTGCTCGACCTTGTACTGCAGCAGGTTGGCGCCGGCCGACTCGACCAGGTGCACAAAGGGCAGGCCATTGTCCAGGGCGATCTGCTGCGCACGCTGCAACTTTTCGAGCCCCATGGGCTGCAGCGCACCTGCGTCGATGCCACCGTCGTCGGCCACGATCAGCACCCGCGTGCCCGACACGAGGCCAATGCCCACGATCTGCCCGCCGCCTGCGGTGCTCTTGTCCGGGTCGGGTGTGTCTTGCAGCCAGCCCGCCAGCGACGAGAGTTCCAGAAACGGTGTGCCCGGGTCCAGGAGGCGCTGCACGCGCTCGCGCGGCAGCAACTGTCCGCGCTTGGCGTAGAGCGGCCCAGCCTGCGCGCTGCGCTCGCGGGTGCGGGCCTCGATGTCGCGCCAGCGCGCGATCATCTGCAGCATGTGTTCCCGGTTGGCACTCATGATGCGTCGTCCTGCAGCACGCGGGGCGTGGTTGCGAGATGAAAACCGTTGAAGGCGGGCGTCTTGCCGCCGGTGCCAACCTGCGGCCAGATGCGCTTGGCGTTGGGCGCGGCGCCGTCCACGCGCAGACAGGCGCCCGAGACAAAGGCGGCCGCCTCGGACAGCAGGAACACGATGGCGGCCGAGACTTCGCTCTCGGTGCCCATGCGCTGCACCGGCACCATGCTGCCCATGCTGCGGATCTGCGCCTTCATCTCGGGCGGGTACTGGTCCATGCCACTCGAGGCGATCCAGCCCGGCGCCACGGCGTTCACGCGCACCGGCCCCCATTCGAGCGCGGCGGTTTCGGTGAAGTTGAGCATGCCGGCGCGCGCCGCCCCCGAGTGGCCCATGCCGGGCATACCCATCCAGATGTCGGCAATGATGTTGACGATGGCGCCGCCGTGCTGCGCCATCCACTGGGTGTAGCACTCGCGCGCCACCAAAAAGCCACCGGTCAGGTTGTTGCGCACCACCGCGTCCCAGCCGCGCGCGCTGGTCTGCGCCAGCGGGGCGGGAAACTGCCCGCCCGCGTTGTTCACCAGCCCGTCGATGCGCCCGTGCTCGGCCAGCACCGCCGCGACTGTGGCACGCACCGTGTCTTCTTCGCGGATGTCGCAGACATGGGTGCTGGCCACGCCGCCCACCTCGGCGATCTCGCGCTGCACCGCCTGCAGCTTGTCGAGCTTGCGCCCGACCAGGACC
>JACCEB010642484.1_pt1 | contig 16072 bp, 19 predicted proteins | sample 7454761 | NCBI WGS metagenome assembly JACCEB01 (sample SAMN15323454, study PRJNA562643) | freshwater metagenome | isolation source: river surface water | place: USA:Blue River Watershed | collected 2017-08-18 | reverse complement strand
GCCTCGGCCTGTTTGAGAAAGCCAATGATCTGTTCGTCGGTAAATCTGCTCTTCTTCATGTCCGTCTTGCTCCAGTTTGACGGACTTTACTAACCTCAGCTTGGTACGGCTAGTGGGGGGCAGGTCACAAGCTACTCCAGCGCTCTCCCTATAAGCTTTGAGTAGTGCTCAAGTAACTTAACGCAGATAGGCTTCGAGAAATTTAATTGAGGGGGGCAAGGGTTGACGGTGGTTCCCGCTGATGATCCTTCGCAAAAATTTCCAGGCTGACAGTGAGTGTTCCATGGCCAGTGCCTGTGCCCGGTGACCCTCGCGCATTTCAATTGCCTCCACGATGCAGCGATGCTGATCTTGTGACACTATCAAAATGGCCTGAACCTCCGATGTATCGGCACGGGTGATGTTGACAAACGCATTGGGCGCAGCAAATGGCAGGGCCATGTGTCGTTCGAGGGTTCTACGCAGCATGGGGCTTGCGGCGGCACCCAGTAACAAATCATGCAGTTCGTCATTTAGCCTGACATAGTCAGTCAAGTCTGGGCTATCTCGCAATCCTTCCACTACGTGATCCAACTCCGACAGGCATCGTTTTAGTGCCTTGAGCGTCGTGTCGGGACAACCACGCTCCGCCGCCAGCCTTGCGGCCATGCCTTCCAGTGTTCCCCGAATGGCGATAGCATCGAACAAGTCCGATTCAGAGAAAGTGGCGACTGTATAACCCCCGCTAGGCAATTGCTCGAGCAGGCCCTCTTCGCACACTCGGGATAGCGCTGTCCGCGCAGGGGTACGGGAGACCCCTAGACGATCGACCAGGGTCTGTTCAAGCACACGCTCTCCGGCCGCTAGATCGCCTTCAATGATGAGTCGGCGCAACCCGAGCACAGCGCGGAGGGTTTGGGATGGAGGAGACTCCTCGAAATGGTTCACGCAGGGCAACTTGAAATAAGGGGGCGATTGGAAAGTATCCAAGTCATTGCATACGCAATTCAAAGGGTTTCTACTAATTTGACCAGGTTGAGCGCGGATAAGAATGCAATTTGAGTCAACTGTGTATACATTGAACCTATGACTCATAACGAAATAATCAGGAGACATGACATGTTCGTCAAAAACACTTGGTATATCGCAGCGTGGGCTCATGAGGTTAAGCAGGCGCTGTTGGCGCGCACGATATGCAATGAACCAGTTGTGTTATTCAGGGACAAGGTCACTGGACGCGCAGCTGCCTTGGAGGACCGCTGCTGCCACAGGGGTACGCCTTTGAGATTTGGCGAGGTGGTGGATGGCGGGCTTCAATGCGGCTATCACGGCATGGTCTTCGACTGCTCGGGAACGTGTGTGCACATTCCTGGTCAAGATATGATTTCTCAAAGGGCGAAGGTGCGGTCTTATCCGTTGGTCGAAAAGGACGAATTTTTATGGATTTGGCTGGGCGATCCCGAGTTGGCTGACACCAGCAAGATCCTCGACTACCCATGGCACAACGACTACAAAAAATGGCCGCATCGGCATGAGATGTATCACGTCAAGGCCGATTACATGCTGATGGTTGATAACCTGATGGACCTGACACACTTGGGCTATATCCACAAGAGCACCATTGGCGGCAATCCCAAGGTGCATGTGGAAGCACAAATGGTTGTCAATCCCAAAGAATCCGGTCTGCACTTCATCCGCTGGATGAAGAACTCAACACCCCCGCCGTCCTATTCAAAGGCAGTCCCTTTTAAGGGGAATGTCGATCGATGGCAAGAATTTGAGTACGTTGCCCCTGGCAACATCATTCAATGGAGTGGCGCCTTGGATGTCGGGCGCAATGCGGCTGAAAATCGTGAGCAAGACGGCGGGTTCCAGCTGAGGCTGTTTCATGGGCTGACGCCAGAGACCGAAACGACCTGTTTTTACTTCTGGTCCACTGCCAATGGGTACCGTCAGAATGAACCCGAGGCCACTGATCAGTTGTTCGCCGAAATCACGCGTGCATTCAATGAAGATAAAACTATTGTGGAGGGCCAGCAGGAAATGCTGACACGTACGGGCGAAAGCGGGTTGATCAATATTGCGTCAGACCGCGCCAGGGTTCATATGCGAATGACCGTCGAACGCATGCTGACACAAGAGCAAACCTCGACAGCCTGAACCGGACAGACATTTCACTTAGGCCTCAGCATGCCTCGTTCAACATCTCCCCAATGTCCCGCAAGTGTGGAAGCAGTCCCTCGATCAACTCCTCGCTGCTCTTACGCAGTCGAGCGACAGACAAGCTGATGGCACCTTGGACAGGCCCATCGCCAAGCCCGATAGGCACGGCTATCGAGCGAAGACCCAGCTCAATTTCCTGATCGCTGATGGCGTATTTTTCTGTCCTTGCCTTGTCGATCAGCTGCATGATATTGGGTACTTCGGTCACCGTATAAGCTGTTAGCGCAGGTCGAGCAATGTTTCGAAGCAGATGCTCTACTTGTTTGCGTGGTTGCTGTGCCAGCAAGACGCGACCGGTGGCGCTGCAGAACACTGGAAGGCGGATTCCAACACTGAATCCGGTGGACAGGCTGCGCCGATGCGTGGCTCGGGCGATAAAGACCACCTCCCGAGAGTCGAGCACTGCCAATGAGGCGGATTCGCGCGTGCGCTCGCTCAACAGTTCGAGCATGGGTTGTACCCGTCGGCTCAGCTCTTCGCTTTGAAAGAAAGCTTGTCCCAGTCGCAGCGTCCGGGGTGCCAGCATGAAGTGTCGCCCGGATTGCCAGGCGTATCCCAGCTGGCACAGGGTCAACAGGCTGCGCCTGACCGAGGCTCGGGTATGGCCGGTGACTTCGGCCAATTGGCTCAGGGTCGCAGGGCCTCGCACTTGGCTGAATGCCTCTATGACTGACAGTCCTTTTTCTAACCCCATAACATACTCGCGTTCGTTGACCGGGGGGAGAGGGGAAGAATCGATTGTTCGCATACCGAACATTTTGCACTGCTTCATTGACGTTCATCAAGTGGCATGGCTAGACTGCGTCCGGCTAGCTGTACCTCATTCGCGTCGTGACCAGGTAAGGCTTTCCGGGTCATGAATAGGAGACCAATGATGCAGGACACCATGAATGCAGTTGTGCCAACCAACAGGCACATCTCTGTTCCCCAAACCGATTTTGACCCCTACGCTGAAGCCTCTCTGGACGATCCCTATCCACACTATGAAGCTTTGCGCGATTTGGGACCCATTTTTTATCTCAGTCTTTACGCCTCGTATGGTATTGCTCGCCATGCCGAGATCGACAAGGTTTTGCGTGACCCCTACACCTACTGTTCCAGCGCGGGCGTAGGCTTGGCCAATTTCCACACGGAGAGTCCCTGGCGTAAACCATCGATCATCTTGGAGGTGGATCCCCCCGCGCATGATCGAACGCGCAAGGTGGTGGCAGGACTTCTGGCTCCATCCAACATCAATAAGTTGCGTCAGACGATGGAGCGTGAAGCAGAGGCACTGGTGGATCGGGTGTTGGAAAAAGGGGAAATCGACGCGGTTCCCGAGTTGTGTGCAGCATTTCCACTCAAAGTTTTTGCGGATGCCGTGGGAATTCCGAAGGAAGGAAGAGAGGAATATCTCTTACCCTATGGGGACATGGTCTTCAATGCGTTTGGGCCCGTCAATCAGCGATTCAAAACCTGTCTGGACAAGGCGCAGTCTGCGATCGCATGGATTGCCGAAGTTTGCCGGCGTGAAAACCTAACCCCGGATGGGTTGGGTGCGCAGTTGTATGCTGCTGCCGATCAGGGACTGATCGAACTGGACGAGGCCCCTATGCTGGTTCGCACATTGCTCTCTGCGGGACTCGATACTACTGTGTTCACTCTGTGCAATGTCATGGCTTCGTTTGCACGGCATCCCGACCAGTGGGCTTTGGTACATGCTCAGCCCTCCCTTGCTAGACAGTCGCTGGAAGAGGTGCTTCGGTATGAGAGTACGTTTCATTCTTTCTACCGCACCACGACTCGGGAAGTCGAATTGGCGGGTGAGTTGTTGAAGCCAGAGCAGAAGTTGTGTGTTTTCATCGGTTCCGCTAACCGTGACCCACACCGTTGGCCAGACGCTGACAAGTTTGATGTTTCCCGCCGGGCTGCCGGCAACATGGCTTTCGGCACGGGCATACACGGCTGTGCTGGACAAATGATTGCCCGTCTTGAGGGGGAGATCGTCATCGCGGCCCTGGCCCGCAAAGTCAAAACCATTCAGTTGAATGGCCGGCCAGTGATTCATTACAACAATTCGGTGCGCGGCTATGACAGCATGCCGATGCATCTGAGCGCGTGAAGGAGCGGCAATATGCCAACGATCACCTATGTTCAGCCAGATGGATCACGTTATTCTATTGAGGCGCCGGTAGGCGCAAACGTCATGCTGGAGGCGTCTATGGCTGGTATAGCAGGCATTCTGGCCGAATGCGGTGGCTCTGCCATGTGTGCTACGTGTCATGTTTATCTTCAAGACGATTGCGCCAGTCAGGTCAGCGAGACGAGTACAGTTGAGCTGGAAATGCTCAGCAGTGTCAGCAGCGAAAAGCGACCTAGTAGCCGGTTGAGCTGTCAGCTCATCCTGAATGACAGTGCATCGGAAGTCGTGGTGCAGATTCCCGATACGCAAATTTGAATCCCTTCGAAGCCCTTCCATAACCATTTAACTCCGGAGACAAACATGATCAACAGAAGAACCTTCATTCGCGGTGCTGGCGCCGCTTCGCTGGGTGCCTCGGCCCTGAGCGGTTTTTCGCAGCAAGCGGTCACTCTGAAGTTTCATACTTTCATGGCGCCCAATTCAACCGTCTGGCTCAAGATTCACCAGGAGTGGATGGCTAAGGTAGAGCGTGAGTCCAACGGAAGGATCAAGTTTGAAGGCTATCCTGCGATGCAGCTGGGTGGGGCTCCCACCAATTTGTACGATCAGGCCAAGGATGGAGTGGTCGACATTATTTGGGTGTTGCCTGGCATGACGGCGGGCCGATTCCCGCGTACCGAGGTGTTTGAGTTGCCGTTTATGACAACCAATGCCGAATCGTCCTCCCGTGCAGCCTGGGAATATTTCGAGACGGTGATCCCCGACGAATTCAAGGACACCAAAGTTCTGGCTTTTCATACGCATGGGCCGGGTGTACTGCATTCTCGGCAGCGACCGATCCGCTCGGCTGCAGACCTTAAGGGGCTTAAAGTGCGTGGGCCGACACGCCAGGCTACCAAGATGCTGGCTGCCGCCGGTGCCGTTGCCGTGGGTATGCCTTTACCTCAGATTCCAGACGCCCTTGTAAAAGGTACTATTGATGCAGCAGCTCTCCCATGGGAGGTAATTCCTTCGGTCAAGGTGCCCGAACTGGTCAAACATCACAGCGAATTCGCGCCAGATGCAGGCGCTTTGTACACCTCGACGTTTGTGATGACGATGAATAAGCCTCGATACGAATCGCTTCCGTCCGATTTGAAAAAAGTGATCGACAACAACAGTGGTATGGCGACCTCGGGATGGATGGGACGCGTACAACAGGATCTGGACCCGGTGGTGCGGCAATCCGTGAAGGATCGTGGCAACATCGTGAACGTCTTCGGCGCAGCAGAAACGGCCGAATTCAAGCGCTTGACCAGCGCGGTCGATGATGAGTGGATTGCCGAGGTCTCCAAGCGTGGGTTTGATGGCAAAAAACTTTTCGATACGGCCAAGTCATTGATCGACAAGCACAACAAGCGCGCATGAGCATACGGAGACTCGTCGCCATGCTGGTCCTGATGGCCAGCATGGCTGTTTGGGCTCAGCAGACCAAAACCTTGCGTCTGGTGGTACCTTTTCCTGCTGGTGGAACAGCAGATGTTTTGCCCAGAGTGTTGGCCGACAGGCTGAGGGTGCATTTCCCGGGAGGGGTGGTGGTGGAGAACAGATCTGGAGCCGGTGGCAACATTGGCGCCGACTTCGTCTACCGTTCCGAGCCCGATGGATTCACCCTGATGGTGTCTCCGCCCGGCCCGGTTGCGATTAACCAGCATCTTTATCGCAATCTGAGTTTTGATCCCATGCGTTGGGCGCCTGTGACCGTGCTGGCCACAGCTCCTAATGTAATTGCGGTAAGCAACCGCCTAGGTGTCAACACGCTGGAAGAGTTTATGGCGCTTGCGCGCAGTCGCCCTGACGGAATTAGCTACGCTTCCCAGGGTAATGGTTCGACATCGCATCTGACTGCGAATTTGTTTATGCAGTTGACCGGCACTCGCATGGTTCACATTCCTTACAAGGGAACCTCGCCTGCGCTGGTCGATTTGGTTGCCGGGCAGGTGGATGTTTTTTTTGACAACATAGGATCATCGGCACCTTTCCACCACTCTGGAAAGTTGCGTATTCTGGCAGTTGCAGATGACAAGAGATCTGCTCTGACACCACAGGTCCCCACATTTGCCGAACAGAAAATGCCGGCCATGAGCGCCGTAACCTTCTTTAGCGTGATGGCGCCACCATCCACCCCGCCCGATACCCTGCATCGACTGCAGCGCGTATTTTCGGAGGCTATCGCACAACCCGAAGTTCGCCAGAAATTTGAAGCCCAGGGAGCCGACGGGGCCGGTTGGTCCATAGAGCAAACCATGCAATTTGTCAACGCCGAATCCGAAAAATGGAAAAAAGTGATTCAGACCGCCAAGGTCAAAGTAGATTAGCAATGCCATGAGTCAGCACAAGATTCATTGGAAGAGCGATGCGCTCGACCGGATCCCTTACAGTCTTTATGCGGACGATCACGTTCATCAGCAAGAACAGAAACGCCTGTTTCAAGGCGCAACCTGGAATTACTTGTGTCTCGAGGTCGATGTTGCAAAGCCCGGTCAATACCGCACCACCTTTGTGGGTGAAACACCTGTGGTGGTTGTGCGTGATATGGATTGCGAGGTATATGCCTTTGAGAATCGATGTGCTCATCGTGGCGCGTTAATTGCGCTCGAAAAATCAGGACAGACTGACAGTTTTCAATGCGTTTATCACGCATGGAGTTACAACCGCCAGGGAGACCTTACCGGCGTGGCGTTCGAGAAGGGAGTCAAAGGTCAAGGCGGGATGCCGCCCACTTTTTGTAAAGAGGATCACGGCCCAAGGAAATTGCGTATCGCCTGTTTTTCTGGACTGGTGTTCGGCAGCTTCAGCGATGAAGTGCTCCCGATCGAGGAATACCTGGGTGAAGACATCTGCACACGGATAGAGCGTGTGCTCCATCGCCCAGTCGAGGTCATTGGACGTTTCACGCAGCTGTTGCCTAACGATTGGAAGTTGTATGTTGAAAATGTGCGCGACAGCTACCACGCGAGCCTGCTGCACCTGTTCTTCACTACATTCGAAATTAACCGGCTGTCGCAGAAGGGGGGCATTATTGTGGATGCGTCGGGTGGCAATCATGTGAGCTTCTCGATGATTGATCCGAATGCCAAAGACGCGTCCTACAGTGAGCAGGGATTGCGCTCGGACAATGACCGGTACCGGCTGAAAGACCCCAGTTTGTTGCATGGGTTCGAAGAATTTTCGGATGGAGTGACCTTGCAAATCTTGTCAGTGTTTCCCGGATTTGTTTTGCAACAAATTCAGAATTGTCTGGCAGTTCGACAGGTTATCCCGCGCTCAGGCGGCCGCAGCGAACTGAATTGGACTTATTTCGGCTATGCGGATGACACCCCCGAGCAGCGTCGCATTCGTCTCAAGCAGTCCAATCTGATTGGTCCTTCAGGATTTATCTCGATGGAGGACGGTGCGGTTGGCGGGTTTGTGCAACGCGGGATCGTGGGCGCACGCGACTTTGAGGCAGTGGTCGAAATGGGAGGTCATGATGCCAACTCAGCTGAAGGGCGTGCCACTGAAGCCTCGGTGAGAGGATTCTGGAAAGCGTATCGGCACCACATGGACAGCAGCACATGATCGATCTGCTGGATCTATTGGCTTTTCACGCAGACTATGCCGATACCATTGATAGCGATCGTCTGGAGGAGTGGCCCGGCCATTTTGTCGAAGATGCCCGTTATGTGGTTACCCATGTCGAAAATGTTCAGGAAGGTTTGAGTGCCGGCGTCATATACGCCGACAACCGTGCAATGCTGGAAGACCGGGTGGCTGCCTTGCGCCAGGCCAATATTTACGAGAAGCAACGCTATCGACACATCATTGGTTTGCCCAAAATCCTCGAGCACGAGGGCGAGCGGATTCAATGCCGCACTCCCTTCGTCGTTGTCCGGATCATGGCGAGTGGGGAAACCTTGCTGTTTGCCAGCGGCTATTACGAAGACCGCTTGGTTCGAGATGTTTCGGATCTTAAGATACAGGCCCGTCTGGTGGTGTGCGACAGCACCGCGATCGACACCCTGATGGTTCTGCCACTTTGAGGAAACCCGGGTGCGACGACTGGCTGTATCCTTAGGCGATCCTAATGGGGTGGGGCCCGAAATTGTGCTCAAGGCCTGGGCGGCTTGCCGCTATCAAACGGATTGGCACATCACGGTGTTTGGTCCCAGGCGTGCGCTGGAGTTGGCTGCGCAGTCCTGCGGGTTGAATGATGTGCTGAACGATCTGGATTGGCGTTCGGCTGGACCGATCGATGATCATCATCTGCGGCCAGGTGTCATCAACGCGGCCGCCGGCGCGAGTGCAGTGGCCAGTGCGACCGCTGCGTTAAAAGCCTGCCGTGCAGGTGAGTTCTCAGCTGTGGTTGCTGGGCCTCACCATGAAACTGCGATTCACCAGGCCGGAATTTCCTTCAGTGGCTACCCCTCGCTGGTGGCCCGTGTCTGCGGGCTGGAAGAGCACAGTGTATTCATGATGCTGGTTGGAGGTGGGCTTCGCATCGTTCATGCGACTTTGCACGAAAGTGTCGCCACCGCCTTGACCCGTTTGACAATTGACCACATTGTCAATGCAAGTCTGGCGGGTGTTCGAGCCTGTCAGTCTATGGGGATTGAACGACCACGATTTGCCTTGTTCGGAATCAACCCACATGCTTCCGAAGGTGTATTGTTCGGTTTAGAAGACAGTCTCATGACGGCTCCGGCAGCCCGGGCCTTGCGCGAGATGGGTTGGCCTGTGCCCGACCCGCAGGGAGCAGACGTGCTGCTCGCAGACCATCATGTTAAACCCTACGATTTATATGTCGCCATGCTCCATGACCAAGGGCATATCCCCATCAAACTCCTGGCCCCCCAAGGGGCTAGTGCCATTTCAATTGGCCCCGATGTTTTACTGGCCAGCACTGGACACGGCAGTGCAATGGACATCGCGGGCAGTGGGAAAGCCCGAGCGGATGCTTTGATCAGAAGCCTGAAGCTGATGGCTGGGGTAGAGTCCAGCGGAGTTCAGTCGGGATGAGCCACCGGATCCATATCCTCGACTCAGACGTCTGGTTTGATGCGGAGCCGAATCAGTCATTGCTGGATGCGGCCCTTCGCTGTGGTGTTGAATTGCCATACTCTTGTCGCAAGGGCGTTTGTGGTCAATGTCTGGGAAAAATCGTATCGGGTGATGTAGAGACTTCAGACGGTAGACCGGACATGGATTGTTCCGCCGCAGAGGTACTGTACTGCTGTGCTAAGCCCCGCAGCGATATCACCATCGCGCCCACTGAATGGCGGCGAAGCGAGTCAGGTGCGCGCAAAAGATATAACGCCAAGGTGTTCCGAAATACTCTGGCCAGTCCGGGCGTGAGCGTTCTAGAACTTCGCTTGCCAGCTGGCCAGAAAGTGCGGTTCAAGGCGGGGCAGTATCTGCACATCATCCTGCCCAATGGCGAGCGACGTAGCTACTCCATGGCCAATGCACCTCATCAGTCTGATGTTTTGCAATTGCACATCCGACACGTGCCTGATGGACGTTTTTCTGGACAAGTTCAAAATCTCAATCCAGGTGATAGCCTGTTGATCGAGATGCCCTTTGGCCAATTTCATTTGCGCGAAGATTCTGAAAGGCCCATCGTCTTCATCGCAGCAAGCACCGGACTGGCTCCAATCAAATCCATGATGGAGGACATTATTCGGCGAAAAATTCAGCGTCCAATCCAACTGTTCTGGGGTGTACGAGATGCACAGGATCTGTATTCTCTTGCCTTTATACAGACGTGGAAAAAGCAGCTGCCAGACATGCAACTGTCCATTAGTGTCGAAAGCGGCGAGGGACAGCAATGGCCAGGTCATCGGACCGGCAGACTGGATGATGCGTTGCGGACATTGGTGAGCGATCTGATTGGCCATGAGGTTTACTGCTGCGGTTCTCCGGCCATGATCGAGGCTATGCGAGTCCTGTGTTTCCAGCGGATGGGCTTGCCGCGCGCGCATTTTCATTGCGATGTGTTTGTCCCAGGGCCGATCTTGATGATGCCATGACACAGCCAATTGCATGCGTTCATGACCCGCAAACTCTGCTTCATTGACCTAATGCTAGAAAACTATGTCGTTGGGCGCAAGGATTTCGCCCACCCTGAACAGCCTAGTGACAAGTTAGCAATTTATCGCAGTTCTCGCTATGACCCTCCGGTGCGCACCGCAGGCAAACCCAGTATCCATGCGGAAAAACAGCGATGAGTTCGAGTGAACAACTCAACCCCATATTCGCCCCTTCCAGCGGACATATGTCGCTGGTTTATCGCTGTTCTCGCTGTGACCATTCGGTGCGCACCGCAGGCACCCCCAGTATCCATGCGGAAAAACGGCGAAGAGTTCGAGTGAACAACTGGTGGAGCAGTTGGGTCAACTGAGTCATGAAAAGTGTCTGGGGGTATGGGGGAATGCCACTCTACTATTTGCACAAGACTTGCAATAGATGACGAAGCCAGACCAGGCAGGCATCGGTTTCCGTTCTGTTTGACCAAGCCATTTGCGTGGTCAAGAGAGGCAACGGTAGGGGAGGCGCAAACACCTGAAGTCCCAAGTCTTTTATCGCTGATCGAATCAGGCTCTCCGGTCCTGTGAACCAATGAGACGTTTGAGAACTGACAATCAAGGCCGCTTGAAAGTGTGCCACGGTCACACGAATGTCTCGCCTCAAGCCCTGTCTAGCCAAAACGCTGTCAACGCCACCCAATGTATCGCCTTGTACCAGTACATTGACATGGGTGGCGGAGAGAAATTCTTGTAAGGAAGTTGGTTGGGGCTCGGTGCACTCTGCGCGACGGGTACAAACATACGGCTCCTCACGCAGAGTGATCAGATCCAGGTCGGACGTCGCTGAAGGAAAAATACCTAATGCAAGGTCCAATTTCCCACTCCGCAGGAGTTCTGGCGCATCGACCCGGCCACAGTGATGGATATGCAGTCGCAAACCAGGCGCCTCCTCTTCAAGAGTACCTGCTAAGCCTGCCAGTACGCTGCTCGAGACCCAGTCAGAGGCACCCAAGTGTACGACCCGCTCCACTCGTCGTGGATCGAATACTTGTGTAGCGCCTACCAGTGTTTCGATTTGAGCCAGGATCTGACGGACTTCTGGCAACAGAGCCTGTGCCTTTGGCGTTAGCTCCATCGTTCTTCCAACGCGCACCAGCAACGGATCGCCCACCAAGTCACGGAGTCTTGCCAAACCGTGACTCAGGGCGCTTTGTGAAAGATGCATCCGACGGGCGGCTTTAGAAACCCCTTGTTCCGACAAGATGGCCTCCAGGACTACCAACAGATTCAGATCAACGTGACGTAGGTTCATGGCAAGAAGCCATCGATGCGGTAGATGGTTAAGCCATCAGAATAATTCATTTTCCTTGCTAGGAAGAGAAGGATAAGCTCAATTGCAGTATTTTGGAGGTAATCATGTTCGTTCGTCGATGTTTTGTGTGCATTGGGGTGTACTTGACTCTCTGGGGAGGTTCCACCCTAGCGCAACCATTCCCTAGCAAGCCTCTGAAGATTGTGGTTCCCTTTGCGGCTGGTGGATCCACCGATGTCATGGCCCGCTTGGTGGGTCAAAAAATGGCCGAAGCAATGGGTCAAACAGCGATCATTGAAAACCGTCCAGGAGCAGGAGGTGCCATAGCCAGCGACCAAGTGGCCAAGTCGTCTGCGGATGGCTACACCTTGCTGATGGCGACCACCAGCACCCATGCAATTTTGCCGATTGCCAATCCTAAACTTCCCTACGAAGCCAAAAAAGACTTCATCTCTGTCGGTCTAGTGGCTCGTGCCCCCAATGTATTGGTGATCAGTCATCAATTGGGTGTTCAAGATCTCAAGGGTTTCATTCAGTTGGCTAAGGCACAACCCGGGAAACTCAGTTTCGCATCAAGTGGCAACGGTACTATCACGCATCTAGTGGCTGAGGCGTTCAACAGGATGGCTGGTATCCAAGCTGTGCATGTTCCCTATAAAACAGGGGTGCAGGCCTTGTCCGATTTGACAGGCGGAAGTATTGCCTACCAATTTGACTCCATTACCTGGACCTTGCCTCAGGCCAAAGCCGGCAAGATAAAGGCTCTGGCCGTGACCAGCGCCAAACGTTCTCCCCTGGCGCCCGAATTACCGACTGTGTCCGAGTCTGGATTGCCCGGCTTTGAGGGGTTGACCTGGTTTGGATTTGTGGTACCTGCGGGTACGCCTCCAGAAGTCGTTCAAAAACTGTCGAATGAACTTGCGCTGGTTTTGCAGCAACCTGATTTGCAGGCCAAGCTCGCCGCACTTGGCGTAGATTCAGCATCTGGGAAGGCTAGCGAGTTGGACCAACTGATGAAAGAAGATAGCTCCAAATGGGGGCAAGTAATTCGTGATGCAGGAGTCAAATTCGAATGAGTACTTTTCGACAACTGGTCAAAACTGAGCGTCCATTGGTCTTGCCTGGTGCACATGATGCGCTGAGCGCTTCGTTAATAAGGCAAGCGGGGTTCAAAGCTTACTTTGTGGGTGGATTTCCCGTGGCGGGCGTTCGGTATGGTGTCCCCGATATCGGACTCTTGGGCGGGCGTGAATTTCTTGACGCTTATCGTGACATTCTGGGCGTGTCACCCTTACCAGTGCTGGTTGATGCAGATAACGGCTACGGCGATGTTAAGAATGTGATCTACACCGTGCATCAGTTGGAAAAAATTGGTGTACAAGCGCTGTTCTTTGAGGATCAGGTGAGTCCCAAGAGGTGTGGGCACATCGCGGGAAAATCGCTCGTTCCCGTCGAAGACATGGAAGCTAAAATTCGTGTTGCAGCTAGCGAGAGATCTAATCCAGATACGTTCATCATTGCACGTACCGATGCACGCGAGGTCGATGGAATGGACGAAGCCTTACGCCGGGCTGAACGTTATCTGCGAGCGGGAGCAGATGGTTTGTTCATCGAGGCTCCCGAAACGGTGGAGGAAATGGCCCTGATTGGACGTACTTTCAAAGCACCTTTGTTGGCCAACATGCTGGAAGGAGGGCGAACTCCCATCCTCAAACCATTCGAGTTGAAGCAACTAGGTTTCAGTATCGTGATCTATGGGACTTCAATACTGATGCGCTACGTCAAAACGATACAAGAGACTTTAGCCGATATTCAAAGCGGTGAAATGAAACTAAGTGGAACTGGTGTTACGTTTAGTGATTACAAGCGCTTGGTAGGCATGGATGATTGGACTCGCATTGAGGAGCAGTACAAAGCCTGATGTTATATCGATTTATTTCGGTCTGGGATGCTTTTGATATGTCAAATTTATTATTGTTTTATCGAAAATGATTCATAGTTACTGCGAACAGAAGACCCCCATGCTTAATGAGATATCTACGCAGGCAATCCCAGCATTCATGCGGAAAAACAGCGATGAGTTTGAGTGAACAACTGGTGGAGCAGTTGGGCCAATAGGGTGATTTCGCGTCCATGAGATAGGATGAGAAAACTTTCGGTCAGAAGCAGTCCGCTAATGTCTCATAACCATTGACTGGTATCGAAGGGTTATGGCCATTCAACAAGCACGCCTTTGATTGTTCAAGTTCGACCAAAATGACGGCCATGTAGAGTTGGTCCATGCACAAAATCCCGACAAAGCTGACAGATTTACCGAATATCGGGAATGCCATCGCTGCTGACCTGATGGCCATTGGGATTTGTTCCCCCGATGATTTAAAAGGTCAAAACTCGTTAAAAATTTTCAACGAATTGAAGACTGTAATGGGACACCGTCATGATCCCTGCGTTTATTACACGCTATTGTCTGTGAAGCACTTTATGCAAACTGGGGAATCGCTGCCCTGGTGGAAATTCACAGCAAAGGGCAAGTCAGACTTGGCATTGAACAAGTGAGAAACATGATGAAATTTGGCTACACCATTGTTTATGTACCGGACGTTCTGGCATCAGTGGAATTTTTTGAAAGGGCATTGGGCATAAGGTGACGATTCGTTCATGAATCGGGTTACGCCGACATGTAAACCGGTGCTACAGCACTTGTATTTGTGACTCATAACCTTGGTGAATCAAATTTTCCAAGTGGTTTCGTCAAGGCAAGTCAGTCCGAGCAACTATCAAGCAACCGAAGAGCCTCCGCCTCAATAGCTTCAGATGAAATATTGAATAGCCTATAAAGTTCATAAGCAGGTCCGCTGGCGCCAAAGCCTTTCATGCCGACGAAACCTCCTTTTTCTGTAAGATAGGTATCCCAACCTTGGTGCACCGCTGCTTCGATGCCAACGCGTATACCGCTTCCCAGTACTTCGTTGCGGTGGGCTTCGTCCTGCTGGTCAAAGATTTCTTAGCAAGGCATAGAAACTACGGCGGTGCCAATGCCTGAACCCTCGAGTTTCTCTCGAGCCTGCACGGCCAGTAGAACTTCCGACCCGGTGGCCAGCAGCGTGACCTGGCGAGGCCCGCAGTTGGATTCGTGTAGCACATGCCCAATTAGCGTACTCTCACCTTTTGGGCTTAACCCTCCTATTTCTTGCTCGGCTTCAGTCTTTAGAGCAATTCCTTTCGCACTGCGGAGCGGCTGGACCAGGATTCAAGTGAGCATTTGGCCACCATTCATAGAAGTCCCGACTCTTATCAGTCGGGATTTTTTTTGCCCGCTCCCCCAGTGTTGGCGCGGTTCGGCGCATTTTCCTCTTGAGCGGCTAGACGGCAACGGCGCCACTATTCATGCCCGAACACCCCGTTTTCTGTCAGCGCTGTGCCAACTCGATTGGGGAGATGCATCGTCCGTCCATGTGGGTGTCCTTCCTCAGGTGTTGTCAGGACTCCATGAACGCGCTGTTTGCCATGAAAGCCAAGCGCGATTCGCAAGATATTCACGGTACGCTCAGGGTGTTAAATGCTTGCAGCAGCCGATTCCCAGTAAGTTCGGCCTGACTGAGTAGTCGATCCCAGTCGTCAGGCGGGTGGCCGCTCTCGAGCATCTTTCGAAAGACGCGGTAGGCGTCATCGCTGCTCTCAAAGGCGCGCTTGGTGTCGTCATCATTGACCCAGGCGTAGACGATCATCTTGGCACCCGCGTGGTACCGAAAAAACAGGCGGTACTGCTGAAAGAATTTGGCGCGGAACCAGTGCTTTCGATCTGTGCCCAGTGTTGCGCCCTGACGGTATTCCGCCCGTGCGGGGTCTTGCGGGATAACATCAAATGCCAGCTTGGCGATGGCCGCCAGTCGCTTGGCTGCGTTTTTCTTGACGTACCCAGCGGGATCCTTCTGCTTGAGTACTTCGACTTCCAGGGCCAAGGTTTCAACTTGCAACATGAACAGAGGGTGCGCAAACACCGTCCAGCCATGGATGGCCAGTGGAGTGAGCTTGGCAGCCCTCATTCATCGTCTTCCGACAGCGGGGCGTCCAAATCCACGTTCACCTCACCGACCAGCGACTGAACACGTTGGACGAAACTGCTGCTCACCGATTGCAGGCGTTCGGGGTGGGTGGCGATGTCGTGCGCCAAGAAGCCCAGGAACTGGCCCAATACGGGGTCATCAGCTTCGGCGTCACTGGCGCGGGTCAGGACCACTTCGCCGCTCGGGCGAATGTCGTAGTGGATCTTGTCGCGCTTGCGCAGGCGCAGGGCGCGCCGAACGGTCTCTGGCACGGTGGTCTGGTAACGATCAGTCAGCGTGGATTCGGCTTCAAGGGTGGCGGGCATGGTGATCTCCGGTGTGGAAG
>JACCEB010395353.1_pt1 | contig 16085 bp, 19 predicted proteins | sample 7454761 | NCBI WGS metagenome assembly JACCEB01 (sample SAMN15323454, study PRJNA562643) | freshwater metagenome | isolation source: river surface water | place: USA:Blue River Watershed | collected 2017-08-18 | reverse complement strand
GGCCTAGACATTGAACTCGTCTCCCTATCACTCAGGAGTTTTTTTATTCCTGTAAATCTGGCGGATTCTTTCACTGTTTATGCCTATCTTGCGGACATCAGAGGAAACCTTCGGGAATTCTTTGATGCCTGAATCAAACACGTTTATAAATATTATTAATTATCAAAATCAAACTTTTCTTTAGTACCACCTGAATATGGTATACCATGACCTTCTTCAATCATAATATCATTTAAAGATTTAGTATCAACACCATTATAAACATTAACAAGAATTCTTCCATATTTATCAAATTCAAAACATTCAACTTCAATTAATCCATCTTTTCCTTTTTCTAATAATTCAATGAATCTCGCTTTAGCTAATTTGGCTGCTTCTTTTTCTTTCTCTCTATTAGGATTTTTAAGAGAAGGCTTCATTTCAGGAGTATCATAACCAAGACATCTACAACGATACTTAATAATTTCATCTTTAAAAATAAAAATAATTGAAAATGTATCTCCATCATAAATATTACAATAACGGCACTTTAATCTTTTACCCTTAAAATTAAAATAATCTACTTCTTTCTCATTTACTATTTTCAATCTTTCATCCAAATTTAAAACTGATTCTTTAAGTTCTAAATTTTGTACATATAAATCATTATTTTTATTTGTTTTTTCATTTATTTTTTCATTTGTTTTTTCATTTGTATTATTAATGCTTAAACATAATCCCATTTTTCAATTTATTTTTAATCTATTTTATTTTATAAATATTTTTTTAAGTAGACAGATTATTTAATTAATAATTCTGTTTTGAAAAAGAACATAAAAAAAAATTAATTTTTCCTCTAAATTCAAAACTGGATTCTTTAAGTTCTAAATTTTGTACATATAAATCATTATTTTTATTTGTTTTTTCATTTATTTTTTCATTTGTTTTATTAATACTTAAACATAATCCCATTTTTCAATTTATTTTTAATCTATTTTATTTTATAAATATTTTTTTAAGTAGACAGATTATTTAATTAATAATTCTGTTTTGAAAAAGAACATAAAAAAAAATTAATAAAATTAATTAATTAAAACAAAAAAATTTATAAAAAAGAAAAAAGAATAAAATGTTTAAAATAAATAATATTAAACCAATCCAACAAATATACCATTTTGTATATTTTGTATCATGGACATTTTTTTATATAGAATTATTAAAATTAATTAAATGGGATGAATTATCAAATTTTAATTATAAAAAAGCGATAATCCATGATTATTTAACTTTATGGAAACAAGATGAACAGAATAAAATATCAATATATATTTTTGTATTTAATTTTATTCAATTAATGACAAGATTATTAATACCAAATATAACACCTTATTTTTACGAGAATTTAATTCATGATATATTTAATAATTCTTTATTATATTTTTCGAATAAAAATATATTATCTATTTTTCTCATTTATTTAACATTTAATTGGACTTATTATTTAAGTATTTTAGGTCATTATGGTTTTAATTTCAATAAAATTATCTTTAAAAATTATTTTATTATTAAAGATATTAAACTTCTAATTGTTTTAATTCTTATCTCTAAAACTGTTCTTCTCCAAATTTATTTAGATATTTCTAATCAAAAATATAATATACCTATGTTAACATCTGTTTTATTAGGATGGTATTATTTTACATGGTATCTTAATATTGTTTATTTTACACCAATTATAAATAAAATAAAAAATAATTAATAAATATTATTTTTTTAATTAATTAATAATTTAAATGTACTAATAAAAGGAACTTAAAGAAAATGAAAAAATAATAAAATATATTTGATAAAATGAGTTGTAAATTTATAATATATGAGAAAGGAAATGAACAAGATAAGATAGAATTTGAAGAATTTGAATTTCCATTTCAAATGAGAATATATGATATTCGTTCTGAGATAATGTGGAGATTATATGTAGGTGATCGACAAATACAAAATGAAAAATATTATTTAGAAATGGTAAATATAGGAAGTAAAGTATATAAAGATTTTGGAAAACAATTTTTTGATTTAGGTCTTCAACCAAAAACAATTGATAATTCACCTTTATCAAAATTTACTGCAGAAGAAAGAACATTTGAATTTATGGTTTATCGTGTTGAAAGAAAAGATTTAACTGATTATATACCAGTAAAAGAATTAACTGTAAAAGAACATCAAGAATTAAATGAGATTATGAAAAGAATAGAAGATAAAAAATATGAAAAAATGAATGAAGAATATAAGAAAAAGAAAGAAGAAGAGAGTAAAATAGTTAATAATTATTCTCAAAATTATAATAATTATACTAATAATTCTTATACTAATAATTATTCTAATCCATATTCAAATATTTATAAAAATAATAAAACTACAGATGAATGGTAAAAAAAATCAAATTTACTAATAATATTTTTTATAATAATTTAAATAGTTTTTTAATTATTTAATTTAATTTTTGAATATTTAAATATTTGATAATATTTTTTAATTCGTCATTAGGGTTAAAATTTTCACACATTCCATCTAATAATTTTCCTTTTGGTGTTTGTCTTCCTGATATATTAATTTGTAAATTCAAATTATCTATTTTATACAAATTTCTATAAAATATCTGGACATCCCAATCTGAATTCCAATTATCAATATTTTTCCATCCTAATTCTTCGTTTGTAGGCGTTAAAGCTAATAAAGGTCCTAAAACTCTTTCAAAATGTTCTTGATATTCAGCACAATAAAATATTTTGCCTTTTAATCCACTTTTATCTTGATTTGGTACAAACCAAATAATATCACCTTTTTTAATTTCTTGTAAAAAAGATTTTGAAGAATTTTTTTTACAACCCCATGCTTTTGATGGTATTGAATTTTCAAAATTTACACAATCTCCGATACGCATAAACCAATGCATATTTATTTACGTTAATATTTAATTATTAAAAATAAACAATTTATAAATATTAAAATATAATTAATTCATTTTTTATTTTTGTACTTTTGGTACCCAATATATAGACCTTCCTTTCTCTAATGGTTGAGCTACTACTTCTTCTCCTTTCTCAGTTAATTTTCGTCCATAAACTTTGAATCTATATGAACGCATGAATTTATGTTTAATATGTGACTTATAAGCCCAATTCATAATAGATTTCACTGATTTTTTTAATCTTTTTAAATCTTCTTTTGATAAATCTTTAACTAATGTGAAAGGTGATATTTTAGCTACATAAAGAGCATCAGCACGAATATAATTGCCAATACCAGAAAATACTTTTTGTTCTAATAAAACAGAAGCTATTGGTTTATTGGGATATTTTTGTATTCTTTCAATAAATAATTTATCACTAATTTTTTCATGTAGTAAATCAGGACCAATAGATAATAATTTTTTCTCTAATTCTGATAAAGTTAAAATATGAATAGTAGCAAAATTTCGCATATCTTCTAAATAAAATGTACCTTTATTTGTTATAAAATGATAATGAGTGTGTTTATTTTCTGTAAATATAATATGTCCAGTTAAACCAAGTGATAAAGTTATATATAAATTATTACCTAATTCAATATATAAAAATTTACCTTTAGTACGAACATCAATTATTTTAGAAGGAAGTTTATTTTTAATAAAATTAGATACTTCTTTAGGTATACCATGACGAATATATCGACCACTCACTATTTTTATATCTTTTAATATACTATCTTTAAAATTTTCATTTAATAAATGTGCCATTAATGATACTTCTGGTCCTTCAGGCATTTTTATATAATTAATATTAATTTCTATTTTTAGATAATATTTATTTTTACGTTTTATCTAAAAAGATTAGAGTTATATAAACGTAAATATCCACATGTTCAAAAAATTGATTTATTTTATTTTTAATTAATAATTATATAATTAAAATTAATTAATAAATAATGCAGGAAAAAGAATCTGTAAAAGAGACATATGATAAAATAGCACATTCTTTTAGTAGAACAAGATATAAAAAATGGAATTCAGTTGTTAATTTTTTAAGTTCTGTTGAACCTCATCATTCTATACTTGAATTAGGTTGTGGAAATGGTAAAAATTTAATTGACCATACTTCTCAATCAATTGGTGTAGATATATCAGAAGAATTATGTAAAATTTGTCATTCTAGAGGTATTAATGTCATAAACCAAGATATATTAGAAGTTGAATTCGAAGAAAATTCTTTCGATTATATTATGTGTATCGCTGTTATTCATCACTTCAAAACAAAAGAAGAACAACAAAAAATTATTCAGAAAATATATAAATTCTTAAAACCTGGTGGAAAAGCATTAATCACTGGTTGGAATATTAGTGAAGAAAGATATCAATTCGTTCATGGAGATAATTATGTAAAATTTGGTCATTCTATACGATATTATTATATATATAATATCGGAGAATTAAAAGAATTAATTGAAAATACTATTCCAATATCAAATTTAAAAGCTTTTGCGCATACGAATGAAAATTCTAATGACACTATTTATTTTATTAAATAATAATAAATACACTATTTAAAAGCTTTTGCGCTTAAATAATAATAAATACACTATTTAAAAGCTTTTGCGCTTAAATAATAATAATAACAAATTCATTATTTACGAATAATTCTATCACTATTATTTAATCCACTAAATGCAGGTGGTTTCCAATCTGTTTTATAATCATTTTCATTTACTTCAATTCCTAATAATTTAGCTAAATTTGGATCCATATTCGCCATTATAAAATCACCTTCATCATCTTCTGAATCATAATCTTCTTCATCTTCATCAGATGATTCCGAATATTTTGATTCTTCATAATAAACTTTTTTATTATTATTTATAAACTTTTGTTCCTTTTTTAATATATTTTCTTCATAATTATTTATTAAATTTAATTGATTATTAATTGTATTTATTTTTAAATCCATCTCTTCAATATATTCTTTAATATCTTTTCTTTTTTCTTCCAAATCCTTCAATAAATTTTCTAATTTATTTTTAATATCTTGTGTATTATATTTACTCATTATTTTCTTTATTATTTATAATAAATAATATTTTTTATTATAATTGAAAAAAAATTAAATTATATTATTATATATCTTCTATCTTCTATATTTTTTTTTACCTTGTTTTCTACTTCCTTTTCTTTCTCCTTTTCTATCTCCTTTATATGATTTTTTAGATGAATAATCATTATATTTATTCTTCTCTACTTTACTATATTGTTTCATTAATTCTGGATATAATTCTTTCATTTGGTCCATTACTACTGTAGGTATTCTATTTACACCATTCATTTTCAACATTTTTGCATCTAATCTTAATCTCATCATCTCTCCATATAAAACCATTGCTGGAGCTCTTTTAGTTGATAATGTTGTATCTCTTGCAAATTGACAATCAACTTTAACTTGAGGGAAGCATGCTTTATATATCATTCTTGAAGAATTTATATTTTTTGCCATATTAGTTAAATATCCATAAGCTAAACTCATCATAATATTATCTAATTTATCATCCATTTTCTTTAAATCTTTAATTAACATAATTTCATAAGGTTTAGCTTCATAACCTCCCATCATCGTTATATCATTCATTTTTACTATTTTTTTTTTCCCTTTTTTGATTGTTTCAGTATCTTTGACACTAATGACTTCTTCTTTCAAATCATCTTTTTGTTCCGGATCAAAACCAACACTTTTCATTTTCTTTTCTTTAAGTTCATTTTTAATTTCTGTTAATGTCACTGTTGGATCCTGTTTCTTTAATTCATTAAAATATTTCTTTTTTAATTCTGGTGGTTGAACTATATCCATTAATGTTCTATTTAATTTTTGAACATCACTTGCTATTATATCTATTTCATCTTTTCTCATGAATCTTCCTACATTTAATGCATTCTCTTTTAACCAAGTTCTTGCTTCATCTGGTGTTTTTCTTGGTTCGGTATAAATATATTCTCTATATGCTTGATAAATATTCCAAAGAGTGATAAAATCACCATATTCACTATTCCATTGTTTTGTCTTTTTTTCATATTCTTTCATTGCTACTGAATATTCAAAATTATTCATACCTTTTCTGTTTGGTTCTCTTCCATAAATCTCTTTTATTTTTCCATCTACTTTCATAAATAATGTTAAAATTGTCATTACATCATGTTTACAACCCAAATAATAACTTGCTAAAATTGCTTTAGCTGATTGTATTGATATTGCTCTAAATTCTGATAAAGCTCTACCAATTTCAGTTATTTTTCCTTCATCTTTATCTGAATCAATTGCTCCTAAGGCATTTAAAATATCAATTGCACTTTTAATGAATTCTGGTTTAGGTTTTTCTATTAATTCATCAAATACTTTTTTCTTTAAATCTCCTATATTTGTTACATAAGGTAAAAGCATTAAATCAAGAGTATAAGGAGTTAAATCTTGTTTTCTTATATCTGGGATAGGATATTCATTAAATTTGTTATATTCTTCTTCTGTATATAATCTAAAACAAACACCATCCATGGTACGACCTGCACGACCTTTTCTTTGAATTGCTTGTGCTTTTGATATTCTAGTTTTAACTAAACTACGAGCATTAGTAAAAGCATCAAAAGATTCTTCATATTGATATCCTGAATCAATTACATAAACTATAGAAGGTACAGTTAAAGATGATTCTGCTACATTAGTAGATAAAACAATTTTACGACTCCAAGGATTTGTTTCATCATAATTAGGATGTAAAGATAAATTTCTCGAACCTAAAGCATAATTTCTTTCATCGTCTGGTGAAGAACCAGATAAATGAGCACAGAAAGGATGGACGTCTTTTCTATCTTTAATTCCTCTCATAACCTCGTCACAAATCTTTTTACCATCTGGAGGAGAAGTTATAAAAACCATAATATCACCTACTTCTGTAGTTGTTAATAATTCTATAACTTTCTCAGCTGCTTTTTTCTCCCAATCCATTATATTAATTGGTGATTGTGAATAATGTATATCAATTTTAAATTTAGGAGGATCACCACCTACATCAATTTCACCAAATTTAAATTTTGCTTTTGATATATTTTCTAAACTATTATTTGATGAATTACCATTTGGAAAATAATTTCTAAATGTCGATAAATCAATTGTTGCACTCATAATAACTAATTTCAAATCTTTTCTCTTTATTAATGCTTTCTTTAAAAAATACAATAATTCATCTGTTTCTACTGAACACTCATGTGCTTCATCTACTATAACACAATCATAATCTTCTAAATATGGGTCTGCTCTTGTGATTTTAGATATTAATGAACCTGTTGTTGTAAAAAATAATTTAGTTTTATCACTTATTACTTTATCACCTCTATAATAATATCCTACTTCATCCCCTAATGGTACAGATGCCATTTGAGCTTCAAATTTTGCTGCATTACGACAAATTACTTTTTTAGGTATTGTTATAATTGCTTTCTTCTGAAAATTTAATGCCTGCATAACTGCTCTTGGTGTTAAAACTGTTTTACCTGAACCAGTTCCTGATACTAATAAAGTTACTTGATTTTCACGAATTGTTTTAATTAATTCTGGAAGTTTTTTATACATTGGTAAAGATGACCAAATAACTGCAGTATTTGGATAAATTTTATTAAATTGTTTATCTTTTAATGGTCCTGATTTATAAAAATCAAAAACATCAGCATAAATAGGTTCGTAAGGTTGCATAGTGTAAGGATTAATATTTTCACCTAACGGATCAAATAAACCAATTGGTTTTTCAAAATAAGATTTTTGATTATTAGATAAATAATTATCATAAAATTCATATTTAATTTGAGAAGCATTTTCTTTTAATATTTTTTCAACTGTTTCTTTGAATTCAGGTTTATTATAATTTTTTACAATTGTATTTGTATTTGTAAATAATTGTTCTTGTTGATTATTCTTAACAGTATTATTTTGCGCTTCACTTATAAATAACTTTTGACTATTATTTGATTTAACTGTTATTTTACTTTTTGTTTTCTTTGATTTAATCATTTTAATCTCTATTATTATTACATAAAAATATATTCTATATTTTTATTTATTATTTAAAAAATAATTTTATCTTTACATTAAATAATTAAACATCTTTATATGTTTGAATTGTTTACATTAAATAATTAAACATCTTTATATGTTTGAATTGTTTACATTAAATAATTAAACATCTTTATATGTTTGAATTCATCATATTTTATTATTATTTTTTTTAATATATTAGCTTCTATAATATTATCTTCATCATCATCATAAAAATGTATTTCATCATATCCTCTTGATAATATCCATAATAAACATATTTTTTTCTTAATTTGTGATGCTGATGGATTCATATCTTTACCTTTAACATCTTCTAAAACTGGATGTTCTTCATAATATTCAATTAATTCTTTTTCTATATTTTCATATGTTGGTTTATGTGCTACTGGTATTATATTTTCTATATCCATATCAACTTTAAAACGCCGATAAATAACATCATGAATTATATCTGGAGCATTTCCTCTTCCTGTTAATATAAATAAATCATGATTAAATTTATTATCTATTCTTTTAAATTTATCAACATTTTTCTCTATTTCCATTCCTTTCATTAAAAAATAATGTGTTTTAATTGGACAATCTCCAACTTCATCAAAATTTAATATATATCCTTTTTCTAATTTCTGTTTTAAATAATCTTTTTTATATTTAACTTCTTCTGATGTAAATGCTTTATATATCACATTATCAGGAGTAAATAAATATACTTTTGCTTCTGTTTTAATTAATGTATCATCTAAATCAAATACATGAGCTATTCTTTTATTATTAATTTCCATATTTAATATTATTCCTGTTGTTATAACTATTATACTCTTTAATAAATTATTTAAATTCATCTTTTTTAAATTAAAATATTCTTTAAAAATATTAAATTAAAAATTTTTATTTTTTTATCTAATTATATATTATAAGAATAAATAAATAAAAAATGGGAATGTATGTTTCTGCTCTTCATATTTTAGCTGTTGCACCTTTACTTGCTTATATCGGTTATATGGCTTATAAAGAACAAAAATTAGGAAAAGATTTTGGTATCTTTATGTTATTATTAGCTATCTTAATATTTGTTTATCATGGTTACAAATTCTACAAATATTATAATGAAAAAAAATAAATTAATAAAATCTTTTCTTTTTTCCCGCAAACGGCTTTTTTCTTATTAAAGAAAAAAGAGGTTTTCATGGTTACAAATTCTACAAATATTATAATGAAAAAAAATAAATTAAATATTAACTAAATTAAAATTTTTTTTAATATATTTTTTAAGTTCAATATAGTACTTAAAGAAAATTAAAAAATTATAAAAAATAATTAAACTGATTGAAGTTTTGTTAAATATTTTGCATCGGTACCCCATAAAGGTACAGTAGCTTCTTTTAATTCTTCATTAGAAGGTCCAGTTAAATGTCTACAAGTACGAGGTCTGCCATTAGAACGAGCATAAACAGGGAAGTTATTTTCATCCATATAAATCTTTTCTAAACAATTTGAGCAAACATTTTCATTCTTATCATCTACTTCATAAGGATAATTGGTACATCCAAATTGAAGTTGACAAGAAGGACATTTAATGAAAGGAGGTGTTATACCATTAGTAGTAAAATTAGAAAATTGAGCATGAGCAGGACTATTGTCGCGTAAATTTAAATTAACACTATTACTAGTTATAGGTTTAACATATTCAACTAAACGATTTTCTTCATAATAAGGATTTTGAATACCATCAGTCCATTTATTTCCAAAATTTTCTTTTTCTTCTTTCTTCTTTTTAAAATAATTTTCACTTAAAGTTAAAACAACTACAAAAATTATTAAGATTAATATCCAAATATATACTTGGTCCATTTTATTTATATATATACTTCTAAATTATAATAATCTTTTTTTTAATATTTTTATTAAAAAATAATATAAAAATTATAAATATAATTCTTTTTCTTTACATGAAAAAGAAAGAACTGAAAGTTCTTTACTAGAACCCATAAGTAGGTAAAGGATTCTTATTTCCATTTGGTGAAAATACACTTGGGAAGCATATATATTGCTCATCTATTTTACTTGTTAAATCTTGTGGGTCATTCATTACAGGACCATTACAATAAACAACCATATCACATTCAGTTAAACATTTAACTGGACAATCAGGAGGTAAATCTTTTGGCATTGTTTTCAAATTATCATATAAAGATTTCATACAAACTTCTCCTTCACTTAAATTTCCATTTGTTAAACTCCATTTAGTATGTTCAAATCCATCTTTAGTAAATACATATGGTGACCATATACCATCAAATAATAATTTAGGTTTACTTACACAATATTTACCATTAATTTTTCCAATGGGATTAGTTGCATCTTTTTTATAAACGTCTTGAACATAATAATTATATTTCCAAGGATTTTCAGGTATACCTCCTGATGAAGGAGAATATACAAAATTTTTAGTCTTAATATCTTCTTGGGTACAATCATCTATAGGTCTTATAGATTTATTATCTTCAGGAAGTATTTCTAAATAATTTGAAAATCCTTCTTTATTAGAATTATTATTAATATAATGGTCTAAAGCATTTTTTAAGTTATAATTTACCATACCATAAATAAATAAAATAAATATAACAAAAAAGGATAGTATATAAATATATGTCATCATTTTTATTTCTTAAATTTATACTATTATTTAATTAGAAAAAATTAAATAATATTACTAAAAATAATTATTATATATCTATTAAAATTTAAATTAAGTAGGTGAAGGTGAAAAAAGATGTTCCCAATCATTACATTTTATATAATTTTTATACATTGATGGGATTAGACTTATACGATTAATTATATTAGTTTTAAAAGTTAATAAATTAAATATACCTATATAATATCTTACTAAAATCCATCTTAAAATATAATAATATTTTATTAAACTATATTTTTCATTTTTATCTGCTATATTTGAACGGAGATCAAAGCCCATCACTCCATTTAATTCATAAATTTTAAAATTTTCTCCATTCATAAAATCATTAATATCATTAAAACCAATATCATATCTTCCAGCATAAAAATTAGGTATTCTATTTGATATTTCAATTATTTTTTTATTTAATTTTTCTGTATTTATTTTATTACTTAAATCTTCACAATTTACACCTTCATTTGATTTAATATTTTTACATTTCAATGGTTTCCAATCATCTGAACCTTTCTTTAAAACAATTGATACTATTTTTCCATCTTTATTAAAAGGAAGTTTTTCATATAAAATACCTACTTCATATTTACTTTTATAATACTCTTGTATAATGTATTCTTCTTCATCATTATAATTTTTTTTAAATTCTTCTAAATCATTTTTATTTTTTAATAATTTCACTCCTTTATTTGTTCCTGAACAAATAATCGGTTTAATTATACATGGATATTCTATTAAATTTTCATTATTTTTATTATATTTAAATGCTTTTAATTTATTCTCTTCTGGAAAAAATGTCATTAATTTATATTTATCAATATCTGATGACCATGGATTAACAGATATTGATATTATAATTGTTAAAAATACTATTAAAAATAAAATTAAAATTATTTTTATTATTAAATATAAAATATCTTTATAATTATTTTTTTTATTATTAATTTTTTTTATCATTTAATTATAAAACAATCTATAATTATGTTAGATTTTTTAAAACAAATATTAATATTTTTTCTTATTTTTATCCATAAACTTATTGTATATTTTATGATTCTTGGTTTTTTATTACCATATAAATATTTATATATTTTTCTTTTGACTTGGCCAATTGTTTATATTCATTGGCAACTAAATAATGATATGTGTTGTTTAACACAATTAGAATATTATCTTAAAAATAAACCAAATCCACCAACTTCTAAAGAAGATCATGATTATCCATTCGCCAAAAAATTTTTATCTATATTTAATATAAATTTACCAAATGATAAAATACATCAATTTATTTTAATTAATTTAACTATTTTATGGTTTATTGGTTTATTAAGACTTATTTATTATTATCATTATATTAAAAAATAAATTAAATTTTTTATAAATTAATTTTGTTATTTTTTGTTTAATATTTTTTCTCTAAAAAAATCATATTTTTGATTATTTATAATAATATTATCAAATATTTTATTTTCAATATGATTTTTATAATATTCATTCCATTCTTTATTTATTTTTTTATAATTTTTATTTTTTATAATTATTTTTTCTAACATTAAATATAATGAATTCATACCTATTATATAATCTTCATCATCTTTATTATCATTCATTACTTTTTTAATTCTTTCTATTGATTTTTTATATTCTTCTTCTTCGTTGTTTTTTGACATTATAAATTCTTCCATTTCATCATCTTCCAATTCTTCTTCTTCATAAAAGTCTAAATTATCATCCTCATCTGATGTATCATCACTATCATTATCTTCTTCTTTATGATTTATTTGCGCTTCGCTTAATTCTTCCAAATTTAATTTATTTTGAAGTTTTTTTATTAATCTATTATAATTTTCAATATTTTCTTTATCTTTTGTTTCCATTTGCATATCAGAATAATCATAATCATTATCTGAATCTGAATCAGAATCAAAATCAAATAAATCTTTACAATTATTATTTCTTAAATCATTTATTTGTTTTATTAAATATTCAATCCAAATTTCATTATATTTTAATTTATTTTCATAATATAATCTTTCTATTAAATCTAAATCTCTTTCCTCCATTTTATTATTATATAATTCTTCTTTCTTTTCTCCTTCTTCTATTTTCTTTTTTATATTTTCAATATTTGAAGATAAGTTCATAAAGTTTTGTTTATTATTTAAAAATAATTCATCATCATCAGAATCATTTATTTTTTGCTTCTTATTTTTTCTCATTTATTTTAATTATATTAAATAAATATTTTAATTTAAAAAAACATTAATTATTTATTTATAGATTAAATAAAAATGAGTGAATTAACTAAATATAAAGCTACTATTTCATTTACTTTTGTAGATGAAAAAAATCCTGAAAATGAAAAACCTGGATCTTGTGATGTTAAAGAAGAATTATTTAATAACTTTTTTAAATTAGCTTTCAAAAATTGTGATTTAGAATCTTATACTAAAAATAATATGTATTATGATATTATTTTTACAACAAAAATGCCTTATATGTTAATGATGATGAGTTTACAACAATTTAGATTTAAAATTAGCGGAAAATTAGCTAAAGTTGCAGATGTTGCTATCATTGTTGTTTAAATTTTTTAATTTAAATAATTTTTTTTATTTAAATATTTTTATAAAAATTTTAATTTTTTTTAAATTTATAATTTATTTATTAATTAATTAAGTTATTTTTTATTTATTTTTTCTTCCCGTTAACGGCTTCTTTTTCCCTAAAAAGAAGGGGTTATTATTTAAAACTAAATTTCATAGGTTTAGTTTTAATTTCATTTCTTCTCTTATCAACTTCTGTTAATTTCTCTTCTTCTTCTTTTACTAAAGGTATTAATACATCAACATCGATTTCCGGTAGAATTGGATGACTGTAAATTGTTTTAAATCCTGCAGCTGCATCTAATCTAAAATCTGTTGGATAATATTGTACACACCCTTTAGAAGCATCTTTCATTATAGGTCTTAATACTTCTGGTACTAAAAAGTCATTTTGTGGAGGTAAAATCATCATTAATTGTTCGAATGGTGTGAATGGTTTGCCCATATTAAATTCAATTATATTTAAATCTGGCATTACATTTTCAATTACATACAACATATCACTTGGAAGTGGTGATTGTCTGAATTTATAATGCCAATTCCATGAAGGTATACCTTTCGTATAATACTTCAAATTAAACATTAAACTCTCAAAATAATTAATTACCATTTCAACTTTCTTTTTATTTAATTCCTCTGTGTTTTGTACAGGGATACCAGTATAATAAGAATAAAAATTATTTCTCCATTCATCCACTGGTTTACTATAATCAATCTTAATGAATTCTTTTCTATAAACATCAAATAAAGGATGGTCAGGATGACATAATTTAACATGTTTATATCTATTCTCAAAAATCTGATAAGGTGTTTGTTCCTTTTCTTCCTCTTGTCTTCTTTCATCAGAAGGACCTTTCATTTGTCTTGTTGTTTCAAAATATTCAGCTTTCATATATTTACCTTCTCTATTCGCTAATTCTCTTATAATATCTCTCAAAAATGCACTGTTAATTCTAGGTTCTGAATTATCATCATTAATATCATAATCAATTAAATAACTCGAATGATTCTTTTTAACATCATTATAAATTGATTTAATCATCCCGAATCCAGCTTTTTGGTAACGAATTTTCATAAAAGATAATGAACGCACAAAATCAGTTCCTACAAAGAAAAGTAAGAATGTATAATCTGTTAATAATTTCATTGGATCAACTTCTTTACCAACTGCATTATCTTTTGATAACTCTTTTACCCATCCTTCTCTTAAACTATCAATATTCATTGTCAAATATTCATAAGAAGAATATGAATTTTTTAGATTTTTATCTGTTTCACTTGCTAATTTTCTTAAAATAAATATATTTGATTTATGTGTTAAAACCGATAATTCAATTAAATCTGCATCTTGAGACATTATAAAAACTGAATCATTTTTGTTTTTATTTGATTTTGCCATATTACGTATGATAGGCATTATTTTTTGTTCACTTTCTCCCGAGTTGTTTGATGAACTAAAAATAATTTCCATGCTGTTATTGTGATTATTTAAACTCTTATTTTCTATCATTTCAATTAATTCATTTGATAATTTCTCCATGAATTGAGTGCCTGGAGCAATATTAGCTGAAGCATCCCAAGTTTCATTGTCATCTGGTATATTCATTTTCTTTTTCATTTCTTTAAAATACATCTTTTCAAAATATGCTTTATAACGACGACCACGCTGTTCAGAAATTTTAGCCATAGGAGCTGGTCCATCTATAGCAATATACAATAGTTTCTTTGGTTTAATAATGTTACAAACTAAATCTTGAAGTTGTCTTTTAACTTCATTAATAATATGTTCTTCAATTTGATTCTTATTGAGGTTTTTACCTGTAATATTTTTTAAAATTGCATAATATGCATTATATACTGACCCATTAAAATCTAACAATAAAAAATCACAATTTGCTTGACCAGGAGTTACTGGTGTTAAAATATTATTATAAGATTTGTTTTGCACAAGTGAAATAAAAAGTTGCGGAACACCCATCTCTCTTGCTGTTTTCTATAATTTATAAATATATTATTATATTCGATTAATTAATACTAATTTAAATATAATACTTTCTTTAAATTCAAATTTAAACAATTCACTTTTTTTTTCAATACACTAAAATATTTAATTAATATATTTTAATATTTTTTAACTTAAAATAAAATTTTATAAATTATATATTATCAATAATGTTAAAAATGATATTTTTACAAAAAAAAAATAATACAATTTTATATCTTTTCCTAAGCATAGCGCCTTTAACAATTAATATTTTTGATATTATTAAAAATAATAATAAATTTACTAAAAAAAATAATTTTTTAAGTTATGATGAAAGAATGAAACATTTATTAAATTATTTATAAAAATAAATATCAAATAAAATTAAATTATAATTGTTCTAGAATAATCAAAAGGATATTTAAATATATTTTCATCTTTTTTAGGAATAAAGAATTTTGGAACTTCTTTATTATTTTTAATTTTATAATAAATAGAAAGAATGGTAGATGCATATCCTGTGATTGTAAATTCTCCATTAATACCTTTAATATAATTAGATTTATCCATACCTAAATAATATTTTAAATATTCTGGTTTATTTTCAATTTCAGGAAAATATCTCCATGCACTATAATATACTAACCATTGTTTTGGTTCAACCCAAAATGCATTTGTGATATAATAAGGCATTGAAG
>JACCEB011036408.1_pt1 | contig 16086 bp, 19 predicted proteins | sample 7454761 | NCBI WGS metagenome assembly JACCEB01 (sample SAMN15323454, study PRJNA562643) | freshwater metagenome | isolation source: river surface water | place: USA:Blue River Watershed | collected 2017-08-18 | reverse complement strand
CGCATATGCTTAATGGTCGCATATGCTTAATGGTCGCATATGCTTAATGGTCGCATATGCTTAATGGTCGCATATGCTTAATGGTCGCATATGCTTAATGGTCGCATATGCTTAATGGTCGCATATGCTTATACAAAGAAAATATAAGCAATCATAATAAACATAATCACATATGGAAGAAGGAACAAGAACCATGAAACTGATTCATATCCATTCTTGCATAAAAGATTCAAAATAAAAGTCCAGAACAATACGTAGAGAATCTTAACTACAAAAATCAAAAATGTGCTTGTTACACCACATGTATAATCTCCTAAACAATAGATATCTGTATTTCCATAGTTCTGGATTGACATAATTAAAATACCAATCATTGAAATGATAAAGTAGAAGTACGCTGGGGTACACCAATTGCGAATATTTAATTTCATTTATATGTTATTCACAGAGAAAAAAGATGATTCTCTTATACTTTGAACGAACTTGCCTCAATTGGTCTCTCAAGACTAATACCAGTTATTTGTTGTGCTGTCTGGTTTGACCCAAGCATTGATCCAAATTGGCTAAAAAACCCACTATTTCCACCGATGATTTTTATTTTTTTGTTCCCAGTTTTTCTCTTTAAATATTTGCGGGAGTGATTCTTTCTTGAACCTCCGACCGAAATCATTCGTGAAGGATCCGTTTCATACATGTTTTGGGGATAAAACTTGCTGATAGGAACAGAGAAAGTACCACCACGTTGATAAGTATCATACTGATTACGGTGACTCTGACTCTTTTTTCTTAAGTTATTGTGTCTTTTATTTTTTTTCTGTGTACGCTTGTTTGCCATATTATAAAGTAATATAGCAAAAAAAAGATCACTCCCCTTTATTCAATATCAACATGTGTCAACATATGTCTGCGACAACACGGATCTACTAATCCAAGGTCATCAAGCACTTGTCCTTCCGCTGTTTTCTTTGTGTTTTCCTTTGTTAAATAAACAGTGCGTGTCAATAATGCTACATCTTCTGTTCCCATTGATTCTTGCTTTTTCTGTCTAACTTTCTCCAAATAATATCGGTATTTATTGGCTAAAACCTTGCCACACGTTACGCATTTTACTGGAATAATCATTTTATATATGTATATGTATTTGTATTATACTTTTTTTGTTTATATGTATTTTTTTTTTCAATTTTCTATTGGATGAACGGCGAAGGCGTTCCGCCTTAACCAAGGTATTCAGCGAAGCTTCCGCCCTATGACCCATCATTTATTATTCCCCTATGACCCATCATTTATTGTTATTTATAACCAAGTCCCTTCCGCGCAAATGCATCTGCAATATTATTGTTGAGAGAATGCTCATCTAATAGTCCCGTATGTGCTCTTACATGTTGAAATCCAATGTTTGGGCTATTTTTAAATATGGTTATCATCGGTATAAGCAAGTCTGTATTTTTCACTAATTCTCCATTCGTTTTTCTCCATCCATTAGTTATCCAAAGTTTGCTATATTGTGTGAGAGATTTAATCGTATATTCTGAATCTGTGTAAATAATACACTGCTTATCTCTGAATAATAATGTATGGATTACCATTGCGTGAGAAACTGCCAAAAGTTCACATCTTTGACTTGTTGCTGGAAGTTCAAGAGACTTTGGATAACTCATACTTATATTTTTATACTCTCCATTTGGGAAATAAATACCAATTCCACCTCTCGTTCCCCCTTTAAGTCTGTTTCCAATACAAGAGCCATCTGTATATATACGAAGTGTTGAAAATAAACGTCTCATTTTGATTAATATATATATAAATAAAATATTTATATCAATTTTTATTCGCTCTTTTTGCAATTACCATAGCATTTTCCTTGATAATAGTAAAAATCTTTATTACGCAATGTCATATCCGAATAACTTGCCGGATTTGATGGTCCATTTTGGTCTCCTGCCACACATTTTTGTCCTCCAATTAGTGCACAACAACTTGTAGAGGCACAAGTATTCAAATCGAGTGTTCCGCATTTCTCTTCAATCGCAAACTTGTCATTTTTAAATTGTGTACAAAATCCGCCTAACATTCCTGCCGTATTATAAACTGGTGATGATTGTGGAAGACGTGTTGTTCTACTTAAATAAACACTATCTTCATAGTTTGGAACATAATTAGAAGCCCCATATTTATATGCTCCTGGAACATAATATAAAACTGGAGCAAAACTGGCATCAACTGTTTGTTCATAAACTAGTTTGCCATTTTCATCAAACTTGTAATATTTTCCAAGCTCATCATTATTAATAACTTCTTGTTTAATATCAGGAGTGTCTTGGTGATATTGGGTATCCAGATTTGCTGGGTCAAAAGAGGAAGAGAATGTTGCCAAAGCATATTTTGTTAAATTAAAAACTAAATAGTTCTTTGGATCTACTTCATATCCTGTTGGTATTGGGTCCGGCATTTTTTTCATTACATATGTATTATTATTTTGGCTTGATGGTTTGATTCTGTAATATGTGCTTGATAACCCTGTAGTTGGGTCGCTTTCGGGTAATGGAGTGCTTTCGCTTGGAGTACCAGTTTGCCCAATAGGAATAATATCTTCATATGGTCCTTGGTTCAACAGTTTGTCAGTAGAGGTTTTATATGAATCAATCGCATAAGCCAATTTTTCATTTTTTGGGTTAACAATAAGTTTTTTATTGTCATTGGGGTCAATTATATATCCATATGGAATTATTGGTTTCATTTTCCAAATACTTTTGCCTTCTTCGTCTTTTTCTTCTACTTTGGTATATCCGGAGGGAGGGTCAACACCATCTCCATTTTTTGTCCCAGGACCATATGTTGCGCCAGGAATAGGAACAACTGCTGTTAAATCGGTTCCAATGTTTACCATTGATTCAGTAGTTGACCCTTTTCCAAATGTAAAATAAACAAGCAAAGATGCTAAAATTACCAACAATAAAAAAATAATATAAGTTTTTTTCATCTATACTATTATATACAGAAGTTCTATCAGTTGTATATATTTATCTTGGTCTATAATTATTCCAATACATTCTATGAAGTATAAGTGGTTTTATATTGGGTTTGCGTTTAATTTGTAATGGTATTGTGTTATTTGTTTTACATGGTATTTCTTCGCGGTTTTCATTATTCATTACTATTGTCGTTAGTAGTGGCGATTTTATAATCAGGATTGCTTTTGCAATTAAAACAGCAACTATAAGGCCTAACATTTTTGGTTTCTTTATGTTATAAAAGAAATCAAAAGTTTAAATCAATTTTTGCTATTGACTTTACTTATTATAATTAATTTAAAAATTAAACTCATAAAAAATTATATATTACAATTATAATTAATATAATCTATTAAAGAACCTTATAATTAAAGGGAGGTTTTACTGGAGAGGACGCGAAGCGTCCCACCGTCGGCGCCTTTGGCGCCTTATCCGTAGGTTCCAATAAGATCTTTCATAACATTTCTGATTGCTAATTGTCCCGAAGAATACCATACACTATTTGTTGATTTTGTAAGTTCGCGCGTTATTTGATAAATCGGAACTTTTGCCGAAGAACTTAGTTGCGGAATCTGTGTAAATCCATTTTTCAACATAAATGACACAACATCAATAAAGAGTTTCTTCACATCAACGTTATGCTTATTCCATCGTAAACATTCCATAATAGCATTCGACATTGCTCCGCAATATTGTTGAGAAGACACATTATAAACATCGGCACTGCTCTGCTCATCTCTACAACCCGATAAACAAATAATGTTTTGGTTTAAAATATTGTTATTATTTGTTTTTGTTATTGTTAATTGTTTTGATGAAATATTTGCATTAAAGTTCCACATTAAATCACAAACTGTTCCACTATTACAACTATCAAATATAAGAACTGTTTTACAAAGACTTTGTCTTACTATTCCATAAATTATATCATCTGTAATAAATCCACCAGTATAGTAATCACATGGAACAATAATCTCATCTAAAGAATCTGATTCTTCCCCATTCATATCTTGTATTTGGCTTCCATGTCCACTATAATGGATCCAGATTTCAGAGAGAGATTTGCTCTGTGAAATAAGCGCATTTAAACTTTTCATAATATTTGCTAAGGTTGGTTTACTATTAGAACTGTCATCTCTTAACACAATAATATTTTCGGAACTATATCCATACGCATCTATTAACATATTACGCATATTTACTACATCATTAATACAACCATTCAATTGGATTGATGGTGTATCATAATAGTTTATACCAATTAGAAGAGCTTTCTTTGACATTTATATAAAATAGAAATATTTTATTATTTTTGTATAGTTCAAAACAATAAAATAACAAAATATTTTACGCATCCATTAAAATATTAACACCTGCTTCTAGACCAGCATTTTTTCCTACTTCTGAAAGGATTTGTTCATTTCTAAATCTCTGTAAAACATTGAAAATAGTTCCGCGCTCAACTTTTACAAGACATTCTTCTTTGAAAACTAAAATAATATTTTTATCTGACCTGAATATACCAAGTGCGGATTCTTTTGTTTGGCTATAGCAGTTTGGATTAAAACTAATATTATAATTGGCACTGTTAAATATAAACGCACCTGGTGAAAACTTGTAAAAAATTGTATTTGTCCAAGCAGAGAATACACCACTATTTAGAGCTCTAAAAATACGCATAATGGCATACCATTCATTGTTAATTAATACAAGATAGTTAATAAACTTCTTTCTACGTTTCAAATTACAAGAAATATATGTATTGTTCATAAAAATATTGAAAGCTGGCACTCTTAATGATGCTACATCTTTGAATACAATTGTGTTGCTCGGAATTACATAAACAATTTTATGGCCAAGTGTCTCTGTTATAAAAAACCGGTTTCCAGAAAGGTTTTGCTGATTTTTTATACTTTTGTCATTAATAATTGCTGAACCATGTTGAATACGTTTTCTTGATTTACCTCCTTTTGCTGTTTTTATTTTCTTAATCTTATTTATTTTTTTCGGTTTTCTTTTTTGGGTTTTCTTTTTTATCTTCTTTTTTTCACTTTCTACCATTGTAGATTCACTATCTGTAAACTCTTCTTCTGTCTTTCTCTCATACGGAAGTTCCTCAATTGTTATATTTACATAATTTCCATCTGTATAATCTATATGGTCACTATAATCAGTATAATCTTTTGAAACATAATCTTTTGAATCCATTATATATAGTATAAAGAAACTTTTAGCAACATATATAAATGAGCTTTACTGAACCATCTAAAAAATTACAATCATTTGTAGAGAATGCGATTTTAATACCCAATTTTCATTTCTCTCCACAAGCAATTCCGATTATTGAAAAAATATACGACCAAGCAATTCAAGGATATAAGTCTGAACCTAAATATACTGAACCAAAAATAATTACAGATTTTCCAAAAGGAGACAGTTATTCATATATGGAACAAAGTATTCGGACACATATTGAAGAAATGAAAAAACAGATTTATCAAGTAGAACTAACTGTTGGTAAAAGGGTTTATAATATTTATTTTGTTTTCTATTTGACAGAGAAAATAGACATACATGTATATATAAAAAAAATAAATGCTTGGTTAGAACTTGCTACACATTATTCTAAACCATCTTGTTCTAAACGTGTAAATGTTTATCTCTACTTTACTGATTTGAAAAAAGTTTTTCCGAAAAAGGGAAAAGCGCCGGACCAAGTAAATGCCAACACTGCTTTTACAACATCTTGTCAATTAGAAACTGAAATTATATTGTATCGTAGAGAAGAATGGTTTAAAGTATTTATACACGAGTCATTTCATAATTTGGGTCTGGATTTTTCAAGTATGGATATTAGTTCTACAATACGAGTTCTAGAAGAGGTTTTCAAAATAAAGTCGGAGTTTAAGTTGTATGAAACATATACCGAAATGTGGGCGGAACTTTTGAATATTCTTTTTATAAATATTGAAATACATGGTGAAAAGTCGTTTTCTGTGGTTCTGCCATTTGTAGAGAAAAACATTGAAATTGAACAGAAGTTTTCTCTCTTTCAGTGTGGAAAAATATTAGAACATTTTGGAACAACATATGGAGAAATACTTTCTGGAAAAAGCAATTATAAAGAGAATACTGAAGTTTTTTGCTATTTTATTCTCAAAACAATTTTGTTGTTTGACCCAAACAATTTTATTATATGGTTAGAAACCCATAAAAAAGAAAAAACCCAAAAAGTTGAAAAGTTTGCGAAAGATTTAATTATTTCAAAACATAATGAAATCAATTTTATTGAAGCGCTTAATAGAGCTCAACAAGTAGCCAAAAATGTATCACATAAAATATTTCTAGGAAGAAGTTTGAGGATGACTTGCCTAGAAACAAGAGATGAAAAGTTTTAATTCAAAATCTTAATGTCTTCATTAAGAATATATCTATAATTATATATATATATATGCATAACAATAACATTTTTCAAAGAGGTGGTCATAAACCTTATAATGTAAATCCACACACAATAAATAGATTTACTAACCCTGAAATGGAACAACATATGAATCCTATTTATGGATTGTTCATGTGCGAAAGTGGTTATCTGCCAAATCTTTATTTTTTAAATAAAAGTAGATTGTTAGAAAGTTTTAGTGAAAACTTTTGCAAAAATATAATTGAAGAAGAACTTTTAAAACATCATACAGAAATAATTAATAAAGCATGCACTCAAGAACATGGTTCTAATATAATAATACCTACAAAAGAAATAATGAATAAAAAGTTCACACCGCTAGATATTGGGCGATATATTGCTGTAAAATATATAATTAAATTTATAGATCCAGAATTTGTGATAAAAAATAAAAAAGGAGATAGATATATTGTTAATGAAAAATATAAAAAAATATTACCATCAGAAATAGAGAATATAAAAAAATGTGTAACACTTAATAATTATATTCATATTTATGAAAATGATATTCTTGCTTTTAAGATATTACTATTTTGTTTATGGTGGAAAGCAGATAATCAACTTGGAATTGAAAAATACTATGAAGGTATTCAAGAGATTTTTACTATTTTTAATAATTATAATCCTAACCCAGGAAAACATCTTATTATTGATGATATTTATACAAGTTCAAGTCTAAGTTCAAGTTCAAGTTCAATTAAAACTTTTGAAGAACTTGTATTATACATAACTAATGATGATTTTATGATATATTTACAAGAATCTTCTCAGAACTTTTGCAAACCATTAAAATATGATACATATGCAGATTGTGGAGAAACGACTGTACGAAATATAATTAATATATTATGTTTTAATGAAGGAACACGTAATTTTGATATAGAAATATTAATAAAAAAAGGTGCTTCAGAAGAACTTATTACATATTACACTGTATTCAATAATTTTAATTTACAGAGCAATCCAGAACCAATAGAAATATTTGGAATGCAACTAAATGCTCGTGACGCATGGAGCAAATTGGTTATAGATAAATCACAATATAATATATTTTTTAATGATATTTGTGAAGGTAAATATGGATATAATATGAAAAGTGGATTAACGAGTGATAAAACAAAACCTAATCTGTTACAAATGCTTAATAATTTACTTAAAGATATTGAAAAATGGGAAGACCTAGCTGTTGATACAAATGTTACTGATATTGATATAGATATAAATAAAAATGGGTTTGGTAAAATAATTATAACAAATAATTCTAAAAAACAGTTTGAAGTTAATTTATTAAACGGACATTATTATGTTGAATTGATTCTAGAAAAAAATGAAATACGTTATAATCATTTATCTCAACCACAGAAAGTTATTCTAGATATTTTATTAAAAAAAAATATTACAAAAGAAAACATTATACAAATAAACTTTTCATCTGAAAAACTAGTTTATGTATTTAATCATAGAAATTTTTTATTTAATAGTAGATATAACTATAATGATATCCAAAAAATAGCAATCTGTTTATTTGAATTATCATTGACTGATAAATATGACAGTGACACACGAAGACAAATTGAATTATCCGTTAAAAATAAATCTCTGTTTGAAAAAATCGCAATCAAATATGGGAATATAGAAAAAATAAATGATTATACATTTGAAATATCAGGAGTGAATTATGATTTTGTAAGAGATCTTCCTGCGTTAACCGTCTTAAATACAACAATAGATTATCATTCAAAAGATTTACGAGATTCTGTGAAATCAATAGATTTGACGCCTTTAAAAAATATTTTAGAAATTGGAAATAATTTTTTAACACATTTTCATAATTTGGATACAATTGATTTAACACCTCTATCTAATGTTCGCAAAATAGGATCACATTTTTTATATTATTCGGAACAGATAAAAAATATTGATTTATCTCCTTTGATAAATCTTACTGAGATTGGACATTTTTTTTTAAATAAATGCGATAGAATTGAAAAAGTAGATTTATCCGCATCACCTATTATTAATATTCATTCACACTTTTTAAATGAGTGCGATAACCTACATACTGTAATATTTAATACAAGTTCAACTATTAAATCGGTCGGAGAATATTTTATTTGTAAATGCAAAAACATTCAATATATAGATTTGCGATGTTTGGAAAATATTCAAGTTATTAATAATAATTTTTTGTCAGGATGCGATAGAATTATAGATGTGAAATTTCCAGAAACATTTGTAAAATTAACCGAAATTGAATATCATTTTATGTCTAATACAAAAAATCTTGAAAATATTAATTTATCTTGTTTTTCAAATGTCAAGATAATAGGAAAACATTTCTTATACCTCAGTGGAATAAAAAATGCGGATTTATCGCATTTAACTAATCTAACAATGATTGAAGATTCCTTTATGCGAGGTTGTTTCAATCTAGAGACTGTAATTATGCCACCTAATTATAAGATAGAAAGAAAGAATGGAAATTTTATTGATTGTCCAAAATTAAAACAAATAATAAATGGTGATGATATGCTTACAAGTGCAAGTAAAGGTGGAAAAAAAAATAAATACACTATGCGAAAAATTAAAAAAAAATTGAAAAAATATACACAAAAACAAAAAACAAAAAAATAAATGGAAGAAGTTGTTAATCTGAACCTGTCATGCTATTGCAGATGCGACGCCTTCGCTGTTCTTATCAGTCGGTTAAGGTGGAACGCCTATCGGAGCATCGCAGATGCGACGCTCCTTTTCACCTTTCTTCCCTACTATATTTGGGTTAGCAATGCCTCTAACTTCGCAGTCTTTTGGCGCATTTCTTCCAACTCTTTCTGAAGCAAGAAAATACGATGATTCTTGTCTTCTTCACTCATTTTCGGTTTGTTCAATCTCTCAAAATTGGTTTGAAAATCTTTTAACAAATCCATCTTAACATGACCATGTCCAGGACATCCCGCAAAATGAACTCCAACCAGATTCTCTGCGATTGCGGTTTCTGCTGACTGTCTACTCTTAATAAGACTCTTATATATATCCGTATTACACATATTATTTTGAATAAAGAAAAAGTTCAAAAACGGTTGGTCATAAAACTTCAACTTATTTTGGTACATATCCAAATAAAATGCCTGCTTTGTCTTGGTAAAAAGTTTCTTAATAGATGGAATGTTTTTAAATCCCATCACAAAAGAACTGAGTCCTTCTCTATCAACACATTGTGGATTCTCTTTCAAAAATAATGATCGACCCCAATATTCTGCCTCACACAAAATATTTCCCTCTCCAACTGTGTATATGACATCTTCCTGAATTGCGTCAAATAATGGAGACGCATCTTTTGTTAAAATTGTGTCAGCATCAATGTAAATCACCTTCTCATAATTGTCAATATCTGGGTAATCAAAAATGTCGAGCTTGGATATACGTGCCTGGTTCATAGTTTTGTAAAAGTTTTTCTCAAAAAATAAAATATTAGCATTGTCGGGATACTTAGATTTAATAATTTCTTTCAAATCACTTGTCGTATAAACAAGAAAGTCTATATTGGAACAAGTCTTTTTAAAAGAACTTATTAAATATAACAAGATATCAGTGTATATTTCTTGGTGAAAACAGCAAGTATAAATCAAATATTTTGATGGCATTATAAAAATATGTGGTCCATATCTTTATGTTGTTTTTTTGGAGTTTTGAAATGAGCAAATGATTTTATTATATATATTATATAAAACATATGTATAATAATAGTAATAAAATTGGAGGGACTACAGTACAACCATTACCTCAAATACAAATAGAAGAAAACCCAAACCTTATTATAGAACCTGTAATACAAGAATTACTTATACAACCTGCGATAGAAGAACAAATACCAATTCCAGAAATACCAATAAATACTATGATTATAAATGACTATGAAGTTAGAAGATTGTCTAATCTTTTAGTAGAATTAATTAATAACTCTGGAATTAATAAATCAAGATTATTAGAGTTTTCTCAATCATTACAACAACAATATCAAATAAATATTGCCTTATATCCTGGAACACTTCTTCAGCCTCCACTAATTTTAGATAATTACAACATTTCTGAAAATAACATACTTAGTCAAATAGATTTTTATGTTAAAATGGCAACTAATCCGGATATAAATAAACGTAGAAGTTTTAATTTTCATGAATCTATAGTTGTATTAGAAAATACTATACAAGATGTATTGATAGTAAAATATAATATTGCTAGAGAACAAGATAGAAGAAACCAATCTATTGGTGGATTTGTATCAAACCCAAATCAGAATGTTGAAAAAATATTTAGCCATAGTATTCCATTAGGCAAAGGCTCAATCGGAGGCATTTTTTCATCAATCCTTTCTATATATTGTGAAACTTATGGAGGAAATCCATCAATCCAAACTGTAAGAAAATATTGTAATTTATTATTAACATTATACACAAGAATACAAAATATGTTAAATGAAAATGGATTTCAACAAGGAGGTAAAAAGTTTTATACTAATAAAAAAAAATATAAAAACAAAAAAACAAGAAAAAATAATTTTAAAAACAAAAAAAACAAAAGAAAAAGAAGAACAACAGAAAAATAAAATAATAATTTGTGTGCGAAGATTTTATAACTTGTAAAAATATTGTATTTTTAATTATTCATTGTTTTGTTATTATTTTTGTTTTTTTAACAATTCAATTTTTGTGCGTCTGTAAGTATTTCGGTTTTGATATTCGATAAACATAAAAAATGTAATAATGCTTTTAAATCCAATATGATGATTTAGTGGATACATTACTTTATATAATATATTTGTATTTATATAAAAATATTTCATAATAATTATAAATAATGAGTCTGGATAATATACGATATGAAGACACCGTTGAGTTTACATTTCCTATTACTGAAGGAAAAGTAATAAAGGTTTATGATGGAGACACTATAACAATTGCTTCACGTTTGCCATATAAAGAATCTCCATTATATAGACTTTCTGTACGTTTGCGAGGTATCGATACTCCAGAAATAAAGGGGTCTGATGATGATGAAAAGTCTGCTGCCAAAATAACAAGAGATTATGTATCATCTATTACTATGAATAAAATAGTAAAGTTGGAAAATATAGAATCTGAAAAATATGGAAGAATATTGGCGGATGTATTTGTTGACGGGGTTTTGTTAAATAAAAAACTGGTGGATGAAAGATATGCTGTTAAATATGATGGAGGAAGAAAACAAAAACCAAGTTCATGGTTAAAATATAGAACTTCAGGTGAAATGTAGAAAATTGAACTTTATTGTTTATTATTTTAATAAACCATAAACAAACAACAAACAACAAACAACAAACAACAAACAACAAACAACAAATAACGATGTTATTCAAATCTGGAAACAAATATTATTTTGAGGTTATTCATAATGTAGAAATAAAAAAAAATCAAAATAATAAAGAAGAGATTGCGGAAAACCCAATTTCATCTTTAGACACAGACACAGATTCGGACTCACACAAACAAATTGTTGAAAAGGTTATTGCAACTTTTGTTGATAGATTATTTGACAATGATGGATCTGAAAGATTATTATTTGAAAATGCTGAAATAACTGTTGATGACAAAAGTCATATGTCATTACAATACAGTGTTCCAACTAGTTTCTTAACAAATGTTTTGGATTTATAAAAAAAGAGGCATCATGCCTCCTTCTTTTTATCTTTTTACCTTTATTTACATGCCAACTTCCATGCTTTGTCGGCCGCATTTTCTAATTCTCTCATACCAGTATATGTGGGTGCTCCCCCATTGCGATTAATTTTTTGGTGTACATATTTGTGTTTGTTTAAAGCCATAAAGTCATATTTAAATATTTTTTCAGGAGTTCCTAATTCAGCTTCAAGCTTTTCTCGCGCAAGTTGTTTTTCTCTCATTTCTTGTGCCTCTTTTTCTTCTTTTGCCAATCGTTCGGCAAGTTTAATTGCCTTTTGTTTATCTTTCCATTCTTGGTTTAATCTTGCTGTTTCGGCATTGGCTTCTAATATTTTTTTTCTTTTTTCTTCTGCGAGCACATGTTTAGCTTCTTCTTCGGCTTTCTTCTTTTCTTGTTCAGGTGATAGTTTGGTAGGTTTGGTTTCGGGGATTACAATCTCATCCCATTCATCGGCGGTGTCTTCCATTCTATTTTGTTATAAGCATTTGATTTACTTTATGCTTTATTAATAAATACAAAAAAAGATTTCAATTTTTTGGATTATATAAATAAATTTTCTAAATAAAATATATAATGCCAACAATAATTACTAATGATAATATAAAATATTTAGTAGAAGTTTATCTTTATTACCGCAATGGTGTTTTAGAGGATATTTTAATGGATCCGGACCCGGACGGTGGTTTAATTAATGTTTTACCGGCTGGTTTTTTAGAACATGGCTTACCGGAAGATTTGAGAGATATTTCAATAAGTGATTGGGATGTATCACATGTAACAAATATGGATGGTTTGTTTGCAGGTTGTGAAGTATACGGGATTGAGAGTTTAGACAATTGGAATGTCTCTAATGTTACATCTATGGAAGAAATGTTTAACGGTTATCTTGCCAGTGATGTTAATAGTATAGGTATAAGCAATTGGGATGTATCAAGTGTAGAAAATATGAAAAATATGTTTAGATATTGTTATTTTAGTGATGAACCATTAAATTGGGATGTGTCAAGTGTAGAAAATATGGAAGGAATGTTTTATGGTTGTCGAAGTTTTAATCTGGATTTGAGTGAGTGGGATGTGTCAAGCGTAGAAAATATGAAAGAGATGTTTTATAATTGTTATGATTTTAATTGTGATTTGAGTAAGTGGGATGTGTCAAACGTAGAAAATATGGAAGATATGTTTTTTTGTTGTATAAGTTTTAATCAAGATTTGAGTAAGTGGAATGTGTCAAGCGTAAAAAATATGAGAAAAATGTTTTTGGGTTGTCTAAGTTTAACTACAAAACCAAATTGGTTAGTTAGTCAAACAGCAAATACAGAACATATGTTTTATAATACATCGCTTGACGGACAACAGTTAGAAAGTGATCCTTACAATCGAGCAGAAGCGAATGCACATGTAAGAAATACAAATGCTTTGTTTAGACACAAAAAGTTTAATAAAATACCAAAAGAAATTGTAGAGTTAACAAAAAGTTATCATGACCCATTGAGAGTATCAAAAACACTTAAAAATGAAGACAAAATAAAGAAAAAAGAGAGTATAGAAAAGCCGATATTTGAACAGTTGAGAAAAAGCATACCGAATATGCCAGATGAGATAGTCAGAGAGATAATGAGTTATAAAAAATGGAAAAAAAGTAAAAAAAATAAAGAACATCCAGGAGGAGGTGGATATGCGGGAGGAAGAAAGAGCAAGCGAGCAAGAAAAAGAACGCAGAAGCGCAATAAAAAAGCGTAAAAATTGAAATTTATGTTTTGTTTTTATTACAAATAAATATAAAACAACAAACCCAACTATAAATAATAAAATGTTTGGAATGAAAGAATATGAAGTTAAGATTTTAATAGTTCAGGCAACTGAAACACTTGTTAATCGCATTAGAGAAATAGAAAAACAAAATGAAGCCTTAATTGTTCAAAATAAATATTTAACATTTGAACTCAACCATTTGAAACGTGTAGATATTGAAAGATTAGAAAATAAAATTAAAAATTTTACAGATATGCGCAATCTATTTATGGGACAAAATGTTAAACCTAGTTTAGAAGAAAAAAGTGTTTCCAATACTTTTCAACAAAAAGAAATAGAAGATGAAAATAAATTATTAAAAGAAAAACTTTTACAAGCAGAAGAAAAAATTAGACAATTGCAAAAAGAATTATTTTTATAATGGAAAACTTAGATTATAGATTTTTATTGGCATTCCAATTCAAATAATAATAAGCAAAACAGTTTACAACCATAAACAATAAAATACTAAGAAATTAAATCCAACAAATCTAACAAATCCATATAAATCTTATATGAACGACTATCGCATAATGACTACCCAACAAATAAATGTAATAACTGGCGTTATTCAAGAAAACGAACTCGGAAATACTGTTTTTTATTGGGCAAACTTTTTGCCACATTACAACAATAATACAATCTACATAATTGGAGAATGTAGTAGCGAAGAAACGCCGGGATTAGAAGAAAAAATATCATTTTTCTACACATATAATATAAAAACTGATACTGTAATTGTCTCCAAATATAGTTTTACAAATTGTAGTCCAGAACTATATGAAAAATATTATTTGAACATTGTATGCGAACAACCCAATGAATATATAACAATACCTTGGAATAAAATAATTGCCATCCCACAACTTATTGAACACATTTTTGGAAGTATTCCAGAGAAAATAGTTTTTCAATGACACTGAAAATTGATATAAAAATATAGACTATTCTAATACACAAAGTATCAATCATATAATTAATGGGAATTAAGCATCTAAACCGATATTTAACAGAGACGTGTAATGAAAACGCAATAAAAAAAGTTCATCTAAGCGCATTTAGTGGCAAGAAAATCGCAATTGATGCCAGTATTTATTTATACCGATTTATTGGTGAAAATAAATTAATTGAGCACATATATTTAATGGTAAGTATTTTCAAAAATTATGGAGTAGAACCCATTTTCATATTTGATGGTGCTTCGCCACCTGAGAAAAAAGAACTGCTTGATGAAAGAAAAGAAATCAAAAAGTTGGCTGAAAAAAAATACGAGAATATAAAGAACCAATTAGAATGTGCTGATGAAGAAGAAAAATGCGAAATGATAAATGAAATGGATAAACTGAAAAAACAATTTATTTATATTAAAGAATCGGATTACCGAATTGTGAAAAACTTGCTGGATTATTCTGGCATTAAATGGATTGATGCGCCTGGTGAAGCGGATGAACTATGTGCGCATTTTATGCATACAAATGCGGTATATGCGTGTTTATCAGAAGATATGGATATGTTTGCGTATGGGTGTTGTCGAGTATTGCGCCATTTTAGTTTAATAAAGCATAATGTGTTGTTTTATGATCTGGAACAAATACTAATACAATTGAATATGAATATTCAAGAGTTTCGCCAAGTAATTGTGTTATCTGGAACTGATTATAATAAGGAAGATACAACAAATCTGTTTGATTCGGTAAAATGGTTTTATGCTTATAAAAAAAAGACTATTTTATGCGAAGATGTTGTGCCAACATATTATCAATGGTTAGTGAAAAATACAAATTATATTAAAAATATTGATGCGCTTCAAAATGTCTATACAATGTTTAGAAACAAGAATATTGTTTATGACTATCCGAAAGAACAAAAAAAAGAAAACAAGACTAAATTGGTTGAGTTATTAGAGGGTGATGGTTTTATCTTTTAAGGGAACTACGTTCCCTTATGATCCCTCCTTTTTATTACTCCCTTTTATTTTTATCTTCTAATTATAGGAATCTATGGATAAGGTGGAACGCCTTATTCCCTTACTGTCGGATGCGAAGCATCCTTATTGTCGGATGCTTAGCATCCTTATTGTCGGATGCTTAGCATCCTTAT
>JACCEB011428379.1_pt1 | contig 16095 bp, 19 predicted proteins | sample 7454761 | NCBI WGS metagenome assembly JACCEB01 (sample SAMN15323454, study PRJNA562643) | freshwater metagenome | isolation source: river surface water | place: USA:Blue River Watershed | collected 2017-08-18 | reverse complement strand
AACTTAGTTTTTTCTAAACAATCTTCAAATGTTTTTAATCCAGTCTTAGGACTATGGATATGGTCACATGCCCATGTAGGAACGTCGAGCATCATAGACCAGTCGGCAGTTAATTCAAGCCATTCAAGAATCTTTTGACGAGTCTTGTTGGCTTCTTTGCCTTCAAAGTCTCACCAATCAAACTTAAGAACACCTTTACCGATTTGGTATCCTCCTGAGTCCCCTAAGATCATTGTTCCATTTCTATCACGCTGTTGAATCATAGACTCTTGTGTCATTGATTTGTTAAGATCTAACTGTGCGTGACCTGCTGAATAAAGAGCATACTTGTAGGTAAAGTATCCTTGTTCTTCATTTAAGAAGTTCATACCTTCGATGCCTCGATCAAATCCTTTAGGAATACGTGCCTTAGGCACAAATTCTTCTAATCTTTGTTTAGCAACATAGGTGCTGTAGAAACTACTGATAGCTGGCAAGTAGACAGCATAGTCTTTCTGTAATGGTGTTAGGTTAACTGGTGGATTCTTGTTCATCTTTACTCAATATTATAGTTGCTTTTAACTGCTCAGCGGCACGTTTCATGTTTTCATATGCTGCCTTAACAGCAGGATGTTCATTGGCTAATTTTTCTAAATTTGCTTCTTCGGCCATCTTACTCATTGCCCATGCTATAGCGGCATTAGCAGAGCCAGAAAGATCGATGTAGGTGTGACCGGTTGAAATACCAAGCCACGATGAACCATCGTATACTTCGAAGTTATTGTTATAGTATCTAACCATTCCGACCATAGCATTGCCAGAATGATTACCAACGTAAGGACCAGAAGAACTTCCTCCTGATACTACAACATGACCGCTGCCGCTAATGCCTTTTATCATGCCTGTGCAGGAATAATGTATTTGTAAGTTGCTAAGCCACTGTCTAAAGTAATCTGCATAGCACCTTCGTTGCTAAAGCTAATTGTGGCATTATTTGCATCTGCAATTTTAAGAATACTTAGAACACTAGTAACAGGCCAAGTCCATGCCTTGTTTAACTTACCAGTTACTCCTGTGGCAAATACAAATTCACCACCGTGTGTGCTTTGATCACCAAATGTAAAAACTAATTTATCTCCGTCTGTTTTAGCAAGGAATGTGGTATGTTCAGTATTAGCGCCTGCTTGGAATTGAAAACGTTGGACAGAGTTTACACTAGGATTAACTTCGACATCCCACTTAACACCTCGAAACTTAACTGTCTTTAGTTTCTCGTTGATAATCTCTTGATTCATAAAACGATAATCGTTCTTGAAGTCACCGTCTTTATTTTCAAAGTGAAGTCCGACAGGAATATCTTCACCGTTTCGGTTGGCTTTAACAACTTCAATAGTTGCACCATCTTGGTATTCCTTACCTTCGACTAGGTATCGAAGTTTTTCAAGTTGTGGCATACCAAATGTTCCAACAAGGTCCGGATAAGGATTTGTAGTTTCGGCATACATAATGACACTTCTATCATCAGCCATGCTATCGACTAAAGTCTTATCTTCTGTTCCTGTGACCTTAACAATGTTAAGGAATCCTAATTTGTTAGTATGACTAACGATATCTTGTAAAATGTCTTTCATAATAAATCCTTTTAGTAATTTTATTTAGATTATAGGGCAAAGTCAATAGCTATTTTATTCAAAGCTAAACAATTTGCCAAATGTGTTGTCTTGTGTTGTGGACTCTAAATCCCATTCCAGAACACCAATGAGGTTATCAAGTTTGTTATTAATAATGGTAGCTTCCATCTCGCCATGATCAAATGGCAATTCTTGGAACCATTTTGGTAACCTAAGTTCGTCTGTTGGATATGCCACACTGGTATATCCTAAAGGATTTGATTTTAGTTTACAAACAATAACTTTCATTCCGTCAACAATTTGCATGGAATACTTGTCGGAGTTCATCCTACGGAGCGTATTCCAATTAATGCTTGCTCGGACATGACCAGGCATATTTGCCTTGCCAGCCTTCTTCTCTTTATCGGCATAGTCTGTAATGTTGTTGGCACGTTTGGGACTACCTTTTTCCCATCCTGGACGGGCTTTAAATTCTGTTCTGAACTCACTTATCATCTCCAATATTTCTTTTTCTTCGCTGCCAGTTAGCACTTTGGTTAATACTTCTTCAAGGAACTTCTGCATAAATTCTGGAGTATCACTACGCTTAAGGTCTAGACCCATAGCCTTGATCTTACCAGGTTTATTTTCTGAATCATATCTCTTGCCGTCTTTGTCATAATACAAAACAGCATAGCGTTTCTTAGTAATAAACAAACCTTTACTAGCAACAATTTCGCGTCCAGCTTTAATAACTTCACCCCTAGTTTTTGGACAGTGGAATGCATCTAACATGAATTGCGGAAATGTTGAGTTTACATTTTCTGCAATAGTGTTGTAGAGCTGTATTACAACATCTTTATCCCAAGGTATAAGTTTTTTCTGAATGTCTGTTTTAAGAGTAGTATATGCTGAAAAATAGCATGAGTCAGTATCGCCATAAATGATTGCCTTACCAACGTGATCAAAGTCGCCCGTGATCATTTCATTAGTTTTAGCTGCCATATACTTGGCAATTTGTCTACCTACTAGTGTAGTTGACTGTCCAATACGTTTATCAAAGAAACGGCAACCTGGATTAAGAATAGCGCCATACAAACTATTCAAATTAATCTTCTTGACTAACTGACGCTTGTCCCAGTATTCTTCTTCAATCTTATTACCTGCTTCAATTGCCGCCTTGAGCTTCTTTTGCATGTCCTTACGTTCAGCATACCAACGCTTTAACAGTCCAGGAATGATACCTTCCTTTTCATAGGTAAAGATTGTGCCGTTGGCACTGATCATCCAAGGTTGATTGCTTTCGAAAATTAATCTATAAACTTCGGCAGCACTCAAAACATCATTGTCACCGTTTTCCCAGTCAATGACAATTTCAAATGCCTTGTCTTGACGCATTACAGCTTCGTATTCATCAGAACCAAACTTCCCTTCCCACGAAGCCGCAAATGACTTTTTGTGTAGGTTCATTTGATTATTGATGTATTCTTCTGTGGCTGTTTGTCTTAACTGTCCGACAATAGTTTCTGGACCCATGTTCAATGCACGAATCGCACTAGGATACAGCGAGTTAATATCCATTGAGCCAATCCAGTCATGAAGACCTTTTTTAGGATATGCAACATAAGCACCTGCGGCTGCTGTATCTTCGTTTTCATCTCTATGAGGACGACTTGGAACAATCATTCCTCGATGATGTGCTTCATTAATAATAGCCTGTTCTGTAACAGCTACAGCACCCATGGTGGTCTGTAGCAAAACTGTATTTTCGTGTGCCAGCGTATTAGCAAGGTCTAGAAATTTTAGTTTTTTATCTAATTTGTCTAGTAGAGCACAGTCTTGTCTATTGTATTCAATAAACTTTTTAAAGTCGTTGTTGTATAGTTGGTCTAGTGTGCCTTCGTAGACAGTCTTACTTTCGCCTATCTCCATTTCCCCGATAGCATCGAGTCGATAGGTATGTCTTTCTTCATATGTGTATTTCCGGTACAGCTCGAGACTGTCCAAATGAACGCGACCAACCAGGTCATAAGTAATAGCCGTTTTTCCATATTTTTCATATTCTCGTTTTTTTGGAAATTGATCCCATAGACAAAAGCGTCTTGTATCTTCTTTGCTTAGAACTTTAGTAACACGATTAACTGTATACGGAATATCGAAACCTTCTGAGTTCCAACCACTGATAACATCAGCGTCATCAATAAGTTGTAGAAACATTTCTAATAGTTCAGCTTCTGTTTCAAACAGATATGTATTAGGAAAATCTTTTACCAGCTCCTGCGCCTTTTCGATAGTTAAAGTCTTAGGAGGGACTGCTAAACAAATTAGTGTATCTAACCATTGCAAGTGAACAGCAATAGCAGTAATAGGCATAAATGCATCTTCTGGACTTGCATATCCACGCTCCGGATCGAAGTCCACTTCAATATCGAAAAACGCTACATTTAGTTTTGGTGCTTCACGACCTAGGTAGTTTTCTTCTAGTGTTCTAAAAACTGGATTGATGTCACTTTCATAAAGTTTGTGATTGCTATGAATCCTTTGTTCTTTAAGAAAGTCTTTGTGTGATTTTGACACTACGCGAGATAAGTTTTCTCCGTAGATTGATTGAAATTTACCTCTTTGATCTGGGTAATAAAAAACATAACGGGCTGGGAATTCTTGATAAATTCTTCCCTTTTTAGGATCTCGTTCAACGACATGAATAATGTCTTTTTCACGATCCCATCGTGCATCAACGTAACTCAATTTTTTCTCCTATGCAATTTACGGCTTGCAAATACCAACATAGTCATTTGTGGCTGACTTAACCTTTCACATTATTATTTAATTAATCTGCGTGTCTAGTAATAAAATTTGTGCGAATTTTCTTAGGTTCAAAGTATTTTTTAAAAACTTTTTCGGCTGTTTTAATATCAAACTCTTTACAGCTAAACACGTCAAGGTATGCTGTGCTATCTGGTTCGATAAAATGAGCACATATATTACTGGTTGTAATAAGTTGCATCATACTATAGCCTTGCTTAGGATCACCGGGAAGCAAATATTCGATAATAGGCTCGCCGTGTGCAGTCATATCTATTTCTTTTACCAATTCTTTGACAAAGTTATAAATTTGATCACGGCTCTTGATATTGTCATTGCACCCACTGCAATCTAGCATTAGGTGGTATCCCCAGTAACTCATTTTAGTCTTCCCTGCGATTTGCGTGACCAGAAATGTCAACAATAGTTTCCAGGTCATCAAACTCGCGAAATACTTGATCCCACTGATCTTTAAGGGCAATGCGAATTGCTTTTCTAATTACACTGGGCTTAACATCTAATTCTTCTGCTACGGCTTTAATTGTTTCATTGAGACCTTCTGTAAGATCTTGAATTTCCTGCATAACTGTAACGCCCTCTGAAACGATTTGTTTAATTTTTGCCTGTTCAGGGGCTCCGAAACTTTTACTCATGGTGTCTCTCCTATAGGTTAATTATATATACTTGATTTTAGAAAGTCAATGACTTTTCTGTGAATTCGGCTTTTTTCCAACCGATTAAGAACTTTGCTTTCCAGTCGTTCTGTGCAAAACCTTTTAGGTTTTTCCACTCGTCTTGATGTTCGAGAATTTTCTTTGCGGCATCATACCAATCAGTGTGTCTTACTTTAAAATCAAAACTGATCATATGAGTTGAGAAAGTCTGATAATCATAACTGTCGTATTCGATATGCAGAACTTCATAGATGTTGCCCTGCTCATCTACTGCGTCTAAGGCAAAATCAAAACCCCATTTTTGTTTGGTCTTTAGTAACCATTCAGCTTCGGGTATATCTTTTTTAATTTTTTTCAGTTGATATTCTGCATGTTCTGAATAACTGCAACGATGCAGGACCATACAGTGATCTAAAATCAAATTTGTATTTGATCTTTCTAAAGCAAACCAGGGTTCTTGCCAACAGCTATGATTGAGTATAGGATGATGAATAGGATGTCCCATCATCTCATAGTATTTTTGTTCTGCTTGATTTAATTCAAATCCGTCTTTGTCGTAAAATTTAAAATCGTCTGCAACAATATCATATATAGGTTCGTTGCATATAGGACTTGATACAAGTTTTACATCAAATCTTTTAAACATCTTATTGAGTTCTGTCTTTGTTGTCTATTGCCCCACCAGTGACCCACGCAGTGCAACTACGATTACCGGCACATTTAAAATGTAAGAAGTTGCAATAACCTAAATCAGCTTTGTGTATGGTAGCCATTGTATCAGCATTAGGTTCATCACCTTTGGCACCATCTTCAATACACTTCCACATCTTATCTGAAACATCAAAGGCTGCACAGTTACCACACTTCATGGTCTTAGCAGTCTTTTCTGTAATGCCCCAACGCTTGCTAGCGTCTTTCCAATAAGATTCTGGTTCGTCCGGGTTTGCAGGGCCATAGTGATATTCGTCTATGGCCTTTTGACGATTTTTTAAATTGACATCTATATCATAAGTTGCAACAGGACAACCTTTGTTAGCTGCTTCTACAATATTGATATAGTTTTTCATTTACGTTTAGCCTTAGCTCTTCCTGCTTTCATATTAGCTAACCAATGTGCTAGTTGTCCTTTACGTCCGCCTTGCTTGGCAGTTTTACGTAGACTACTTACGCTAGCCTTAGTATTGATACCATGTCGTTTAGAATCGCCTTTGTCCTGTGGATTACGACCGTCGGCAAAGTTTTCTGATGTATTTACATTTTCGTTCTTTTTACGACCTTGACAATGGGCACGTTGACTAAATCCTTTAGGATTATTACAGTTGATCGAGCGTTTATATTTGTCACTCCAACCTTCGAGTAAATCAGATATTTTCATTTCTTACTTGCCTTTGGTTGACGTGCATCATAATAAGCCGCCGCTGCCATTTGATCTTTTTTCTCAGGGGTTTTGTTTTTAAACTGATGATAACGATTTGGGTCAGCAGTCTGAAAGCGTTCTTTCCAATAATCGAACGGCATGTCGGGCCTTAATTTAGGCTGCGGCCCGACTGACTTCACTTGTTGAGCAGGTTCCTGTGTCGGATCCGGCGGATCCTGCTCACTTATTTTTTTGCTTTGTTTTTAGCCTTCCAAGCGGTTGCATAGGCAATAGACTTTTCTTGGTCTGTTACTTTGCCATCTTTAGCATAACCTTTCTTGATATGTTTAACCATACGCTCATACTTGTCACCTGGTGGTGCTTTTTCGTAGAGCTGACTCATTAAGTCTCCGATGTAAACATCTTCGTTGGCATTTGGAACACAGTTAGGAACTGTGCGCCCGCCTTTCTTTTTGGTTCCTACAGGATGATATCCCTTCCAGCATGGGTTGTCTTTGGGATCTCGAAGACCTTCTTTCGGTAATTGACCCTTAGGTCCTGTGCGCTTAACGTCATATGCATAGGTCTTGGTCATACCAACCTTATCACCAGGATATGTCTTCTTGTATACCTGCCCTTGACCATGTTGTCTAGCATAGTCTGCGCGATTTTGTAAAGGATCGTCGCCCTCTTCTACACCTTGTTTAAGCATGTTAATAGCCTGTCCTGCTATTTGCGCCATTAGTTCAGGATCGTCTTCTGCTTCTTGACCTTGATCCATCATAAAACTATATGCTTTTTGCAAGGTCTTATCGCCGCTCTTTCTAACATGTTTGTAATAATCATTTAACTCATCAGCAAGATAATCAATCATATCATCGCCAGAACTAGCACCGTTATGAATAGTCTGTAATACGTTCATTACAGTATCTCGTAAATCGTTATTACCACTTTCTGCTACGTTTTCGTTTTTTGGTTGCCAGTATTTTCCAGGACCAAATGTCTTTTCTGCCCAAGAATTTTGAAAAGTAGAATACCACTTTCCGGATTTGCTTTGCATTAGTCCTGCTGCCTTTGCGTCATTTTCTTGACCTGGTTTAACATTGTAAAAATACATTCCTGAAGGTTTTGTATATGTCCTTCTTGGATATCTAGAGCCATATCTACTTCCACCGCCGCTACTTCCCGGCGCCGCACTTACTAATTCCTTGTCACCTTCATCGTTGACTCTCCATACATTGCCTTGACTATCTTTATAAGTATGAGTTTCATATTCGTTGACTTGAGATTCTAAGGCACGTTGGTCTCCACCAATGCTTCGTAGCACGCTGGTCATGTAATCTGCGGCTTTAGTAATCTTACTTTGTTGCCATGCTTCTAAACCCTCCATTTCGCTATAACGCTTAACTAATATTAGAAGCTTCTTTGCATCAGACGCAATGCTTTGTAATTCGTTGCTGGCCATAGAAATTTCGTGGTCTGGTTCCATAAAACCTTCAGCAAATGGTTTACGATGTTTTTCTTTGCCTTGCTTTGCGTCTTTCTTTTTATCTTTGTGCTTGCCTGCACCAGTCTGTGGACGCAATGGACCTTGACGAGGTTTTTGTTGTGTTGGAACAGTAATTGATTGTCGCTTTTGTAATTCACCTAGTGGCTTCTCAGCAGTTGCAATGCTTCCTGCTCCTGTGCCACCGGAAGTCATAGTTTCTAAAACATATCGTGTTTCAGATTTTTTATTAATTTTTTTAAATTCTTTGTTCATGATTTGTTCCATTGCGCCACTGGGCTTACAGTATAAGTGCTTTCTAGTTCTTTACTCTCCATGTCACCTTTGTTAACATCTTTATGATTTGCGCCTACTACTTTGTATGCTTGTTTAATCATATCTTGTTCTACTTGGCTGTAAGGGTGCATAGTTTTTTTCTTACCATACCAGGATTTGTAATCTACATCTATTGGATCTTTTCCGTTTGAACATGCTAAAGCAAGGCCTAAGCGATATTGTGTATAGTCACTGTTAGCTCGTTCGCCGTCAGAATACACGTTAATTCCTCGAGATGCTTGTTGCGCCCTCTTAGAAATTTTTCCTTGGGTCTTTTCAACGATAAAATCTCTTGCTCTCATTTAAGTGTTGCCTTTAACATCCAACCATGTTTTGCGTGTGCATCAATTCTTCCAGCAACAAAATCACTAAATCCGTGTTCGCCTGCTGTTTCGCTAGCTTCAAATAATTTCTTTAAGATAACTTTCATTTTTTCATTATCTAATAGAAGTTCTTGAACCATTTGTTTGCCTTCTAAAATCTGTGTTTCGTCTTCAATTTGAGTAAGCATATTAAAACGTGTATAACTTCCGGGCATGTATGTGCCTAGGCTGCGAATCTTTTCTGCAAATTCGTCGATGCTTTCGTATACTTCTTCGTAAATCTTACCAAACAAACTATGTAATGATTCAAAAAACATACCTTCAACATTCCAATGGAATTGGTGTGCTTTTAGATAAAAGCTAAATTCACTAGCAAACGCAATTTTGGCTAATTGATGTAGTTGTTCCATAATATACTATTTATTTTTTAACAATCTGCTCTATTAAACTGGACATAATGCGTTCAACATCTTCACTGACGGGCACACAGTTATTAACTCTAACTCCGCCCTTCATTTTAGTTCCTGCTTTTCGATAACCCTTCCAACACTTAGGATCTAATCTTTGTTTTCCTTCCTCCATACCGCCCACAAGATCTCCTTGTTGTGCAGGACGCTTCATAGAACCTTTTAAGTGTGCAGCCGATCCTAACTTATTTTTATCGCTGCCTGCAAATGCACTCTTAGGTAACATTTTTTCTTCTAAGCTAGATTTAACAGCACGTATAACATCTCCTGCAAGTTGTGTTATACTTTTTTGAGGATTGGTTCTACATGTTTTTTCAATAACATTCATCAGATATTCGTCGCCGTATCTAGAAAACAATTCTGGGTTCATTTCGTATAAAAATTCTGCAACTTGTTTTGTTTTATCTTCTTCGTATTCTTCCCATCCGTGATATTGTTTTTCGTTTTCTTTTACTTTTTTCTTAGGAGCAGCAAACTGTCCCATACGTTCTTTAGCTTTGGCCATTAGCTGACGAACTTCATCGTCACTAACTTCTGGACTCATAGCATCCCGCCATACTTGAAATTGTTGTTCTGGGCTTGCTGCCGGATCATTTAACACATTACGCATTGGTGTGGCTCTAGGGCCTTCTTCGCCTGCGCTTGGATCTCCGGTTTCTTGACGACTAATAACATCTAAACTGTTAAAATTAAATGCAATGTTTCCACTCTTGTCTGGTTTACCGTTGTAATTTTTTAAGTATTGAAATGCTTTAACTTGATCTGCACCTACAACTACTACAGCATCTGTATAGCCTTGTTGATTAAGATTACCTAATACACGAGTTAAATCTGGTAGTTCGTCGCTGGCAGCTTGAAAGATATGTCCCTGTTGCGGAAATACTTTTTTGTAGATAGCTAGTTTTTCGTCAGCACTTAACGGATCATCCTTGCCCATAGTGCGACTAACAACAAAATAAGGATCACCGCCGACTGCCTTGGCTTTGGTAATAACACTACTGGCCAACATCATGTGACCTTTGTGTCCCATACCTCTACCCCAACCTACGACAGCAGTTTTTCCTTGTCCAGTTCTGGATATAGCTTCAAACATTTGTTTTAGTAACATCTTAATCTTTCCTTGGTGCCCATGTTGCTTGATCTATAGCCTTAACAAATTGGCCGGGTAAATCATTTTTAAATTGTCCGCCAGGGTGAGCCTGGACGTATCCTTCTGGTTTAGTTTGTCTAATTCCGCCGTGTGTTCCTGAACTTAATTTGCTAATTAAATCTGATTTAGCCCTGGAAAGTTTTTCTACAGCAGATAACACAACATCTAATCCTGGATCGTTTACAATTTTCCCAGACTGTCCTGCTGATAAATTTTGTCCCGCCCATGCTTTGAATTTTTCTTTAACTCCTGCGACACGCAAGTTTTGATTAAAGAATTTATAAAGAATATCGCCCGGTTTGCTTAGACCAGGTTTTGGAGAAAGGAACAGATCAATAGCCTGTGCATTTTGTGTAATATATGCTTCAGCATCATCTATAAGTTTATCATCAATTCCTGGAGCATCACCAACGTAGGTAGTTCCTTGAACAATAACGTCAGGTGTGCTTAATTTTTCTGCTTCGGGGTAACGACCTTCTTCTGAACTACCTAAGGTATCATAGTATCCGGTTACTGCAACCATTACTTTTGCATTTTTAATACGTTTACCTAGGTCGCTGTCTTTGTGTATATGAAAACTTGTGATGTTTGGAGTAAAATCATATTCTCCAGTTTTTGGATTTAAAACAGCGGGCTTACTTGGATAGAATAACAAACCACCTTCTACATAACCCTTTGGAGGACTAATCTTTTCAAAGTAAGGCCAAAGGCTCATCATTTCTTGTGCGTAGGCTTCTCGTTGAGGTGCCTGTTCTGGTGTAGCTTTTCCTGTGCCTAAAATAAAATTTTTAATATCTTCTGGGCTATACATAGCAGTAGGAACACCTGGACTAACTTCAGCTTTGCCTCTTTTAAGATATTCCCATGCATTTTTAGGAATCATTGAGAAACGGCCTTGCTCGTCTTTACCCCAATACATTACAGGACTACCGTCCCATTTTAATTCAATAGTTCCGCCAGTTCCAGCCATACTACGTAGACGTTCAACAGAATGTAGCCCACCACTGCTGCCATTTGTGAAGACAAGATCTTCTATGTGTTGATATTTTCTACCAACAGCAGGTCCAGCTTCTAATAACAGTTCTGTAATTTTCATAGAATATGGTCCATTAAAAATCTAAACCATTCACGACTACCTTCTGTTAGCTCTGGAAAATATTTTTGTTGAATAGCTTTATACTTGTCTGGATATGCTTTTAGTGCAGCCAATACACGCTGTGGATTACCCATGTCGGCAGCAGATGCAGTAGGTCCAATGATGATCTTAGCAATTTCGTCTTTGTTATTTGTTACAAGTTCTTTAGTAGTTCGATCAACTAGTCCTTTGTATGGACTCATCATTAAACTAGGATGTTCTGGAGTGTTACTCATGTTGGCAAGGTCTGCCCACATACCATGAAGGGTGCCTCCCTTCATATTAGGATCACTGTAGTCATGTGTATGTAAAGGTTGTGCTGCCTGAGCATTTTCTACAGCCATTAAGTCAACTTGAACAACTTTGTCAGTGTCACCGATTGGCACGCCTACATGGACACTTACTCCTGTTCTAGCCGCAAACAATCCTTTGCTTTTAAAATAATCTTCTAATGCTTTTCGGCTTAGTTTTAATTCTTTAGCAGGAAAAGCCTGCATAAGTTCAGCAGCGTCGATAAGAGCATCAATATCTGAACTAATTTCTTTGTGACCTGCACTTCCAATAGGATAGAGATTAAGTCCTTTAGGCAAGACTTTTTGAAGGTTATTCATTACACTTTGAAAGTTAACCTTTTCAATTGGCACCGCATTGCGCACTACGTTTCCGCCTTCGATCAAAATCATTGCATTACCCTATCTTGTATTTTTCTTTTAATATGTCTTCTTTATAATGATCATATAAACGTTGACATATTTCTTCTCGTATTTCTAAAGGAAAATTTTTACCTAACTTTCCTTTAAGTTCTTTATAGGCATAGTATTCTTTACAGCCTTTCTTAACCATAGGCATAAAAAGTTCTAATACTTGCCCTGGACCGCATTCTTTTAATTTTTGAATTTCTTTGGCAGCGGGAAAAAAGTAATCTTTATGTAATTTATCGTGGTCTATAATATACCAAAATAAATCATCTTTGTTTAAATTGTGATCTTGATTATTCTTTAGTGTGCTTTGAAATTCTAAAGATTTGCTGAAAAATTCTTTTAATAACATATTTTACTCCCAAGCACGGCAAGACCAATAACGTGCTTTCCAGCGAGGCCCGGGATTTTGGCAATTGTGACGAGCTCTAAAACTTTTACGACGCTTTGGATTAGATTTTTTAATCTTCATCTTTTTATCGCCGAAGTTTACTTTTACAACATTACCCTTAGGACCCTTTACATATACTTTTGACTTTTTAACATCACCAGCCATGGGCTTACCTAACGCAACATTGCGACCTTGGTATTCGGCTTCGTCAATACTGCCACCGCCTTCCATGATAGCTAATTCCATTTCTGTAAATTTAGTTATAGATTCGTTGACTGGTTGATGGTTTAGATACGATAAAACAGTATCATCGCCTTGAATAACAACTCCGTCATTCATAAAACCAACAACAACTGATTCTATAAGTAAACCGTTATCTAGCTCTAGAGCAAATACGTCTCCAGTTCTAATAGTATTGTCTGATTCGATTAAGTCTAATATACGCATAATTTAATATTTACCAAGTTTTATAGAACCAAAATGTGTTTTAATATTTATCGACAGTATTAACTGTAAACGAATACATACACTTTACCCGAAAGAGATCCTCCTGCATCACCTTCCCATGGAGCTCCGACATACACATAATTGCCGTATGCTGCAACTGAGGTCCCAAATGCATCACCGTAACTAGTGCTATATGCAGTAGGATTATCAAGTATTTGTATCAATGATCCAGTTGATAGATCATAAACATATGCTTTTCCGGCTGATATATTATTAACTTCGTCTTCATACGGTGCTCCTACAACTACATAATTTGTTGATACTCCAATTGCTGAAGCAAACGAGTCTTGATAACCAACATCGTATGGTGTAGGATTGCTAATTGTGCTTAGTAAGCTGCCGCTAGTATTGAGAATCCTAACTTTTTGTAGATTAGCTTCTGGTCTATCAGATCCTACAACTATTCGAGAATCGTTCATAGTAAGATAGGCACCAAACCAAGCTGCATATTCAGATCCAAAAACTGATTGTTGTAGTGTTCCTGATGCAATACTGTAGATATAAACTGCTCCAGAGTCAGTGCCTCCTGTATCTTCGTAAGTTGCACCGACAGCAAATATTCCTGCTGTGCTGTTTACGGTCACCGAATTTCCGAATGAGTCGGCGTATGTTCCACCGTTGGGGTTAGTAACTTCGAATAACTTAGTTTGTGTGCTGATACGATACAAGAATGCTGATCCTGCTAGTCCTTCAGTTGACGGCTGTTCGCCGGTTGCTCCTATTACAATATAATCACCGGATATAGCAACAGAACTTCCAAACCTGTCTCCAAACCCATATAAATTGCCTGTCCCAGTATTGGGGTCTGCAATGGTCCAAAGTAAAGATCCTGTAGAGGCACTAAACACATATACTACGCCATTGCCCTCTGCAACTGGATCTTCAAGCATAGCAGGAACTACAATATAGTCTCCGTCGACAGCTACTCCGCGTTCTCCAAATCTATCATTTGAGCTCGTGCCATATGCATTAGGATTATCTATTGTTCTTAAATAGGTTCCAGCTGTATCAAATACATATACCTTACCAGAATTTGTTCCGCTAGCATCTGCTTCAAAAGGTGCAGTAACAACAATATAACTCGACGAGGCTGCTATTTTCCATCCGAATTGGTCACTCGCGCTTGTGCTATAGCCATTTGGATTGGATAAGGTATATATCAGCTTCCATGGTTTACGTGCAACCGTTCCTGTTAATGCCTGTGAAGGTAAGCTAGATACTCTTGGCATATCATTATCCGTATGTAGCTAGCGAGCCTATTACAGTCCACGCACTACCTGTCCTCACTAAAACAAAACTAACAATATCAACTTTGTTAGCGTTACCAGACGGAGTGCTTCCGTTTTGCCACTTAATGGTTTGTGATGCTCCATCTATTTGAACAGCATTAGGTATATATGGAATAGACCCTTGACTTAAAATAAATGTGCAACCGATAGTTCTATTATCTGTAGTTGGAACGTTGGTAATATTTGCAGTAAAGTTATTTGAGATACTACTGTGATACCAAATAGCTCCGTCTAAGAAATTATGTGTGACTGTTCCAGTTGCGGCTGCCTTTGTGCTTAAAATATCTGAAGTTCGTTGGAAAGTTGATAGTCCACCGACATTTAAACTGCCACCGATACCGACGCCGCCAGTTACTACTAGTGCGCCAGTAGTTGTTGATGTTGAAGCAGTTGACTGAGGAATTATAACACTATCAGACGCATTGATTTGAATCTTAGTCGCGTTATGACTAATATCAAAGGTGCCAACTGCCATGTTGGAAGTAATATAAGCGTTGGTGTTACCATTTCGACCAATCTCTAAACTGCCATACAAGCTGTTTAACTGAATCCAGTGATCTAGACTAGAAGTAGCAGTACCAAGTTCAAGTAATGCTCCAGATGTAGAAATACTAGTAATCTTTCCGCCAACATTTAAATTCTCACCGATACCTACCCCACCTGCTACAGTTAAAGCACCTGAAGTGGCATTTGAAGAAGCAGTAGCTTGATTAAACTTAACTGTATTGGTTAATCCGATTACTAGACCTAATGTTTGATCACCATTTTCTAAATAAAAGCCAGTATTGTTATTGCCTATACATAGATTTGGATTGCTACTATTGCTAACGGAACCTTTAGCTACGATTCTTACACTGTCAAATGTATGATAAGCAGTTCCTTGATCTGCAAATGTTATAATTGAAAGGTTAGCATAAAAACCAGTGTCTGTAATTCCTTTACGCCATACAAGGCTAGGATTACTTGCTGACCCGTCCGATAGTATTGTCTGTCCGCCAACAACTACATTACCACCAATACCAACACCGCCAGTTACAACTAACGCACCTGTAGTAGTCGATGTTGACGATGTTTGGTAGAATATCTTTGATGTTGAAGTTGTTAACTTAAGGGCATTTACACCATTTACAGCAAAATTTGTAGATGCATTATTAGCATTAGGATATCCTGAATCGTAATAAAGAATATCAGTGCTATACTTATTTAGGTAAGTTGCATCAGTAGAATAGTGTGTTAATCCTATATTTCCATATGAGTTAGACAAGTATGATTGATACTTATAATCTTTAGTAAACAGCTCAAGTCTTGATTCAGTTGCAGCATATATTCTAAGTGGTGCAATATTAGGAGCACTACTATCGGTAAAAATATTTACTGAAGCCTCATTACTGCCGCCGTCTACATGGTATGGAACAATATTAATAGTTCCTGTGCTTGCAGACCAATTTTTTATTTCGATATAATTTGTTGCAGTTAGACCTGCCGCAGAAAGTTTTAGACTATATGTTGGACTTGATGTTATGGTATTTTTAACAATCGAATTTCCACCAATATATAAATCACCACCAATACCAGCCCCACCGACGACAGTCAATGCTCCTGTGGTAGTAGAGGTTGAATTATCATTGGCTGTTGTTCCGTTAATTCTTAATCTAGGAAATTGTCCGTAACTTTCGGCATTGGTAGGATCCTTGCGGAAAATAAATCGATCATTGCTGGCCTCGGAATCAGGAACAATGGCTATGCTACCATGTGTGGCTCTAATTTGGACGGGATACTCTACACCACTTCCATAATTTTGGTAACCGTCAAATATACTAGTAATATACACTTCGGCGTTTGTTGATGTGTCACGCCATCTAATACTTTTATTCTGGCCAGTGCTGTT
>JACCEB011513705.1_pt1 | contig 16116 bp, 10 predicted proteins | sample 7454761 | NCBI WGS metagenome assembly JACCEB01 (sample SAMN15323454, study PRJNA562643) | freshwater metagenome | isolation source: river surface water | place: USA:Blue River Watershed | collected 2017-08-18 | reverse complement strand
GTGCCGGAGTTCCCGGCGGCGAGCGACGCGGCGAGGGTGGCGCGGGCGAGGAGGGCCGCGAGTTGATCGGCGGCAAAGCGGTTTTTCACCGGCGCGAGGCTGTGGTTCTCGAGGGCATGGAGTCCGGCGCGGGCTTGGGCGGCGGCTTCGGCGGCGCGGCCCTCGGCGAGCAGCACGGCGGCGTCGGCGCGCAGCGTGGTGGCGGGATCGAAGTCGTTGCGGCCGGCACTCGCGAGCCAGGCGCGGGCGCGGGTGACGACGGCGGGATCCGCCGGCGCGGTGGCGAGCAGCCAGGCGTATTCGGCCCGCGCGAGGCTGCGCATGAACGGCGGGAGGCGGGCCTCGCCGGCGATCACGCGGTCGAGATGCGCCTGTGCGGCGGCGAGGTCGCCGCGGTCGGCCTGATGACTGAAGGCAGAGAAATGGCCGTAGATGGCGTTGAGCGAGCCGTCGTCGGGCGAAGTCGCGGCGGCCACGACGGCGGGATCGTAATCGGCGGGGCGCGTGCCGCCGAGGCCGGAGACCGTGAGGGAAAGGAGCGCGGCCTCCTGGGCGGAGCGGGCATCGCCGCGCACGAGGGCAAAGAAGCGGCGGCCGTCGGTCTTGAAGCCGCCGACTTCGCCGGGCAGCGCGGTGACGACGAAGATCATGGCCGAGAGCAGGGCGACGATCATGGCGAGGTGTTGCGCGACGTGGATCCCGGCGGCCGCGGCCCAGGCGGACATCCACCCCGCGGCGACGGCGAGCAACGCGCTCGCGAGCGGACCGGCGACGATCATGCCGGCGATGCGGCGCGGCAGATCGCGGTCGTCGGCGGGGAGGCACGACGCGAGGCCGCCGGCGAGATTCAGGCTGCGGTTCCAGGCGAAGCGCACGCCGGCGGGCGTCCGCCGCCACTGGAACGGGCCGACGATGAACAGCAGAAAGCGTCCGCCGGTGAGCCAGCCGCCGACGAGGTGACCGAGCTCATGAATCCCGACGACGAGCAGCCAGAGCAACGGCACCGAGGCGAGGAGCGTGAGCTGGTAGCCGACTCCGCCGCCGGCCGGGACGAAAAGCACCGCGGCGTAGCGGGCGCCGAAGTAGCCGAGCAACGCGCCGGCGCCGGCGAGAAGCAGCGCGGCGACTGCGGTCCGGTGCCGCGGCGGCGGCGCGGGTGGTGCGGGAGGCGGAGGCGCGGCAGCGTGCGGAGAGGCGGGGTCCACGGCGACGAGGAGGTCGACTTTGCCGCAGCCGCCAAGCGTCGCGGGGACGAGCGGCAAACGTCGGGGATGAGCGGAGTGGGTGCGGCGTCCGGTGCGGGGACGGGGAGGCGGCGAGACGAGGCGCGGCTTGGGGTGGCCGGCGGTGGGAACTCAGTCGGCGCTGGCGCGGGTGATGGACTTGGCCGGACTCGTTTCGGCGGCGGTTTGCCAGCGGAAGGCGGTGAGGGCGTTGAGTTCGCGGACGTAGATCTCGTCGCCGGCGACGGCGAGGTGGGCCCACGTTTCCTGGGTCGCGACCTTCTGTTGATCGATGAGTTGGAAGCCGGATTTGTCGGCCCGGATCAGGAGCAGCAGGCCGCGCTCATCGAGGCCGAGGATCCGGTCGCCCTGGGCCACGAGGCTCACGTATTTGCCGAAGGGGTCGGAGTTCCACACGCGCGTGCCGGTCGCGAGGTCGATGCAGGTGAAGCGTTGGTTGCCGAGATGGAGGTAGGCGTGGTCGCCGATGATGACGGGCGACGACATGTAGCCCTGGGCGTTGTTGTTCCAACGTTCCTCGACGGTGTAGCCGTCGTCGCGCGGCGTGATCGCGTAGAGCCAGCTGCGGTTCTGGTAGCTGCTGGTGAAGACGCTGTCGCCGACGACGGTGGGCGTGAGGATGTTCATGCCGCGGAAGGACGGCACGGGGTGCGACCAGAGGACCTTGCCCGTGGCGGGATCGAGTCCGGCGAGCAGCTCGCGCGACTGGACGACGAGCTGGCGCCGGCCGTGCAGCGTGGCGAGGACGGGCGAGGAAAATGCGCCGGCGGACATCACGCCCGGTTTGCCCTCGAACGAGCGCCACAGGATCTCGCCGGTGTCCTGCCGGAGTTTCACGACGGAGTTCGCGGCCTGGATGTAGACGGCATCGCCGTCGAGCAGCGGGGAGCAGATGAGGCCGAAGTCGGGCACGCCGGTGCCGAAGCGGCGGACGAAGTCGACCGACCACTGTTCCTTGCCGGTCCGGGCATCGAGTGCGACGAGGACGTCGCGCATGCCGGCGACGAAAACGAGCCGGCCGTTGGTGGCGGGCGTGGCGCGGATCCAGTCGCCGCGGGATTTGGCGTAGAACGGCACGGAGATGGCGCCCGGCCAGGTGTGTTGCCAGAGTTCGCGGCCGGTTTGGCGATCGAGGGCGCGGACGACCTCGGTGGACTTGTCGCGCGTCTCGGTGACGAACACGCGGTCCGGCGTCACGATGGGGCCGGAGTAGCTCGGACCGAGGGGGGTGCGCCACAGCGGGGCCAGCGAGCCGTCGCTGAGTTTCGCCGGCCATGCGGGGCCGCCGACCTGGCCGTTGCGCTCGGGGCCGCGCCATTGCGTCCAGTCCGCGGCCGTGGCGGCCTGGGCACGGAGCAGGGGGAGAACGGCGCAGGCCAGTGCGAGCGCTCCGGTGCGGACGAGGCGTGGCAGGGCGGGAAGGAGGGAGCGTGGCATCGAGAGTTTTACGCCCGGCACAGGGCAGCGGATGCGGAGGAGCGCGGTGGTCGATGTCGGCCGGCGGCAAGGGCGCATGAAAGTGCGCTGCCGACAAGAAACGCCCAGCGTCGGACAAATTCCGCGTTAAATGGTTTTTCCGGAGCGCCGATTCATCCCGGGTGAGCCCCGCAGTCGTCCATTTCCCCTGGTCGCCGACCTCGGCCCGCCCTGCCGGCGCGGGCTGGGTGCTGGCGGTGGGAGCGGGGGTGCTGGCGGGCGTGTTTCTCCCCGGCCGGCTGGGAGTGTTTGCGGCGACGGGAATCGTCGCGGGTTGGGGCGTCTGGGTGCTGGTGGGCTGGGCGCGGAGCGAGCGACGGCTGCGCGCGGAATCGGATGCCTGCCGCCGGGCGGCGGCGGAGGAAGCGGCGGCACGTGCGGTCGCGACGGACGCCGCGGCCGATTCCGGAGCGGATCGCACCGGGCAGCTCGAGCAGGTCTCCGCGCGGCTGCGTCGCGCCGCGGATGCCATCAAGGGGAACGCGGAGCGGACCGCCCAGGCCGATACGCTCGCGGGCGAGACGCAGGGTCTGGCGGAGCGCGGGGTGCGCGAACTGCAGGCCGTCGGCGATGCGATCGAGGCGCTCAATCGGAGCAGCGAGCAGATCTCGCAGATTTTGAAGACGATCGACGGGATCGCGTTTCAGACGCGGCTGCTCGCGCTCAACGCCGCGGTGGAGGCGGCCCGCGCGGGCGAGGCGGGTGCCGGTTTCGCGGTGGTGGCGGAGGAGGTGCGGCGGCTGGCGCAGCACGCGGCGGAGTCGGCCCAGGAGACGAGCGGGAAGGTGGAGGAGACCGTCAACTGGATCGCCCAATGCGAGATGTTGAAGACCGAGATCAGCAACACGCTCAACGAGGTGGCGGGGAAGACGCGGGACCTCGCCGGGGTGGTCACGCAGGTCTCGCAGGCCGCCGCGACCGAGGCGGGGGCGCTGGGCGAGGTGGTGAATGAGGTGGATGCGCTGCGCCAGCCGGTCGGAGCGGACCGCCGGGTGCCCCGCCGTGTGGCGGCGCGGAGAGTTTTGTCGGAAAACCCAAACCCCCAACGCGGAGAAGTGCACCATGCTCGTCTGGACTGAACAGTTCGCCACCGGCGTGCCCCTTGTGGACACGCAGCACAAGATGCTGATCGAAAAGATAAATTTCCTGGAGAAGATCCTGGCCGGGCCGCTTCCGCCGAAGGAGCGATGCGACGAGCTGATCAACTTCCTCGGCTCCTATGTCGGCACGCACTTCCGTTTCGAGGAAGGCTGCATGGAGAAGGCGAAGTGCCCGGCGCACGAAAAGAACAAGCAGGCGCACGCGGCGTTCCTGGGCTTGTTCGGCAAGTTCAAGGCGCGCTACACGGTCGAAGGGCCGAAGCCCGAGCTGCTGAAGGAGCTGCACGGCGCCGCGGCCGAATGGATCAAGGGGCACATCCTCAGCGTCGATATCCAGCTGAAGTCCTGTCCGAAGTGATGGGGCGGGCGTGCGGCCGCGACGATCCCGGCGTCACCACCAAGGTGACGGCCCGGGCCATGGTCCGCCGCGGCGCAGCATGAGGCCGACGCCGCACCTAGGTCGCTCCCGGTGCGGAGCGAGACAGTGCGGCGGCGTGCCGGTGGTGGGGCCAGGCGGTCTCAGCCGCGGGCCGCGGCGCGGATGGCGGCGACGTCGGGCTCGAGGCCCAGACCCGGACCTTCCGGCAGATGCAGCACGCCGCCTTCGAGTTTCACCCGGTTGCGGAAGAGTTTCATCAGGCCGTCGAACGTGCGGCCGAGCTCGGGGAACTCGATGAAACGCGCGACCAGCGGAGCCGACGCCATGCAATGCAGGGAGGCGGCGGTGGAGATCGTCGGGCGCGTGTTGTGCATCTGGATCGGCTTCTGGAAACAGGAGGAGAGCGTGGCCATGCGATCCATCTCGGTGATGCCGCCGACCTTCACGACGTCGGGATTGATGATGTCGACGTTGCCCTGGACGATGAGGTCCTTGATCTGCCAGCGCGTGTAGCATTTCTCGCCCGCGACGATGTCCTGGTCGTGGAGCGCGGCGGTGACCTCGCGCATCTCGGCCAGATTCTGATCGGAGACCGGGTCCTCGAAGTAGGTGACGTTGTATTTCTCGTAGAGCTTGCGGCCGGTGGCGATCGCGCGCTGGGCGGAGTAGCCGTTGTTGGCGTCGATCATCAGCACGATGTCCGGACCGATGGCCTTCCGCACGGCGGCGGCGTAGGCGAAGGTGGGATCGGGATCGGGGTTGAGGTGGTGCTCGCGGATCTGGATGCGGACCTTCACCGCCTTGAAGCCCTGCTCGACGAAGCTCACGCAGGAGCGCACGCAGTCATCGACGCTCACGCGGCCGCGCCGGATGGGCACCGAGCCGTAGGCCTCGATGCGATCCCGGTATCTGCCGCCGAGCAGATTGCAGATGGGCTGGCCGAGGAGACGGCCCTTGAGGTCCCACAGCGCGATGTCGACGCCGGCGATGGCGTTGGGCAGGGCGCCGCTCGGGCCCAGGTCGTGGTTTTCGAAGAACATCCAGTCCCAGAGCCGGCGGACATCGAAGGGATTCTTGCCGACGATCTCCTTCCGCAGGCGCTCGTCGACGAAGCTCTTCATGAGCGCGGCGCCGTCGTAGGCGCATTCGCCCCAGCCGGAGAGGCCGGCGTCGGAGACGACCTCGACGAGCACGGCGCGGTCGACGACGTAAGCGTGGACGGCCGTGATCTTGACGTCCGGTTTGGCGGCGGGCGCGGTGGCGCCGCGGGCGGGCGGCACGGCGAGCGGTGCGGCGCCGATGAGGGCCGCGGACTTGAGAAACGTGCGGCGGGACGGGAGGGTCATGGCGGTCGGTCCTCGGGGTGGGAGTGTGGTCAGCGGAGAGCGGCGGCGCCGGCCTTGGCGATTTGGCCGTCCTGCGCGGACGTGACACCGGAGACGCCGATGGCGCCGACGATCCGGCCCTCGTGGATGAGCACGAGGCCGCCCTCGATCGGCGTGGAGCCGGGGAGCGCGAGCATGCGGAGACCTTCGCCGCCAGAGGCGACCACGTCCTGCAGCGCCTTGGTGGAGCGGCGGAAGGCGGCGGAGGTTTTGGCCTTCTCGAGCGCGACGACCACGCTGCCGGTCTGCGTGTGGTCCATGCGTTCGAAGGCGACGAGGTGTCCGCCGCCGTCGACGATGGCGATGGCCACCGCCCATTTGTTTTTCCGCGCCTCCTCCTGGGCGGCGGCGAGGACCTGCCGCGCGCGCTCGAGCGGGATGGGGGCGCCATAGGGCAGATCGGAGGTCTGGGCGACGCAGCGGAGGGCGCTGCCGACGAGGGCGAGAAGGAGCAGGGCGATTTTCATGGGTGGGGGGAAACGAGGAAGGGCGCGTTCAAAGCGTCCGGGCGGCAGCGAGCCACGCGGGATCGAATTCGATGCCGAAGCCCGGGCCGGTGGGGCAGCGGAGCCGGCCCTCGACCGGCGTGTGCGTCTGCGCGGGGGTGTCGAGCGGGATCCTGCCGTCGAAGCTCTTGTATTCCTGAAACGGGCCGGCGTTGGGGATGCACGCGACGAAGTGCAGCATGTAGAGAAAGCCGAGGCCGGTGCCGGAGATGTGCGTGTCGCATTTCAGGCCGGCGGCGTGGGCCATGCGGGCGACGCGGATGGAGCGCACGAGTCCGCCGAAGTAGAAAAGATCGGGTTGCACGACATCGAGGGCGCGGTGCGCGATCATCCAGCGGAAGCGATTGTGGCTGCTCTCCTGCTCGCCGCCGGCGAGCGGGACGGTGAGCGCATCGGCGATCCGTTTCGTCTCCTCGTAGAGATCGTGCGGCACGGGCTCCTCGTAGATCGCGATGCCGTGGCGGTCGAGGAGGCGCCCGACCTCGAGGCCGCGCGGCACATCGAAGGAGCCGTTGGAGTCGGCATAGAGCGTGAAGGCGTCGCCGAACTTCGCCCGCGCGAGTGGCACGAGGGCCTCGGTGCGGCCGGGGACGACGTCGGCGTTCTCGCGCATGCGGCCGCCGACCTTGAACTTCGCGGCGCGGGTCTTGAAGCGGTCGCGGGCCGCGAGCATGCGGTCCACGCTCTCGGCGGCGGAGCGGTGGCGGTCCTCGTGCGCGTGGTAGAGATCGACGGTGCCGCCGGGCTTGCCGCCGAGCAGCGTGGAAACGGAAATGCCGGCGACGCGCGCCAGCAGGTCGAGCACGGCAAACTCGATCGCGGCGAACGGCAGCCAGAAGAGCAGGCCCTGACGTTTGTAGTTCGAGGCGTGCAGATAGACGGTCTCGATGAGGTTCTCCCAGTCGCGCGCATCCTTCCCGAGGAGCGGCGGGACCATGAGCTGCTGCGCGACGGGGACGAGGTAGGGCATGTCGCGCTCGTTGCCGACGGCGACCCCGGTGGCGCCGTTCTTCGCGCGGACGCGGACGAGATGGGTTTCGCCCTGCCGGAGAAATTCGATGCGCTCGATGAGCAGCGGCTCGCGGAGCCGGGAGATGTCGACGACGGGTCGATCCGCCGCGGCGTCGAGGCGGGCGTAGGTGTCGGCGAGGGCGTCGCGGGCCGGCGGGGCGGCGCGAAGGTGCGGCGCGAGGGACGCAGCGGTCAGTCCCGTGGCGGCGGTGCGGAGGAAGTGGCGCCGGGTGGGCATCGTAGGGGAGGAGTTGTCTGCAAAAGGCGCTGGCTGCATGCCGCGCGCCCCGGTCGGCGGCGCGACCGATCCGCAAACGTCGCCGCGGTGCGATGGGAACAGGGATGAGGGCACGGCCCCGAGTTTCGGGTGGTGCCGGTCGGTCGGTAAACGGGCGCGGCGATCAAGCTGTTGAGAGGAGTGAGCCCACGTGCGGTGCAGCCGATCAACGGACGGACAGGTGCACCAGCGTGCCGCCGGGGACCTCGAGGCGCACGCGGTGGTCGGGTCCGGTCACGTGTTCCTCGCGCGTGACGAGCGTGCGGTCCCCGCTGCGCAGCGTGAGCTGATAGCGGCCGGGCGGCAGCCGGAGCAGGCGCGGCGCGAGGGTCGCGGGGCCGGCCTGATGCACGAAGAGATCGGCGGCGAACGTGCGCGGCCCTGTGTCGCGCACGAGTGCAGTGAACGTGCCGGGCGCCTCGTCCCAGATGACGCGGTAGTAGGGCGACGCGGCTTCGGTGACGTGCTGGCCGGTGAGCATCGCGAGGAGGAGATCGACGCCGTCGACGTTGCCCTCGTCGCGCGACACGTGGATGCGGTCGGTGAAGAGCACCTCGGTGGTGCGGAGCGGGGTGTTGAAACGCAGCGGCTCGAGAAGGGTGCGGGTGAGGCCGGCGACGAGCGCGGTGGTGTCGCCGCCGAGCCGCGTGCGCAGGTAGGGCGGGCCGTGCCGGCGGAGGAACGCATCGCGCGAGGCGTCGCCGGTCTCGAAGCGCCATTGGGCGACGACGCCCCAGAAGTCGGGGCGATCGAACAACCGGGCGGCCGCCCAGCCGGCGGAGCCCTCGGGAGCGGCGGCGCGCGCAGCGGGATCGGTCCACGCGGCGAGCAGATCGAGCGTGGTGCGGAGCGGGACGAGCAGTGTGTCGTCGCCGGTGAGCGTCCACGCGTGGAGCAGTTGATCGTAGAGCATGCCGTCGCCCCGCCAGTCGAAGTAGCGCCAGAACATGTTGGCGCGGTGCCATGACGGCTCGTCGGCGTTGAACGCAGCGTCGGGCCAGCGCACGGAGGCGGGGAACAGGCCGGCGGGTTTGCCCTTGTCGGTGCGCGCGGCGGCGGCGGCCCAGGCGCGGCTCCACGCGTGGAGGAGGGGCGCGGCGCCGTCGGCGGGGCGGAGCGCGGCGAGGTAGCGGACGGCTTTGGTGGCGCGGGTGTTGAGGGCGACGTCGCGATTGCGGGGCGGCTCGGAGAGGATGGAGGTGGAGCCGATCCAGGCGGATTTGAAGTGGAGGTCGCCGTGCCGGTTGGGGCCGGTCCAGAGATCGCGGAAGTGCCGGTGCGACCAGGCGAGGCGGTCGATCGACTCGGGCGTGCGCGCGAACCACGCAAGCAGCGGCGCGGTGTCGGCGACGAATTCGGACGAGTGCTCGACGTCGCGCGGCTCGCGCGAGAAGCCGAGGTGCAGGTGCCGGCTGAACCACACGCCATCGGCAAGCCGGGTGAAGCCGCCGATGACCTTGCGGTCGCCGGCAAACATGAGGACGGGCCACCAGCGGAGCGTCTCCACGTCGTCGTCGGGTTTCCCGCCGAGTTCGCCGTTGGGCGCCTGACGCTGGTCGATCCAGTAGTGCGCGACGTGGCGCAGCCGCTGCAACGCCTCCAGCTGCGCGGCCGACCAGCCCGGGGCGCCGGGCAGCGGGGGCGAAAGCGTGGGGGCGTCGCGGTCGGGAACCTGCTCGCCGGCATACATCGCGACGAGCGGGTCGGCCGGGGCGAGCCGGCGCATGACGGCGATGTCGCGCCGGAACGCGGCCTCGTCGGGCGCGAGGTGCTGTTCGAGCCAGATCCAGTAGAGCAGGCGCGTGCGCAGCCAGAGGGCGCGCGGGCGAAGCGGAAACGCCTCGCCGTCGGGGTGCTCGACGAGCGGATCGAGCAGCGCGAGCGCCTGCTTGTAGCGCGTGAACATGCTGCTGCGCGTGCGGGCGTTGACGTGGTCCCAGCCGGCGGCGGCGTGCCAACGCTCGGCTTCGGCGAGCAGCGCGAGCTGCGTTTGCCAGTAGGCGCCGATGTGGCGCGCGGCGGGATCGTCGGTGGCGGTGCCGAGCTCGACGTGCAGGCCATCGAGCGCGGCGCGGGAGTCGTGGCGGCCCGCTTCGCCGAGGAGGCGGAGCAGCCAGCGGGTGCGCTCGGTGGTCGGCTCGGCGAGCGGCAGGAGATGCAGGGCGAGGAGCCGGGCGCCGTGCGGGGCGGCGGCGGGCGTGGGATGCGCGAAGCCGAAGGTGACGGGTGCGCCGGCGGCCGCGGTGAAGACGAGTTGGGCGACGCGGTAGCGGTTGATGGGCGGCGGCGCCGGTTCCTCCTCGAGGCCGAACTCACGCGGGTTGTGCGGGTGGTCGCGGCCGTCGATGCGGAGGCGGACGGTGTGGGCGTCGCGGTGGCCGTCGTCGAGAAACACGAGCGCGGCCCAGCGGCCGGGCGCGAGGTCGACCTGCAGGGAGAAGGTGCCGCCGTTTACGCCGTCGAGCAGTGCCGGCGCACGGATCAGGCCCCAGTGCGCTTCGTGGGTGAACGCGCCGGCGGGTGTTTCGCGCCAGCGGGCGGGGGCGGAGGTTTCCGTCGGCGATGCGGCGGGGGCGGGGCTGCCGGCCGGGGCGGGCGTGAGCACCCGGGTGCCGCTGCGCGGGGCGGTGCCGGCCGGGGCGAAGTCGAGATACGTGGCGGCGGAGAGCGGCGCGGCGGCGCGGGCGGCGCCGAGGAGAAGCGGGAGCGCGAGGGCCAGCGTGAGGCTGGCGCGGATACGGGAGAGTCGCACGGGCGCGGGAGGTGAGCGGGGGAGGGGCGCGAGGAGCGCGGCGCGCGGCGAGGCGTGATGCGCGGGAGCAGGGGAGCGGCCGCGGGCGGTGCCGCCGAATTCGGCATCGCCGCGGCCGCGGCGGCCCGGCGTGGTGCGCACCGGGCCCCGGGCCGGCCAAGAATCAGAAGCGGAACTTCACGCCCCCAGAGAACACGGCGCCGGCGAAGCTGTAGTCCTCGGGGCGACCGGGCGTGGTGGCATACCAGGCGGTGACTTCCTCGGTGAGGTTGCGGCCCTCGAGATAAACGGTGAAGCGCGGCGTGATCCGGTAGCTCACGGAGGCGTCGACGCGGGTGGCCTGATTGTTGATCGAGAAGGAAGTGAGGCCGCCGGCGGTGCGGACGAACTCGTCGATGTAGTTCACGGCGACGCGGGCGGTGAAGCCGTGTTTCTCCCACCAGAGCTGGGCGTTGTAGACGGTCTCGGGCTGCTCGGGGAGGAAGTCGACGTTGAGCGAGCGGTAGCGGTCGGTGGTGCCGGGGACGAGTTCGTCGAGCACGGAGGAGCCGTCGATGAACGTGGCGTTGAGATTCACGCCGAAGCCGTCGAGCGGCTTGGGCAGGAAGGTGAGCGCCTGCTGCCAGGAGAGTTCGAGGCCGGAGGCTTTGCCGGTGGATCCGTTGCGCTCCTGGAAGTAGATCGTGGTGGGTTGGCCGGGCAGCTTGAACTGCGAGCGGAAGATGACGTCGCGGAGATCCTTCCGGAAAACGGCGGCGGAGAGGACGCCGCTCTGCGGCAGATAATACTCGAGCGAGAGGTCGAAATTCTGCGAGCGCTGGGCCTTGAGGCCGGCGTTACCGAGGAAGACCTTGTTGGTCTCGGGGTAGTCGCCGGGCTCCAGGCCGCCGGTGCCGGACTCGGACGCGGTGTCGGCAATCGAGCGGTAGGGCACGAGGTCGCCGTAGGCGGGACGCGAGAGCGTGTGCGTGTAGGCGAAGCGGGCGACGAGGTGGCGGTGGAAGCGGTAGTTGAGCAGGAGGCTCGGGTGGAAGTTGTCGTAGCGCCGCGAGCCGCGGGAGGCGCCGGCGGGATCGGCGATCCAGAAGTAGCCGGTCTTGGTCTGTTCCCAGCGGGCGCCGGCGATGAGCTCGAGTTTGCCGAAGCGCGTCGTGCCCATGCCGTAGGCGGAGAGGACGTCCTCTTCGACGTCGTATTTGCGGGCTTCGAGGCGGATGAGTTCGTCGCCGAGCAGCGGCGTGAACCGTGCGGTGTTGGCGCGGTAGAACGCGACGACACTGGAGAGTGCGACGATCGGGCCCATGGTGGCCTGCGACCCTTCGAGCAGGTTGCGCGGCTCGGTGAAGACCGGGAAATCGGCGAAGGTGGGCTGGTTGGTCGTGGGCGCGCTGGCGTCGAAGATGTTGGGGCGCGACTGGCGCTCCTTGGTGCGGAGCTTGGCGCCGGCTTTCCACTCGACGGGCTGGCCGGCGAGCGGGAGCGAGAAGGCATAGTCGAGATTGGCGGTGAGGTCCGACTCGTCCTCGGTGGCGTTCTGGAAGCGGAGGTTGCTGAGCTTGCGGTCGGCGAGCGGGCCGAAGAGTCCGTTCTGGCCGGTGGCGATGTGGGTGAGGGAGACGCGGGGCAGCTGCGGGTCGCTGCGGTCGACGACCCACGAGTAGGCGCGGCGCTCGGTGTTGCTTGGGAAATCGAAAATGTAGCGGTCGCGGTCGAGCGACGCGCCGGAGTCGCCGTAGCGCAGGCCGTAGGTGAGGGTGCCGCCGGTGAGGCGGGATTTGCCTTCCAGGCCGAGGCGGAGGAGTTCCTGCTCGCGGACGCCGTCCTCCATGTAGCTCTGGAAACGCGCCTGGACGCCGGACTGGCGGACGGCGGTGGAGGTGGCGTCCCAGCGCGACAGGGCGCGGATGCGGTTGCGGAAGCGGCCGCCCTCGGTCTCGGTGTTTTCGTAGAAGGTGCGGAAGTGGAGCTCGGTGGTCGGCGAGAGTTTCCAGTCGAGGTTCACGGTCGCGCCGAGTTTGGTGATGTCGGAAAAGTTGAGCCGCGTGTCGTAGGCTTCCATCGCCTGATCGCCGACGGCGGCGATCGCGCCGGCGACGCCGCTGCCCGAGGTGCCGACGGGAATGAGCGCGCGGTCGTAGTAGGCGAACTCGTAGGAGTTGGTCATGCGGTCCTCGCGGCGATACGTGAACGTGGCGCTGAGCCCGAGGGTGCGCTCCTTGTTCAGCACATCCATGTAGGTGAGCGTGGCGGCGTGGCCCGGCTGTTTGCGGAAGGTGTTGTGGATATACTCGAACTTGCCGTTGACGCTGCGTTCCTTGAGGTCGAAGGCGCTGCGGGTGACGAGATTGATGGTGCCGCCGAAGGAGTCGGCATCCATGTCGGGCGTGAGGGTCTTCACGACCTCGATGCCGCCGACCATCTCGGCGGGGATGAGGGAGAGGTCGACGGCGCGGGTGTCGGTGTTGACCGAGGTGGAGTCGATGTTGCTGCCGGTGGTGGCGAGGCGGTCGCCGTCGAGGGTGACGGCGTTGTGTTCGGCGGCGGTGCCGCGGACGTTGGCGAACTGGTCGTCGACGACGTTGACGCCGGGGAGGCGGGCGAGGGCCTCGCCGACGGTGCGGTCGGGAAGATTGCCGATGGCATCGGCGGAGATGATGTTGGAGAGCCGCGTGGAGGTGCGCTGCTGGTTGATCGCGCGGGACTGGCCGGTGCGGATCGATTCGACGGTGACGGCATCGAGCAGCACGGTCTCGCCGGAGCGCAGCGAGAGGTCGGCGCGGGTCTCCCGGTCGGCGACGACATTGACGGTGGCGGTGCTGTCGGTGGCGCCGAGATAGCTGGCGGTGATGCGGCGCGAGCCGGCGGGGGCGCCTTCGATGCGGTAGCGGCCGGTGCGGTCGGTGATCGCGGTGAGGTTGGTGCCTTCGACGCGCACCTCCGCGCCCTGGACGAAGCTGCCTTTGGGGTCGGTCACGACGCCGGTGAGGGAGCCGGCTTGGGCGAGGGCGGAGACGGCCGCGAGGCCGACGGCGACAAACAGGGTGGCGCAATGCAGCAGCACGCGCGGAACTCGGTTGAACGGGTGCATGGTGGGGTGAGGGTTTCGGGTGGGGCCGAGACTGGAACGGCGGAAAGACAGGTAAACACGAGGATAGGTCAAACTGTTGAGTCCGATGGGAGCGTCCGTTTCTTTGTCGGGCATAATGCTAACCGGGACGGGCAGGGTAACGCTGCGGGAGGTGGCGAAGCGGGCGGGGGTGCACTACTCCACCGTGTCGCTCGCGCTGCGGAATCTCGGGAGCATCCCCGCCGCCACGCGGGAGCGCGTGCGGCGGGCGGCCGAGGAGCTGGGCTATCGGCCGGACCCGATGCTGGCGGCGCTGGCGAGTTACCGGCGCGTGCAGCCGGTGGCGGGTTATCGGGCGACGCTGGCGTGGGTCACGAATTTCCCCGGACGGACGGAGTGGCGGAAGGAGGAGATCTTTGCGGAGTATTTCCAAGGGGCGCGGGAGCGGGCGCAGTCCCTGGGCTTCCGGCTGCAGGAGTTTTGGCTGCGGGAGCCGGAGATGACGCCGGCGCGGGCGTCGCGGATCCTGGCGGCGCGGGGGATCACGGGGCTGGTGATCGCGCCCCAGCCGACGCCGGCGGAGACGATCGAGCTCGAATGGGAGCGTTTTGCGGCGGTGACGATCGGCTACTCGCTGGCGCGGCCGACGCTGCACATGGTGTGTCCGAACCAGTATCGCTGCATGAAGCTCGCGGTGGAGCAGCTGGCGGCGCGGGGCTACCGGCGGATCGGGCTCACGCTGCTGCGCGCGAGCGACGAGCGCGTGGATCACAACTGGCTCGCGGGCTACCTGGTCGCGCAGCAGGCGTTTCCGCGGCGGCATCGGCTTCGCCCGCTGCTGCCGGAGCGTTGGGACAAGCGCGAGTTTGCCGCGTGGCTCCGCCGGGAGCGGCCCGATGCGGTGGTCTCCAAGTGTGCCGAGGCCGTGCCGGCGTTGCGCGAGCTGGGCTATGCGGTGCCGCGCGAGCTGGGCCTGGCCCTGCTCACGCGGGTGAAGGCGGGCCGGGGCGTCGCGGGCGTGAACGAATCGCCCGAAGAGGTGGGGGCGTCGGCGGTGGACCATCTGGCGGGCATGTTGCAGCGCAACGAGCGCGGGGTGCCGGCGTCGCCGCGGCGGCTGCTGATCGAAGGCCGCTGGATCGAGGGCCCGACGGTGCGGGCCGCGGTGGCGGCGGGAGGGTGAGCGCGGAGCGGGTCGTTCCGGCGCCGCGGTCCGTCAGCGCCCCTGGGCGCGGGCGAGGCGGCGATCCACGTCCTGCCACGTCTCCCAGGCGACCCGCTCGAGGTAGGCGGCGGTGGGTTCGTCGATCGTGGCGGTGAGATTCATCGACAGGTTGCGGTGCATCCACCGGGCGAGCGTCGCCTGGTAGGCGTCGGGCTTGAAGGCGGCGATCCGTGCGGCTTCGGCGGCTTTCTCCGCCTCGGTCACCGCTTTGGGCAGGGCGTGGGGCCAGACCGGATACGTGCGGGGCAGCGCGCCCGCCGGCGACCGTCCGGTGAGCGCGGCGTAAAAGCAGGCGACGTTGAGGAAGTGGCCGAGATCGCCCGGGTGGGCGTTGTCCTGCGGATGCTGCAGCGCGAGATCGGGGCGTTCGCGGTAAACCCGGGCCCACGCGGACGAACAGGGGGCGAAAAGACGGATGTGGTTCCTGACCGCGAGATCGAAGATGCGGGCGCGTCCGGCCGCTTCGCGTTCCGTGCGGCCCCAGCCCATCTCGTAGAACACCGGTTCGCCGCCGGCGGAGCGGATCGCGTCGCAGTAGAGGCTGACGGCCTCCGCGTGGGCCTGGCCGGTCCCCGTGGGATCGTCGTCGCCCATGATGAACCGCGCCACGGTCATCAGGACCACGAACTCGTTGCGCTCCTCGGCGATCTTCCCGAGGAAGCTCTGGCCGGGCTTCACGCCGTATTCGTAGCGGTTGAAGCCGGGCTCGAGGTAGACGCGGATATCGCTGCCGCTGCGGCCGACGATCGCGGGCACGACGGGTGCGCCGGGCCGGAAGGGCAGCCGCTCGTCGACGACGCGTGCGACCTCGCGCGGCAGGTCGTTCCAGTAGGTGCTGCTGCTGCCGGCGAACAGGAGGCGCACGGGCTTCGGTTCCCCGGCGGGCAGGCGGGCGGTGAACACCCGCAGGGCGTCGGTGGCCGATTCGTTTGTCCACACGATGCGGATACGCGTCGGGCTGAGCACGGTGACGAGATCGAGGGGCGTCCAACTCTGCTTTTCCTCGAGCGACCAGCGGGCGGCGGCCGGGGCCTCCTTGTGGGTCGGGGCGGGGGCGAAGAGCGGGTTGGTGGCGGCGAAGAGGCGGTCGTCGGCGACGAAGCCGACGATCGGCGTGTCGAACTCCACTTCGGCGGCGATCGTCACCCGGCCCTGCCCCTTGGTCGCCTTGTCGAAGTAAACCATGTGGCTGTTGACCGGGGTGTTGCCGGTGTCCACGCGGTCGAGGGTGGCGATGTCGTCCCAGCGGTTGAGCTGCTGCACGCCGAGGAAACCCGCCGGCACGACGACGCCCTGGCGTTCGTCGAAGGCGAGGATGCGCGCATCCGAACTCTCGATGGGTTGATACCAGAAGTTGGCCGCGCGGGAGACGCCGTGCGACCGCGCGAAGTCGATCGCGGCGGGGGCGGGCACGGACAGGAGGAGGCCGGCGGCGAGGGCGACGAGACGCGGAATCATGGGGCGGCGGGAAGGTCGCGATTGCGGACGTGGCGGAACGGATACGATTGCACGAGCGCGACGATGAGCCGGCTCAGGCGCTGGCCGTCGGCAGCGGCGGCGCGCTGGATCTCCTGCACCGCGGGCAGATCGTGGAGCCCGAGTTTCCGGCCGAGGGCGTAGCCGAGGAGATGCTCGGTGAACCCGCGGGTGAACTCGGCCGGATCGCGCAGCAACGCGGCTTTGTAGCCCGCGGG